>Ga0209581_1001314_pt1 | contig 30158 bp, 13 predicted proteins | sample Coa_R2_FD_187160 | JGI IMG/M metagenome (GOLD analysis project Ga0209581, IMG submission 187160) | Surface soil microbial communities from Centralia Pennsylvania, which are recovering from an underground coalmine fire - Coalmine... | ecosystem: Environmental > Terrestrial > Soil > Unclassified ...
CTGCCCTTTCCAGACGCCGCCTTTATCACTGGCGACCATCGCATCGCGCCGCGCCATGGTGGGCAGCCGCGGCGCATCGCGCGGCGTAGCTTCGCTTCCGAGCGCAGCGACTAGACCGATCACTTTGTCAGCCGAATCGAAAGGGCCGGAAGGCAGCGGCGGGGCCGGCAGGCCGAGAATTCCGGCGGAGGAAATGCCGCGGTCGGAAGCCGAGCCGAGCAGATTGGTTTCGGGCGTGACGCCCGGCGGCGTCGCCGGCGGCTCAACCTTAGCGGTCACATTCCCATACACCCGAGCCTTCTTGTTGCTGTTCACAACGACGACGTCGAAGTGGAGAATCGGACTCGGCGGCAGCACCGTGGTCGAGTTCGGCCGCACCAGGCCAAATGGGTCCTTGAGATGCAGGACAATTGAGGTCGCGCCGCTCGGAACGGCTGCGCCGGCGCCATCGCCCCGACTCTCGCGCGCATCGGGCAGGAATAACCGGTTGTAAACGCGGACTGCCTGGCCCGCTGTAAGTCCGTTCAGCGTGAGCGCGACGTCGGCCTCGGTTCCGGCGATAAATGCGGCGGTGGGATTGAAGGCGTCGCGCAGGCTGGCGGGCGGCGGATCGTTGGCTGCCGGGAGCCCGGAAGGGAAATTGGGCCACTGGGCTTGCGCATCTGTGGCATTCGTCGGAATAGCAAAATCGTTGCCGATCTCAGGCGAGACCACTAGCGAGTCGGAGGGCGAACCTGTCAGGATATCGTTCGCAGCTCCGAACATAGCATTGCCGTTGAACGACAGCGTCACGGTCTCGCCGTGACGGATGGGCGGAGCAGGCTCGACGCCAGCGGCAGGATCCGTCACTCCCGGCGGCTGCCCGATCAGGAACGGCTTCAGGTCCACCGCCATCACGCGAAGGAAATCGCGGCGCAGCGTTTTTGCGGGCGTCGGAATGGCGAACGATGTATCCAGCTTGCCATTAGTGGCCGCGCCGAGGCGCAAGTCGGCGGGAGCGGATGGCGCCCGCGTAATCGAGGTAGTTCCGCTGGCGACGGTGAACAGGCCGGCGGCGGCTGCAAGGTCCTGGAGACCTTGAAGCTGATCAGGCGCGGCGGGCTGCCCGTGCGGATCGACGAGATGAATGCGGACGCCGCCGGCGCCGAGCGCGGCGATCGTATGGATTTGACGACCATTCGCCGGCGTGGGCGGCGAAGACAACGAATCGCGCGCTTCGAGCACTCCGAAGCCGCCGACGAGCGCGTCAAAGATTTCCGACACGACTACCGGATCGATAGCCAGCCCGCGCACATCGTGAATGGTCATGCCGCCGCCCGCAATGTTCAGAGACGCGCCAGCGAAAAATGCGCCGGCGCTCGCTGCGGAAATATCGCCGCCAGAATAGACGAAGTAGAACGGCGCAGGGCGAACGGGCAGTCCGTCATTGCCGCCTTCGACCACAGCGCGAATCAGTCGGGCAAGGCGCAGATAGGTCTGGCCATGCAACCGGAACACAGCAGCGCTGGAAGGAACGGGCGAGCCATCAGGCATGAGGATGCGTTCGGCCGATGCGCCAAAGAAGAGAACGCCAGCGGCAGGGGCAATCCACTGGTCCGCGCTGGAGATCGAAAGGCTGAGCGCGCCGGTCTCGCCCTCCTCGGGATCACTGCTGGCCCATCGAATCGACAAAGCGGGCGAAGCGACGCCCAGCATGTTCAGGCCAATGGCGCTCGCCGTTCTTTCGATGTCTTGCAATGTGCTCATGGGATGTTCGCTGTGAGCTGTGTGCTGAGATTGTTGGGGTCGGTGAGCCGCGCAAGAACGGTCTTGACGGAGCCTGGGAGTACAGTTGTCACGTAGGAGTAAGTAATACGATGGTCCGGCGCAGGACCGCTGCGGACGAATTTGTTCATTCCGGGCGCTGTACCGATTGCGTCGAGCGCGGCTCGCGCCAGAAGCTTCTTACCGGCGGGCCCGGCGGCGATCAGTTCCAGAACAAATGCGCCATGCGGCGGTTTCGTAACCGGCGCAGAGCTGCGTACGGCGACCTGGAGCCTGGCGCCAGGAATCGTCAACGTAACCTTTGCCCGGAGATCGGCCAGATCGGGCGGACCAGGCGGCGGCGCCGTGCTGAGCGGGGCGCGCAACTCCGTACTGCGGTTCGCCGGATCAGTGATGCGCACCAGCAGATCGTCATCGCCCTTCGGGACAAATGTCTCATACAGAAAGCGCCCTGCGGCATCGCGCGCGCCGCGAAGAATTTGGCCCGGCGCTTCTGGAGCAGGCGGCGTCAGTGCAGTGATGTCGGGCAGGTCGGCTTCCGCCTGGACATGTTCGATCGGAACGCCGCCGGCTTTGCCGATAGTCGAGACGCGAAGATGGTGCGGTCCTAGCGGTGAGAGCTTGATATCGGCGCTGCTTCGGAAGGTGACCTGAACCAAATTTGCCGATGTGACCTGCTGCGCCAGATCCGCGAGATCGGGCGCCGTCGTTGGCTGGATGAAAACACGAACCGGGCCGGTTGCGCGGGAACGTCCCGCGCGACGGCCGTGATGTGGATCGTCAGGCCCGACCGCGACGGCGCGGTAGAAATATGGCCGCCAGCTCGGCGTGACAGGGTCGCTCAAGCGAAAAACGCCCGCGTTCACACTCCAAGCGGAATTGCCGGCGGGGTAGACGGCGGGACCCATCCAGTCCACGTCGGGATCGGGATTGAGTGAATTCGAGCGGAACAACGCGATTCCGGCGGGGGCAGGCCCGGGACCCGGTTCAACCCCAATATCTACCGCGGCAGCGACAGGATTGTATCGCGCGTGGAGGCTGGGCGCGCTGGGCGTGATGCGTTGTGGCACGGCCACCAGCACCGCGGTCGAAAGCGGCGATTCGATCTGTTCAGCGCTCATCGCCGAGATCTTGTACACGAAAAAGCTGGTGCTTGATCCTGGAATCTCAACTTCGGCCTCAGGCGACGGCAGCAGGACCGAGTTCACCCGAGTAAAGGCGTCGAGAGCGGCTGGGGTTTCGGCTGCTGTGAAAACCTCGACGGCGCGAGCTTCGAGATTTCCTTCCGTCGAAGCGGGCAATCCAGCAGCCGTGCGCACGGCAGCCTCCCGAGCTTCATACACGACATAGCCGGCGGCCGCTGTGGCCGGCGGAAATGTGATGTGCGCCCGAGCGACGCCGGCGGCGTCGGGCAGCGCCGTCCAGTGGATGACCGGCGCGAGCGCCGGGACGGAAGGCGGCAGCGGGTCGCGCGTTTCCGTCGTAAAAGGCGCGCCGAAGCTGCTGAACAACGCCGGATTTACGGCTTCGGATGCGCGCGCGAACACGGCGTAACGCAGTCTGGAAAAAGAAGTGAAATCGGCAGTAAAGCCCGTGATGGTGAGACGATAGCGGCGACTTTCGGCGTCGCCGGGCTGGGGCGCAAGCTGCATTGCGCTGCCTCCGCCCGCGACGGTAAGCGGACCTGCCGCGGGAATACTCACGACAACGGTTGAGCCCGCGGGACCGCCGGGTACGCGTTGGAAGCCTGGGGGTGGGGTGGCTGGAGGCGTCGCGCCGCTGTAGAACGCGCCGGCGAATTCGATCGTCCTAGGGCTGCGATCTTGCCAATCCCATATAAAATCCACCGTAAGGGCGGCAGGAATGGAGCGACCGCTGGCAGCGGTTACCTCCAATACAAATTTCACATCGAGAATCCGAGGAATCGAGGGCGGATCCGCCGCCGCAGCGTTTGTCGCCGTGGTCCATCCGCTCCATCGGCCGAAGATATCTGTAGCCGCGACAAGATATGTGTCGGTGCGAGTACCGACGAGAGGCTGGAGCCGGAACAGGTCGATAAAGAGCGCGCTGAGCTCATTGTTAACGTCGCCATCGGGACGGCGCGCGGGAACATAGGGAATGAATCCCCCGTCTTTTCGTCGCTGATTCAGGACCTTGGGAGGCCCTCCGCCTTCACGGATGGCGATGGCGTATCCCTGAGGAGGAATGTGCCGCGGCAGACGGCTCCACGTAAGAGCGACGTCCGCTCCGGCCTGCTGATCCACATCCAGCGGGCGGTGGCGACGCAGCGTTTGGGCTGCGAGCGGCGTCGCAGACTGAACTGAAAACCTGGGCGGCGCCGCGATCGCCGCGAGGCTGAGCTTCAAGCCCAACGGCAGGACGTAGTTTGCGGTCACCATGTAATCGAAGGCAGGGGTGAGACCGTGCGGCGGCGCCGCGACGCCGCTCATGGGATCGGTGAGCTGCGTCGGGAAATCGGTCGTGCCGAAGCCGAGCGCGAGCGCGGTCCAGCAGTCGACCGCGGCGGAGAGCAATGCGAGCGACGCTAACTTCAGCTTCGACGATGACGGTTGTGTCGAAATGACGCCGCCGGGCTGGCGCAGTCCGGTTCCTGTTATTTCGCGCTCGAATGTCGCTTGAGTCAAAGTGAGCGAATGCGGATCGACGTTGCCGAGCATTTCAAGGATCATTGAGAGCAGACTGGATGCGCCATCACGAATTTCTTTGAGCACCTGGTCCGGCGTCGGCGCGGGCCATGTAGGCGCCGCGCCGCCGGAAGGATCCGTTGCTGGCGGCGGCAAATAGAGTGAGAAGCCGACCTTCAGCCGGTCCATGGCTGCATCCAGCCCCGGCTTGAGCGCGGCCGGATGGCCTTGCAGCCCTGAGTTGTATATCGCCTCCGGAACCTGTCCTTGCGTGACCGGGAGGCCGACGATTTCAACGAGCTCCCAGCTGGCGTCATTGACGAAATCCGCCATTGAGAATCCGACCGCGGATGAGATTGTTCCGTTGCCAAGCACCTGTAGCGCACAGATATTGGGCATGCGCAGACGAACCGGAGTGGCCGAGGCGACGGTGACAACCTCGCCGAAGATGACGCCGCCGCGATCGTCAAGCGCTTGGAGCGTGAGGCTGGCCCCGGGCGACGGCGACGCCGTGAGACGCACTTCCATCAGCGGGATTCTGCCCCACTCGACTACCAGGTTGCCTGCGACGGCGGATGCCGACCTCGTGAGAATCGTTCTTTTGGTGGACAGCGCATTCGGGCGGCGGAACACTCGAAACGGCTCGCGCGGAAAGCCGAGGTCCTGATGGACTCGCCAGCGGATCGCTGTCGGAAAGCTGTTCGGCGGTATGTTGGCCGGAGGCGCGGAGAGCGCCAGTACATCGGTGCGCACGGCCATTTCGGCTTCAAACACGCGAGGGAATACGAACAGGTTGGCCATAACGGCGTCAGCCCTCCTCCACCCACGGCGGCGATGGCGGCAATGCGCCGCTGAGAATCGGGCTGTCCCAGAACGCCGGAGTGGCTTGCAGCACACCCAATTCATGCTGGCGCAGGACCAGGTTCGCCGAGGTCGCGCCGGGCGAAACGAACATCAACGTTCGCGCGCCTCCGGGAGAGCTTACGAAACGAGCCGCGGCGGAAGTTCCACTCTCGACGATTTCGAGCCACGCCGTGGGAGCGAGCGCCCAGTGCTTGATGTCGCCTGCATCGCTCGATTCGGTGAGCAGAGTCGGTTCGGGACGGTATCGCCAGAGCGGCTCCGGCGAATCGATCAGTATGGCAGCGAGCACGAAGGAAACGCCCGAAGCCTGCCATAGATAGGCGAACCCGGGTTGACCGGCGGGAGGCAGCGCATCGAGTCCGGCCGAAATCAGTGCGTCCTCGAGCTGCTTGTCGCTGGGCGCATCGGGCAGAGCGGGAATCGGACTGCTCAGCGCGCGATGCGTAGTCCGGCCCGCGCGCATCACCTGCGCCAACTCCGCAGACGTGCGGAAGCGCGAAGTGGTGAAGGCGATATGGAACAGCGGAACGCGCGGTCCGATGCCGGGCGGAGGCGGATCCTGCGTCTGAATCTCCAGCGTGTATGCCGTGGCCCGGTCGAGCGGCACGGGTACTGTGAAAACCTGGTGCGACTCACTAGGCGGTACATGGATGCAGTGGAGCCTCAGTGTTCCAATAGCCTGCCGCAATGTGTCTTCATAGGGCGTCAGAATCATTCCCGGCACGGCCCGGAGAGCGCCGGGACTGAGCGGCGGTTCATCAGCAGGGTGCTTTCCGTTCGATTTGCGAACCACGGCGCGCAAATTCTTCCCATAGGCGGCGAACAACTGCACTACCGAGGCGTCATTAAAGACCACGCGGACCGGATCGTCGGCGAAGTGGAACGGCTGTCCGTCATTCGGCGTGGCGGCCAGCACCCACGGATCGAGACGGGCAGGCGCGGCGCTGTCGGTTAAAAACGTGAATCGCTGGGTTTGCGGCGCGCCGTCCGATTCATCGAACCCGCCGCCCTGCTTCGCTTGGCGCGAGTCCGCCGAATACGTCACGCTGATTGTGTACCGCGTGTTCGGAGCGAGCAGCGGGCGCGGGCGTCCCGCGTCGAGAGCGCCTTCAATGGTGTTAATCTCCGACGTACGCGCGCCGTCATCATGGGTCTGGCGAATTGTTTCCGCCGTGCGCAGCAACTCGATCGCACACAGGAGCACAGCCGGCGGCAGTTCGCCGAGCGGCCGTTTGGAGACTGCGATTTCAAACCTCACCGTTCCGGCAGGCGGCTTGTACACAACCAGAGTCTGAACCAGCAGAGGCTCGCGTACGTGGAGGAACGCGATGACCTTGCTGATATCGGACGCCCAGGGACTGGTGGGCGATGTCCATTCGGGGGGCAGGTCGGCGCCGCTGATTACAGTTTTGTGAGGCAGCGAGACTACCGGATCTTCTCGCAGCAAGTTGTTCTTCTGATCAAAAGCGCGCAAGACCACGAGCCGGGAGCCGGCCAGTTTCGGCGTCATCGCAAGGAGAACGATACCTCTTTCAACGGGCCCGCTTTCGACAATTACTCGCTCGGGGTCGGCGTCAACAAGACTTTTGAGATTTTCGGTCGCAACTAGACCGCTGGATGGGGCCGGGTGGCGGAAAGGGAGTTGCAACACGCGGCCATCGGGCGGAAGACCGACGCTTGGCGCAGGACCCCTTACGAGGTCGCCAATGACCTTGGCCGGTTCAAGCTGCTGCAATCCCGCGGCGGCAGCAAGCTGTCCAAACAATTCGCCGAGAGGCGGCGCAGCGGGACCACGCACCAACAGACTTGTATCAGGCGCGGACGAGCGCCGCGTGTTGGGAGGATCGGGCAGAGCGCGTCCATGCAGCAGCCATCCTGAGCGCGAAGGACCGAGCGGCTGCTGATTAAAGGTCCACAGCGCGGGGGCGGCGGGAGCGGCTGGATTGCATGCGCCTTGCCAGCGGCCGCCGACGCGCGTGGTGAGATCGGTGCAACGAACGACGGCGCGCGGCGTAGGATCGGCTTCCCAGGAAAACAGCGCCAGCGCCACGCTGTTGTCGGCGCCTTGCGCGCTGTCGGAAAAAGCCTGCCAGGTTGCTTTCGGAAGACCGACAGCAGGGTCAGGCGGCGGCAACGGCGGCGAAATTTCGAGCGAATGCAGCCGGTAGCGAACGAACCTGCCGCCGCCCTGATCCATCCATCCTTCAGGCAGGGATCGCGGCGCCTGATCAAGCGGCAGCGTAAAGGTAGTGAAGTCCGAATCCAGAATTGGGGCGGCGTGCATTTTTAAGACAGGCACGGCGTCGATCGGCACGACAATGAGATCGGGATCGTGCGTGGTTCCAATCGTCGCGACCTCTTTGGCGTCGCCGAGCGAAGCGTCAATGGGCGCATCCGTTCCCTGGCCGTCGACCAGCGCCGGCGAACGGCTCTGCAGCGACATGCCCGTGATGAGCGGGGGCGCGGCGAGCGGGCCTCCTTTGGTCCCGATATCGACATGAACGCAGCCTTCCACGCTGAAGAAGAAGAAATCCACTTCCCCGCACGCCTCGCCGCTGACAAAGGTGGGATGAGGCGCATCGACCTCGAGCGAAGCATGCGCCGAAATCGAAACGATGAATAACCGGAGCTCTCCTTTCAACTGCAACGCGCCGTACACATGGAACGGCGAGAAGACGAGCGACGCATCCAGCGCGGCCGAAGCTTTCAGAAACAAGCCGGAGTCTTCATCGCCCAGGACCAACGCCGCGCGGATGCCGAGCGCGACAGCCAGGCCTGGAAGCGTGATTGCTCCGGCCGGCGTCGGGAAATTGGCGATCTGATCGCCCGCAAACATCAGATATCCCTTGGCTTTGTAAATCCCGAGAATCTCAGCGGAGGCAGGAGAGTCGATGCTTCCAATGTTCAGATGCCATCTCGAGACGTCGTTAAAAGAAAACAGCGCCTCGACGGGAACTTTCAACTTGATCAGATCTTTGACTTCATAGTTGAGCGCAATGCCGATCGTCAGCTTTTGAAGCGCGAGGTTGACGTCGACGACGCCAAGCAGGCCAAGATTCTCGACGGGCCCCTTCGTGCCCGGCCGCGTAGAGAGGATCTGCGCCTTAACGAACAGCAGGATGCGAGGTCCAGGCAGCTCTAGCAGGAGCATGCCCTTCATGTTGAAAACGGTTCCGCCCTCAAGCGTGCCGGCGACTGCGCCGACGCCAAAATTCCAGCGATCGATTTCCGGGACCCAGGCCGTGATGTCGCTGGGATCGCCATGCGCCTGCTGGTTCAACCAGTCAAGCGCCGGAACCTGGGCGGCCGGGTTCTCGTTGCGCTTGAAATGCATGGCGAACAGGCCGAGCAAGCCATACAAGCCGAGCCCCGCGCCAAACAGAGGAATGGGGTTGGGGAACTCGACGCCGAGCGCCGCAAGCACTGCCGTCACAGATCGCGCGCCGGAGCTGACGTGCTGCAACGCAAGAGCGGCTTGGACGCGCAGCTTCGCGGGAACGATGGTGAGATCAAGCGAGCCTTTGATTCCGTTGCGAAGATCGAGCAGTCCCTTGCCGGTGAGCGTGTTGGGTATCTTGAGGGAAATCGCGGTCGGCAGAAGCGTAATGGCGGGCGGATCGGGGTCGCGGAAGATTGCTGTGAGCCGCAGTTGATCGACGGTAATCACCCCGAGGTTCACCTTCATGCCGAAGTCGAATTCGATGAGAAGGGGATTGGTGCGCGCGACGCGGGCGCCAAGAATCGTCAGAAGCTTATCAAACGGCGGATCGATGACAATTCCGCCCGAATCACCGAGATTCAGCTCGTAACCCTTGCTGGTGTCAAAGACGGGCCGGAACAACGTATCGCCGCCGCCAAAATCGGCGCGAATACCCATTCCGCGATAGCGCACGCGGAACGGCTTGTCGTCGGCGGAGTGTATATGGAGCGGGCCGGCGTTGAGGGCCATTGCGAACTCGACGCCGTAATCGGCCAGCAGGTTCAGATCCACGGCGAGGGGGCGGCGGCCGAGCTGCTCGGTCGCCTTCGCGTCCACGCCGAATAGAATCAGTCGCCTCGTTTTCAGAACGCCGCTCAGGCCGAGCGTGGCCGCCAGCGCAATCTCTGCGCCAGCCAGGACCACGGGAACCGTTGCTGATCCGCCTGACGCCGAAACGGCGGTATCCACTGAGGCCGCCAGCAATGGCGCGAACACGAGCAGCGCCCCTTCGATGTTGCGGATCCTGCCACTCCCATCGCTGTCCACATGCGCGAGACCATTGGTGTCGCTTTCGGCTGCGCCGATCACGATCTCCTCGGTCAGGCGGTCTGTCGCCGTATCGAAGGTGATGGTGAGTCGGAAGTCTACAGTGCCATCGCCCGGCGGAGGCGTCTTGGAAGTAGCCGAGGGCGAGGTGATGATCTGATTTCCAGTCGGGTCGGCCACTCCGGTCGCTGATCGCACCTTGCCCGCAGCTTTTTCATCGACGGTGCGTATATCAATCTCAGCGCTGATTTCGGCCAGAGTCGGGAATAGCGTCTCGACAGGCCAGCGTTCCAGGCGTACGCGGAAGCTGATGCGGTGGAACCAGGGCGCCCGTGCGGGCTCGATGGGCGTCGGCGTCGCAATTGCAGGGAGTGGGGGAGGCGGGATTGCGGCGCCGCGTTTCACTGTCGCCTGCCTGGTAAACGGCTGTGAAGCGCTGGCGGGCGCGATGAGCGTGGCGATGGCGTCTTCAAAACGCTTATCGTTCTTTGCGCCGGCGGCCAAAGCCTCCGCAAAGCCGTCGTGCGTGGGCGCGTCAAACTTGCCGCTGATGTCAAGTCCCTGAGCACTGGCAATCTGAACCAGGGCATCGCGCAAGGCCGTCGCGCGGTTCGCTGACAGCGTGATGTTGTGGTCCACCGCGGCTTGGCTCTTGTCGCCATTGAATGAAGCGCGCCCATTGATATGCACGGTTCCGTCGCCAATGCGCTGAACGAAGTTCGCCAGCGGATGCGCGGGATCGTCCGTGTCCTGCGCTACGATTCGGGACGCCTCGCCTGGGATGTCCTCCACGTTGAAGGGAATATCGAACGCAAACCCGACGTCGACGGGCGGCTGCGGTTCGACAGCGACCGGCGCCCACGTCGCAGTGACAGTTACCTCGGGTCCTCCCGGAGTCACGGGCACGATGATTTCCCCGAAATCGGAGATCGTGAGATTTGAGCCATTCGCTGTGGCTGACTGCACCGTCGGCGGGTCGGTCCTGAGAACGACGCTCTTCGGGTCCGGTTGCGCAGCGGCAAGTTGTACGTGGTAGCCGTCCGAGCCTGCGCCCTCATTGAACTCGGGATCGGGGTACTGCGGCGGGCCCGGCTTGGGCTTCTCGACCGGGTCCGTCAAAATCACGCTGATCTCTTCATCCCAGCCGAACTGTTGCGCGGAGTTGTCAGCCACCTGCACGCGGACGGTCGCCGTTCCCGCCTCGGCGCCGTTCAACGGCCAGGTCAGCAGATTGGGGTTGTTATTGAACTGCTGCGCCACGAGCGGCTGATCATCCTGCGTGACTGTGATGGAATAGGGAGGCTCGCCGCCCCTGATCGAGAGTTGAAGCCGCGCCCCCGCCGCTACCGTGGCTTGACTTCCACGGACGACCGTCAGGTGCGGCTTATCAATAGGCGGATCCACTTTGCGGCCCTGCTGCTCGTCGATCAGCTTCTCGCCCGCGACAAACGCCGGCAGCACGCTGAAGGCGGCGTTGCGTTGCATGATGTCGGCCGCAATCTCGCCCGAAACGCCGTTGTTGAAGTCAATGAGCAGATCATGGGCGCGGACGTCGAAGGCGAAGCCGCTCGACTTTTTCGATGCATGAAAAAACCGGATGTTCGGGCACCATATGCCGCGAAAGTCATCCCCCGCGCCGAACTGCGAGAGAATCTCAGGCGGCGTAAAATCGCCGCTGAAATCGAGGACCATCTTCTCGATTCCGAAGCCCCAGCGCTCGTCGTGGCTGAGCGCAAGAGGCGGAACCATGGCGAATACCTCGCCGGTGATCGACTGCAGGGAGGCCTCGCTCGAAGCCGGATTCACAGGATCGTCCAGGCTGTTCACGCCCCATCCATCGAAGTCTGTATCGACTCCGGCGAGGCTGTCTCCTTTGGTGATTACGAAGGCCAGTCTGGGGAGGCATATCTGGACGTCGGCAAAGTCCGGATCGCGTTCGAGCCAGCCGTCCGCGGCGATTCTGGCCGGCACGAGTTTGTCCTTCGGCAGATGGAGGGCTGCCTGGGTGACGAGTAGTTCCAGGCGGAAACGAAAGCCTGGGTAGTCGGAGTTCTGCCCAGCCGCAGCCGGAACGGCGCCCAGACTGTCAAGGACCTTGCGAAACTGATCAAGGTCCGACCCGGACCCGGCCGCGTTGCCGGCCGCATCGATCACTGACTTAATATCCGAAGCGCCTTCCCTCGGTATCGTCAGCCGGAATTGGATGTCGATCTCTTTCCAGTCAAAAAAACCGCCGCTGGGGGTGGGGTGGCGCGGAATGGGAGACGCGCTGCCGTTGCCGCTGAACATGGCATTGCCGGAATAGACGACTGCGCTTTCGTCCCATGCGCTTTGGAGGTCCGAGACGCGAAGAGAGGAGACGATGTTATGGAAGACCTTGCCCAGATCGGCGCCAACCAGAAATTCCGGCGCAACAAGCTCAAGTAATCCGAGACGCAAACGGCCTCCTGTCCAACTTGGGGAATCGTCGCGGGCCTCAAACCCCATGCGACGACTCGCGGTTTCGCCAAACGGCAGGAGACGCGCGCCGAAGGGTCGGAGCTTTGCTCGCGCGCGATAGTCACGCGATCATGCCGTCGATAACGATGTTGCTGATCACTGCAAATGCTTCGGTCGAAATGGAGCTTGTAACTCCCAATATTGCGCGGCCATCATTGTATCTGTTTGGGTAATTCGACACAACCGCATTTCGCTGCCGAGCCTCAGCTCGAACGGCCGATCGGCGCTGGCGCGTTATCTGAAGCGACCCGGCCGGTCGACCCACAGACTACTCCAACGAGATTTCGCTCGCCTCGACCTTAGAAACGGGAGACAGGTCTTTCCAGTTAAATCCATGGCTTCGGACTGGCATCTGATGCGACCTTGCATATTCGTTGCGCGCACTTCGGATCCTGTCAACCCACTCTCCGAACGGAAGCAGCAGTTCGCGGTACACCAGATAACTCATATCCACCGTACGGTCCGGAAGGTGATCTTTTACATCGTCCAGTTCATGCACGACTTTGCGGCCGTTCGCTTCAGCCACTCGCGGGAACCAAGTCTTATACCAGGTCTCGGTCGCCTCGTGCAATGTCCGATTGCGATCACGATAGATCGAGACGGCCAGTTGCAGGGCGCGATCGACCGCGGCCATAGCCTGCTTAGCATTGTCTTTTCTGGCCGCATCCGACGCCGATTTGAGACTCTGATCGATCGCAGCGATTGAGCGAAGCATGCGAAGATTCTGTTCGAACAGGCGCGCGATCGACAAAAAGACTTCCAAGTTGTACCTGTTATGTTCCGCTCGCCTGACGTTCTCGAGTAGCAGCCCTGTAAGCTCTTGATTAGCTATGATTGACTCATCCACGAGTCGCAGTCGCTGCGCATTCTTCTCAGCCCACTCAGAGTCATAGCTTAGGCCCCTTCCGGGCGCGGGCGGCAGCGGAAGCGTTTGGTCGTGAGCGGGGCGGCGCTTCTCATAGATTCCCTCCGAATTACCCCAAATTCCCTTACGCGCTGTGGATTCCACAGTGTCCCACGTATCGGTCCAGATCTGGGCTTGCGTGCTCATCAGTTGATAGACACGGTCCATGTTCCTTACGCGTCGTCCGTAAAACAACGGATAAAACGTGCTCATCGACTCACGCGGATCTGGAACGCCGGGATGCCAGCCAGCCGACGCCGCTGTTGCATATCCAAGCCAAAAGGTTTCGGGATGCAGCCCCATGTCCGCCCATCCGGCGTTGATCATGCCCATCAGATCGGCGTTTTGGCGAGCGCTATCGTAAGAAATCTTTTGAAATGTCTCTTGCACGCGCTCTGTTGCAGGACGCCTTGGATGCAGCAGTTTTGATGCGGGCAGCGCGAAATACCAGGGAAACAGTGGCTCCTCACCTTCCGTAGAGGTGTAGATCATCTGTCGTATACCTAAGCGCTTGAACTCAGAATCAAACTGCGGGCCATATACTTCTCCATTCACAATGTGAGACGGAAGATACGCAAGATCATTGGGTTTCAGTGGGAATTCTCCCCAAAAAATCACCGTGCGACCGCGGTCGTGCAGATAGTTTGCCGCTTTGGACACGAATTCAGCCAGCACTCTCCCAACGCTGCCAAGTTCCTTGGCGCGCAGCGCCTCCCGACACTGGGAGTTGTTCGCCAGGCCAACGTAATACGGCTCGTCAGTCGACAGATAGAAATACTTGCCGCCCTGGTTGGCGTCCATCAAGTCCTGGAACATTCCCGTCAGCAGCTTGTATGAATCGGGATTCGTCACGCACAGTTCATAGTTGCTGTCGGGATATTCTCGAAGCCCGGCGTACTCCGGGTGTTTCAGAATGAAAGCAACATGCGCCGGTGCGTCGACGTAGGGAATCAGCTGAACGTGATAGCGCAAGGCATAGTTCGTAAGGTCTTGGAAGTCAGCCGGCGCAAGAGCTTGCGGTTCGACTAAGGCAGGGGCGCTCTTATACTGAAAGTGGCCCTCCAGCTTGATCACAAATCCGTTAATCTTGAAGAACGCCGCCTGACGGATGGCTTTCTTAAGCGCATAGGGCCGGTCCAGGTGATGAGCGTCGTCCCAATAAATCTGGCGCTGTTCAAGATCGGGCCAGTCTTCTATCCGGGCCGACGGAAGCCAATACGAGCCGTTATCGCGCTTCAGCAATTGAATCAGCGTCTCAACTCCATAAAATAGTCCGGGCCTAGCGTTTGCAACTATTTGGATGGCGCTAGACGAGAGGTCAAGCCTGTAGGCCTGTTCCGCAATCGCCTTTTTGTCTATATCCTGGACCGGTCCGATCCGTACTCGATCAGGAGAGATTGCCAACGTGATCACACGCCGGCTGTTCCCGGATCGAGCAAGTCGCAATCCACACCGCGCGTAAAGTTCCTCGTGTAAGGTCTGAACTGCGACATCGTTGGCCGCCACGCCTGCACCAAGTTCCAGCCGCCAGACATTGTCTTCAAAGCGAAAGTCGCCGCCCAAAAGCACGACTCGTTGCGGTGGCGGCATGACCGTATATCCCTGTTCAAACAGCGGGAAGATCGTAGCAGCGCGAAGCAGCGACAAGCCGACCAGCATTGTTAAACCCGCCTGTCGGAGTGGCATTGTAATTCGCTTCGTTTCTCGAGCCGCTCGCCGTGAGCTGTGTCCGTTTAACACCAAAGAGTCGGTCGATCGCTGTCAACTGTAGCATGTATTCCGCGGCGGGTGTCAACCCTGGATTGTCAACGCGTGTTGCCATCCCGGTCTCTGTGCTCCGCCAAGACCGATGAGCAGTACAGATCGCCGTCGCCCCATACTCGCTCGGCGGTTGCTCGTAGCATGCCGCATGGCTGCGCGAACGGCCCAATTCATTTGCGACAGGCTTGAATTTCATGTACAACATAATTCATTACCGGACCGTTCTTCGGGGCAGGCCTTGTGAGCTCTGAGACCGGACGGAGGAGGTCAGCCGTTATGGCCACGTTGATTCGCACGCGGCGGGCACGTTTTGGTCCCCCGGCAATGGCATTGATTGGCGTGTTTATGGCGATAACGCCGAGTATTGACGGACAAGTTCTATACGGCACTATTGTCGGCAATGTTACTGATCCGAGCCACGCAGCGGTCCCCAATGCCGCTGTGAAGATTGTCAATATGGGAACTTCGCAGGAGTGGACTGTCGCCGCCAATGAACTTGGCGTTTTCTCTGTCGCAACCGTACCTCCAGGCACGTACGACGTTACTGTGGCGGCCTCAGGTTTTCAGACAGTGGCCCGGCGCAACGTGATCGTGACAGCCAATAACGTAGTCCGCGTCGACGTTATGCTCGAGCTGAGCGGCGTGGCCGAGACGGTCAGCGTACAGTCGGGTGTGTCCACGCTCCAAACGGACAGCGCCGACGTGCGGCAGGAGATCCGAGCCGAAGATTTCGCGAACATCCCAGTTCCTTTCACCCGCAATTATCAGAGCCTTTTAATCACCGTTCCAGGCATGGCTCTGCCAACCAATCAGCACTCGGTTCCAGCTAATCCTTCGCGCTCGCTGATGGTTAACGCCAACGGGACTAACGGGCAGTCGACGAATTTTAGAGTAGATGGCGCTACGACCGGCCACCCCTGGTTGCCGCATGTTTCTGGCTACGTTCCCTCGATGGACGCAATCGAGGCGGTGAATGTCGTGTCCAACAGCTTCGACGCCGAGCAAGGATACGCTGGGGGTGCGGCGGTGAATGTTCAGATTAAGAGCGGCACTAATGATATTCATGGTTCGGCGCACGAATTTCACACCAACCAGCACCTGAAGGCCCGGCCGTACTTCCTTCCCGCGGGGCGCGACAAGGACAAGCGAGTCGTCAACCAATTCGGCGGCGCCGTTGGCGGCCCGATTGTAAAGAACAGACTTTTTTACTTCGCTTCCTACGAGAGCACTTTTGACCGGCAGGCTTCCTGGACCAGCACAGCATCGGTGCCTACCGTCCTGATGCGGTCGGGCAATTTTTCTGAGTCCACGCGCCAGATCTATGATCCACTGACCGGCGCTGCCGACGGCTCGGGCCGCACACCCTTCCCGGGGAATATATTGCCCGGCTCACGAATCGATCCAATCGCGAAGAAGCTGGTGGACCTGACGCCCCTGCCCAATCTGGGTACGGCGGTGAATAACAATCTGTTTGTCTCCGGCCCTTCGGTTTTCGACCGCAACACGCTTGATTCCAAGGTCAACTGGGCGGCTGGCAGCAGGCTCAATCTGGCCGCCCGGGCGAGTCTGCTTTACTGGCGTTGCACTGATCCGGCGGTATTGGGCGATCTCGGCGGCGGCGGCATCGGCCGCTGTACGTACGACGGCACGTCGCAGGGCCACACTGTCAGCCTTACTTTCTCTGGCGTCTACACGATCACGCCCCATTTCATTGTCGACGCCAACATCGGGTACACTCTGTACGACTCCAGCGCCGAACCCATCCGACTGGACGAGAAGTTGGGGTCGGATTTCCTGGGAATTCCCGGCGCCAACGGACCCGAGCGTTATCAGGGCGGCTGGCCGGCTTTTACGATCAGCGGATTCACGACTCTTGGCCGAGGCAACAGCAATTCGCCGTGGTATTATCACAGCCCGCAATCACAGTATGTAGCGAATGCATCCTGGGCGCATGGAACTCACAACGTGCGCTTCGGCTTCGATTCAATGCGCGTGTACTTAAGGGGAAACGAGCCCAATTCGGCAGGCGCGCAGTCCGGGCAATTCAATTTCACCGGAGGAGTCACCGGCATCCGTAATGCTGCTACCGACTCCTATAACGCGTACGCGCAATTTTTGCTGGGCCTTCCTTCTGACATCAGCAAAACGGTTATGTGGGAGGAGAACACTGAGATTACCCAAGCCTTCAGCCTTTACGCGCGCGATAAGTGGCAGGCAACGCGGAAGCTGACGCTCTCCTATGGTTTGCGATGGGACTATTTCGGAGTTCCGCACCGCGCCAACCGTGGCATGGAGGTTTACGACTTCGATAGCAATGTCATCCAGTTCTGCGGCGTGGGCGGCTCGTCTTCCAACTGCGGCCTGATTCAGATGGGGAAACGAAACTTCGCCCCGCGTCTCGGCGTCGCCTATCGACTCACCGACTCGTTCGTGATCCGCGCCGGTTATGGCATTTCCTACGATCCGGTAAATATTGGACGCAATGCGCTCCACAGCTATCCGGTGCAGACCATGTTTCAGGCGGCGGGCGTCAATGCTTACCAGCCATCGGGCAAACTGAGCGATGGCATTCCGCCCATCTCGCCGCCTTCGCTAGGCAGCGGCTCGGCGGTCCTGCCCGGCACGGTAGGCGTGGAAATTTTTGATCCGAAGTTCCGCCGCGCCTATGTTCAGGCTTGGAATCTGATGCTGGAGAAGCAGATTGGCAGCGGCTGGATCGCGGAAGCGGGCTATGTCGCAAACGGGACCCGGCATCTGCAAAACCGCTGGAACGCCAACTATGGTTATATCGGCGGCGGCGCGGCGAGTCAGGTCCTGAACGCCCGTTTCGGACGCACGGCCACAACAAACTACTTTTCCGACATGTTCGGCTTCACCTCGTCGTTCCACGCGCTGGAGAGTTCGCTCATCCGTCGCTTCTCTAGCGGCTACATGGCCAAATTCACGTATACCTGGAGCAAAGCCATTGGACCAAATGGCAATGCCACAGGAGTCGACGGTTATCAAGACAACACGCCGGATTACCAAATGCTGAACAAGGCTTTGCAGTCCTATGACCGCACCCATCAGTTCACCGCCTCTGGGGCCGTAGAGCTGCCCTTCGGTCCCGGCAAGCGATGGGCGCAGCAAGGCGCGGCCAAGATCTTTCTGAGCGGCTGGCAGGTGAATGGACTGCTGGTGCTTTATTCTGGACCTCCATTCAGCGTTACCAGTTCCGCGACGTCGCTCAACGCTCCCGGCAACGCACAGACGGCTGACCAAGTGAAAAAGAACGTGCAGATTCTGGGTCTTCGTGATTCATGGTTCGACCCGCTGGCCTTCGCGCCGGTGACGGCGGCGCGGTTCGGGTCCGCGGGATGGAACATCTTGCGGGCTCCGGGCTTGGCCAATCTGGACGCCAGCGCATACCGGCAGTTCCGCATCAGCGAACGGTTCGGATTGCAATTCCGCGCCGAAGCGTTCAACGTCACTAACACTCCGCATTTCGCCGCGCCCAACGCAAACGTTAGCAATCTCCAGCTTAATCCGGACGGCAGCATTCGGAGCTTGAACAACTACACGGTCATTACCAATGTGCAGAACACAGGGCGAGAAGGCCTGGATGAACGGCTGTTCCGCCTGGCGCTTAGACTGACGTTCTGATACTTGGGCTCTTTGCGGCCGCTTCTGATCGCGAAAATTCCTTCAGACGTTGTAAAGTTGCTGAGCGGCGCCCCTGCACTGGCAAGACGCATCCGGCAAGGGCTTCACCTCGCCAGGAGGGCTGAACTACTGGCGCGGGCCGATACAGGAACGCCCGATTCGCGTCATACTTTTATCGCATGAGGGCAGCGGGTCTCAGTTTTGTGGCTGCCGCCATTACCGCGCTCTGCGAGCCCATTACATTCTACAAGGACGTGCTTCCAGTGCTTCAGAGCCGGTGCCAAAGCTGCCACCGTCCGGGCGAGATCGGGCCAATGTCTTTGCGCACGTACGCCGAAACGAGGCCCTGGGCCAAGGCGATTCGGCAAGCTGTTCTATTAAGGCGTATGCCTCCCTGGCTGGCCGATCCGCACTATGGCTCGTTCCGGAATGATCCCTCGCTCACCACGAAGGAAATTGACGTAATTCGACGATGGGTGGATTCGGGCGCCCCCGCGGGCGACCCGGCGTCCGCGCCTCCGGCGCCGTCCATTGCAGAAGGCTGGCGAATTCCGAAGCCGGATGTCATTTTCGAAATGCCGCAGGCATTTGAGATCCCGGCTTCGGGCGTGATTGATTACCAATACTTTACGACGCCGACCCTGTTCCAGGAGGATAAATGGGTCCAAATGGCGGAAGTGCGTCCCGGCGACCGTTCGGTGGTGCATCACGCCATTGTGATGATTAACGACGGCGCTGCCGACCGCTGGCGTGGCGGCCGCGAGTATCTGGCAGGATATGCGCCCGGGATGTCGCCGCAAACCTGGCCGGACGGACAGGCGCGGCTGATTCGGGCGGGATCGTCGCTCACCTTCCAGATGCATTACACCGCCAATGGCAAGGCGCGGCGCGACCGAACGCGCATCGGCCTGGTGTTCGCAAAATCGCCGCCCAAGGAGCGCATTGTGGCGATGACCGCATCGCATTATTGGCTCGACATTCCACCAGGCGCGCCCAACTACTCCGTGGATTCGTCCGCCACCCTGTACGAGCCGGCGCGTCTGGTGGGCATGCGCGCCCATATGCACCTGCGAGGAAAATCCTTCGAATTCCGCATCGCCTATCCCGGCGCAGAACCGCGAATCGTGCTCCGAATCCCGAGATACAGCTTCGACTGGCAGCCGTACTATTATCTCGCCAATCCAATTCCGCTTCCTGCGGGCTCGCGCGTGGAATGTACAGCGGTCTACGATAATTCGAGCAACAATCCCCGAAATCCTGATCCCTCAGCCGAGGTTCATTGGGGCGAGCAAAGCTGGGACGAGATGATGATTGGATGGTTCGATATCGCGGTTCCCGTCAACCGGCCCCTGCGCTCGCATCCGCTTGGCGTGGAATAGTCCGCCGCTCGATGCGCGTGAGCGCCCAGGCTGCGTGTTCGGCTACGAGCGGGTCCGGGGAGGAGGCAAGTCGCTCGAGAGCGTGTCGAAATTTCGGGTTGCCGGAATTGCCCATGGCAATGGCCACATTTCTCAGGAAGCCCGAGTATTTCGCCCGCAGAACGGGGCTGCCGCGGAACAACGTTCGGAACTGATCCTCCGTGATTTCCGCCAGGCGTTCCAGCGGAGGCGCGATCTCACGGGGCGCGAAATCCGGCTCGAGCGTCATTGCCGCTCGAGCATTCCAGGGGCAGACGTCCTGACAAATATCGCAGCCGAACACGTGCCGCCCGATCGCGCTCCGCTGCTCGGGCAAAATCGGTCCCCGCAGTTCAATGGTGACGTACGAAATGCACAGGCGCGCGTCCAGCTCCCAGGCGCCGTTGTCTCCCGGAACAATGGCTTGGGTTGGGCAGGCATCAATGCACCGGGTGCACGTTCCACAGCGCGGCTCGACGGCGGCGTCCGGTTCGAGATCGAGCGACGTCAGCACTTCCCCAAGAAAAAAGAACGAGCCCGCATGCTGATTGATCAGGCACGTGTTCTTTCCGATCCAGCCTAGGCCGGCGTCGCGCGCGTAGGATCGCTCGAGCAGCGGCGCTGTGTCGATGCAGATCTTCCACTCAAACTCGGCGCGTTCGCTCATGCGTTGGACCAGTGTAGTAAGCCGTCGCCGCATGAGGTCGTGATAATCCGAGCCCCAGGCATAGCGCGAGATCCAGGCCAGGTCGGAGTCGGTGACTTCGGTTGAGCGCGGGTGTGGCGTGTCGTAGAGTTTCCCGACCGAAATGATGGAACGCGCCGAAGGGAGCAGCATGCGGGGGTCGCTGCGGATCCCGGCGCGGCGATCGGTCAAGTAGGACATTGCGCCGGCAGCGCCGCGCGCGACCCAGTTGAGGTATCGCGGGACATCGGCGTTCGGCCGGGCGGGGGCAATGCCGGCCAGCTCGAAGCCGCATTCATGAGCGAGCCGCTTGACTTCGGCGGCGGTCATGATTTCATGGTAGCTTTCGCATGCCGCAGGGAGAAGGTGGCAAGTCTCCCACGAGATACTTGAGCGCGCGCGCAACACACGCCTCAAGCGGCTGCTCCGTGTCAATCACTATTTTCGGCTCGGGCACAGGCTCCCAGCTCTCCCGCACCGACGCGTACAGATCCTCGGTCCGATTTCCCGCCGGATGCGAGCCCAGCGCCATATCCAGAGCAATGCGCTTGCGCGCGGTAGCCTCGGCGCAAACACACTCCAGAACCCGCCAGTCTTGCCCGATCGCCTGCGCATATTCAATAACCCGGCGCCGTTGATATGCGCGCGAAAATGTGCGACCGTCTAGCAGGACGAGGCGCGTGGGCCTGCGAGTTAACAGGTATTGCGCGGTTTCGAGCATTAGTTCCATGCAGAAATCGTCCTGCCCGGCGGAATACTCGATGTCGGGGGGCGCGAACAGGGCTGCGCGAAGGCGGTCCTTGTCAATGACGGCGCCCTCTGTCTGGCGCGCGATGGCCTGCGCGAGCGTGCTCTTTCCGCTTCCGGGCAAGCCTGCGATGAGGACCAACACGGCCTACGTCCTATTTACGAATTCTGACATGCCGGGCGCAATTGCCCGTCCAACAGCATAGGAGGAGGCATGGCTTTCCGTTTCCGAGACCGGGCCGAAGCGGGGCAGGTTCTCGCGGAAAAGCTGCGGAGATACAGCGGTTTGCCGAATGCGGCGGTGCTCGCACTTCCGCGCGGCGGCGTGCCGGTCGCCTACGAGGTCGCTCGGCGGCTTGGCGCTCCGCTGGACGTGTTCCTGGTAAGAAAGCTCGGCGTGCCATGGCAGGAGGAACTCGCCTTCGGCGCTCTTGCAAGCGGCGGAACGAAGGTCATCGACTGGCCGCTTGTGCGCCAGCTGGGACTCACTGAGACGGAGATCCAGGCTATCATAGCGCGCGAGCTGGCAGAACTCGAGCGCCGGGAGCGCGCTTATCGCCATGGCCGACCCGCTCTGGACGTTTCAAATCGCGTTGCAATCTTGATCGATGACGGGTTAGCGACTGGATCGACCATGCTGGCGGCGGTCCGGGCGCTCCGAGCTCTCAGACCCGCTCAGGTCGTGGTGGCTGTACCCGTCGCCCCTCCGAGCACCTGCGACCGGCTCCGCTCCGAGGCCGACGAAGTCGTTTGCGCTTACACCCCCGAGCCCTTCTGGGCGGTGGGCGCATGGTATGAGGATTTCACACAGACCACGGACGAGGAGGTACGCACACTCCTCGCTCACGCGGAAGTGACCGATGAGGCGCCATGAAGACTTTTCACATCCTTCAACGGGCTATTCATATCCCGATTCCACACGCGACGCTGGAGGGCGATTTGACCATCCCGCACGCGGCCGCCGGCATCATTGTTTTTGCTCACGGCAGCGGAAGCAGCCGCCGCAGTCCACGGAATCGATACGTAGCGGGCGAGTTGCACGAAGCAGGACTGGCAACGCTGCTGTTCGACCTGCTGACGCGGGCTGAAGAGGAGATGGATGCGCGGACGGCGCACCTGCGCTTCGATGTCGGGCTTTTGTCCGCCCGGCTCGAGGCCGCAACCGACTGGCTGCAAACCCAGAAGGATACGCGGGACTTGTTAGCCGGCTACTTCGGCGCGAGTACGGGCGCGGCGGCGGCGTTGATCGCAGCGGCGCGGCGCCCCCACGATGTGTACGCGGTGGTGTCGCGCGGAGGGCGTCCGGATCTGGCGCGCGAGTGGCTGCCCATGGTGCAGGCCCCCACGCTGCTGATCGTTGGCGGCGACGATCTCGAAGTGATCCGTCTCAATCAATTGGCCTTCAATCAGCTCAGGGTGGAGCAGAAGCGGCTGGAGTTGATTCCCGGCGCATCCCACCTGTTCGAGGAGCCCGGCGCGCTGGAACAGGTCGCGGCGCTGGCGCGCGATTGGTTCCGCGAGAGACTACGGGAGCTGCGGACCATTTAGCCGGCTGCGCCTCTTAAAAGTGAATTTTGGCTGCGATCTCGAAGACGCGCGGATCGAGGGCCGTAGTAATACTTCCAAACGCCGCGGCGCCGAAGCTGCCGTTCGGACTTCCGAGCGGGGGGGTGTTGGTCACATTGAACGCTTCCACTCTGAACTCGGCAGACCACCGCTCGGCCATTCGGAACGTTTTTCCGAGCATCAGATCCGCAGCCTGATACGCAGGGCCGCGAACCGGATTTCGGGAGCTGTTGCCGATTGTGAACTGCGGCGCGAGCGCAAACGCGCCCGTATTGAACCAGCGCGCTACGCTTCGTTCACCGGATGGAAGATTCGGGTTGCCGACGCGGTTGGGCCGTTGGATGCCAAAGCCGAACGCTGCGTTGTAGTTGGTGGCCTGCGTCACCGCCACCGGCGCGCCCGATTGGGCGCGGATAATCCCGGCTAGGGTCCACCCACCGATCACACGCCGGCGCCGGGCAAACGGCAGGTCCCAGACGAACCCGGCCGAGAAGACATGTGGAATGCTGCCGGTGGATTCGTCCTTTTCAAGCCGGCGGTTGAAGCTGTCCGCAGCCTGATAATTCATCACCGGACCGGTGAGAATCGCCGAATCAAAGACCGCCCCGGCGTCATCGATCAGCTTCGAGAATGTGTACGCTGCCGTGAGCGTCAGACCGCTGGCGAAGCGGCGCTCGAGCCGTGTTTGAAGCGAGTGGTACGTAGAATGGCCCACGTTGTTGCGGTACAGCGTCACGCTCGTGAATCGGGGATACGGGCGCAGGAGCTGCTGCTCGGCCACGAGCGGACCGCCGATGGACGAGGTGGCGGGAATCTGGCCGTAGTAGGGATTGGGAACGAGTTGGGTAAGCGCGGCGCCGAGCGAGAGTTGCTGTACCGTGAGCTGGTTCAGATTCACGTCCGGTACGCCGAGCCGCGTCAGCTTGCTGCCAAGATACCCTGCTTCGGCGCTCCAGTTCGCCCCGAACGTTTTTTGCAATGACAGATTCCACTGCTGCGCGTACCCTGATCCGTTCTCGCGTTGTACCGCAAAGACGCCCTGTCCGAGCCCTGAATCCGGGTTGGGCGCTTGGACCGTGACAGCGGGCCCTTGACTGAGCGCAAAAGCAGGCGTCAGATTATCGAGACTGCTCTGCGACAGCGTCTGGATGAATGGAAACATGGGCGTGGTGAACGGCGTTGTGATGCCGGCCTGCTCGATCCATGTAAGTCCGTAACCTGCGCGGATCACGAACGAGTCTGTAACCCGCAAGGCAAGTCCGGCGCGAGGGCCAAAGTCGCCCCAAGCAAGCTTGCGGGCCGCGCGCGGGGTTCCGTCCTGGCCAAGAAATCGGAGCTTTTGTTGCTTCAGATCGAAAACGGCCGCGTGGTTGTCGGCCTCCGTGGACGGGAAGTTGAGGGTGTAACGCACCCCCAGATTCAAGGTCAGCCGCCGCGTTGCGCGCCAGTCATCCTGAATGAAAAACTCGGCAATGTTGGCCCGCGGCCGGAGAGTGACCTGCTGCGCATCGATGCTGAAGGACTGCACCTGACCGAGCAAAAATGACGCAAAGCTGTTCCCTGTGCCGCCGGCGGGCGCGCCCGAGGGGGACAGCGCGCTGGTAAGGGCGGGCGTGAATTGGAAGTCGCCTGTAGGGCTGGGCGGCTGGAGGGCGTCCATCCGTTCATGACGGATGTCGGCGCCGAATTTGAGGCTGTGCGAAGCGCGGACAAGCGAGTACGTATCTAGAAGTTCGGCGACGGCGGTCGTGAACCGCGCATTGCTCGAGGGCGGCGGACCGATCTGCTGGTATCCGGCCAGCTCAAAGGTGGGCATGGCTGTCGGAAACGCTGTGAGCGGAATGTGCGGGATGCCGGTCGCGTCGGTCGCAGGTGCGTCAGTGATGAGCGCATTGCGGCTGAAACCGCGGCGGGTCCACCCAAACCGGAACTGATTTGCGCTGTGATCGGAACGGGTCCAAGTATGCTCGGCCGCAATCCCGTCGGCGCGCGTCAATGTGTTACCGATAATCCCGGTCGAAATGGCCCCGCTTCCATCGGGCAGCGGGACGGCGGGCTGTCCGTAGTCGCGCAGAAATGACCATCTTAGGAACGCGCGCTGGCGCGCGCTGATGTAGTGATCAAGGCGAATGTCGAACTGATCCGCGTCATCGCGCTCGGCGGCGGTGCGCCGGTAGTTATTGGCGGTAGTGGACGTCGTCGGCGTCGGATAATGCCCTGCAAGTCGCGCCGCAACGGGGTCCCATCGCGATTGCGGGATCACGTTGCCAGGGAACGCATCGCGCACGATGGCGTCCGCCTTGCGGCGCGTCGTCGCCGGATCAAAAACCGGCGAGCGGAAGACTCCGGCTCGTTCCGCCATGGATGGCACAGTGCTGATGCGAGTGACGCCCGTGCGCAGCCGTGCGCCTTGCCAGTCGGCAAAGAGAAAGGTTTGCTGCTTCCGAATGGGGCCGCCAAATGCGAATCCATACTGATTCCGGCGGAACTGCGGCTTCGGGCCGGCAGGCGCAAAATAGTTGCGCGCATTCAGCGCTTCATTCCGGAAAAATTCGAAGAGCGTACCGTGCCAGTGATCTCCGCCTGAGCGCGTCTCGACCTGGATAACTCCGCCGTTGGAGCGACCGTATTCGGCCGAGTAACTGTTGGTCTGGACGCGGAACTCCTGGATGCCGTCAATTACCGGATACCACGCTACCTGGCCTGGCTCCGGCTGTAGCACGCTGACTCCGTCATACAGATACTCGCTGGTGCGCGGCCTGCTGCCGTTGATGCGCGGCAGAAGCTGCCCTGGCGGAAGCATCACACCAGGCGAAAGCGCGATCAGCGGGACGAAATTCCTCCCGTCGAGCGGCAACGTCCCGGCCTGACGCCGGTCAACCACGAAACTCACGGTTCCGGACTCGGTATTCAGCAAGGGCCTCGCGGCTACTACGTCCACGGTTTGCGAACGGACGGCCAGTTCCAGCGCGATGTCCACGATTCGCTTGTCGCCAGTATCCAGCCGGATGCCATTGACAACGGTTTCGTGAAAACCCGGCGAGATCACGCGCATTTGGTACTGGCCCGGCGGAACGCCGAAAAAGTGATATGCGCCGGCCGAATCCGTGGAAGCGCGGCGCTCGACGCGCGTCGCCTCCTCGGTGAGCCGCACTTCGGCCCTCGAAACGGGCAGTTGCGCCGGGTCGCGGACCACGCCGGCCAGATCCGCCGAGCCGGCGGCCGCAAAGGGCGAGAGAGCGATGGCGAGCCAGACCGCCGGAGTGTAGTATATGCAAGACATAGACTTGTATATAGGACATAGTATAGTGGGATCGAGATGGCCAAGGTGAACATCCGGCTGGCCGCGATCCGGCGCGATCGCGGCGTGAGCGCATCCGAACTGGCCAGACGAGCCGGCGTCAGCCGCCAGACCGTGTACGCCATCGAGGCCGGTGATTACGTTCCGAATACGGCGGTCGCTCTGCGGCTGGCGCGCGCGCTCGATGCCGGCGTGGAGGATCTGTTCACGCTCGAAGAGCCCGAGGAGCCGGCAGAGGCGGCGACAGCGGAGTTCCTGGGCGCGGAAGCGCGCCGAGGTTTAGCGGTCCGTCTGTGCCGGGTGGACGGCAAGCTGATCGCTGTGCCCGGCGTCGTCGATCCGGTGCTGCTGCCCGTCGCTGACGGCGCCCTCCAGGGCGTCAGGAAGGCGGGCGGTCCGATGGTGCGATTGGCTCACCGTCTCGAAGAGGCTGGACGTCTGATGATCGCCGGCTGCGATCCCGCCGCGTCGCTGGTCGCCCATTTCCTGCTGCGCGCAGGCGTCGAACTGATTCCTGCCCCGTCGAACAGCTCGCAAGCGATCGACTGGCTGCGCCGGCGGCTCGTGCACGTCGCCGGTTCGCACCTCGCGGGCGCCGGACAGGCTGAGGCCAACCTCTCCGCAATACGGCGGGCGTTTCCGCGCGGCGGAGTCGCCGTGGTGACGCTGGCCGAGTGGGAAGAAGGTCTGGTCGCCGCGCAGGGAAATCCGAAGCGGCTCCGCTCTGTCGCCGACATCGCGCGACCGGCAGTTCGTTTTGTAAATCGCGAGCCGGGATCCGGAAGCAGGCGGCTGCTGGATTCGGAGCTCGCTCGATTGAACATTCCAGCGTCGGCGGTGCGCGGATACCAAAATGAAGCGCGCGCGCATCTGAGCGCGGCGCGCCGGGTTTATGAAAACGCGGCCGATTGCTGCATCGCCACGCGCGCTGCGGCAAACGCCTTCGGATTGAGCTTTGTACCGTTGGCTATGGAGCGCTATGATCTCGCCATTCGCGCCGAGTTTCTGGCGCTCCCGGCGGTTCAAAAATTTCTCGATATGCTGGCGGACTTGCGAGTGCGCCGCGAACTGGAAATGTTCGCCTGTTATGATGTCCGCCGCACCGGTGAGCGCGTCCTGTGAGCGCTACGCGCGCATCACATCATATAGCGCGCGGATATATCCGATGCTGTACGCCCAGCCGGTGCGCCGGTCGCCTGCCATTGCCGGCACGTGATCCGCAATGAGGATGCCGCGAAAATCCACTTCCACCAGCGTGCGCATCAGCTTCTTCATGTCCGTATAGCCAGAATCGACGAACTCTTCGGTGAACTCTGGGATCGGCGAACTCACGTTGCGGAAGTGGATCTTCCACAGCTTGCCCATTTTGGCGAATTCGCGGACCGCCTCGAATACGTCGCGTCCCATATATTTGCCGCCCTCCATCCACGTGCCGCAGCACAGGCACACGCCGATATTGGGGCTGTTCGCGATCTCGAGCGCGCGCACATATCCGTCAAAGTTGCCGAAGATGCAACGGGGAACGCCGCCGAGCACCGGCACGGGCGGGTCATCCGGATGGATGCCGATGCGCACTCCCGCTTCCTCGGCGACAGGCGCAACCTGCCGGATGAAATAGGCGTAATTTTCCCAAAGCTCTTCCTTGGAGTATTCGCGCCCGTGCGTGAGCGGAGGATCGAACTCCCTGCCTGCCCAGTAGCCTTTCGCTGTCTTGAGATTGAAATGACGCGCTCGCGCGCCGCCCCGCGCAAATCGCGGTTCTGAACTCCAGATGCCGTTGCCCATGTGCGCGTAGGTGGTGTAGTAGATGCCGGCTTTTGAAAGATCGCGCAGATATTGTTTATACTCCTCAATTTTGCGGTCGCGTCCGGGCAGGTTCAGCGTCACTTCCGGCATATTGTGGACGTTTGTGTTGCCGATATTCGTGACCTTCAGCCCCGCCGCTTCAACCCGATGCTTGATGCGCGCGAACACCTCGTACGTTCCGCCCGTGGTGCCGACGGTCACATAACTTACGCCGATCTGGCGCGCAAACGCGAGATCATCGTCGGCGAACTCTGTCGGAATCTGAAGCGTGATCTTGATGCCGGGCGACAACGGTTCGAGCGGCCGGCGCGCAGCCGCGAGCGGTGCGGCAGCCGCCGCGGCGCCGAGGGCGCGGGCGAACTGGCGTCGAGTCGAATGCAATTCTGTACCCGTTTGTGACATCGCGAAGGTCCGGCTCATAGTGTATCGCGCGAAGTGGGTCGCGCGAAGCGGATAGAGGTTCCAGCGCGACCCGGATCTTTGCATTCTTCAAGGGCGGCCCACCTCCGGCGCCCCTTGACTCGCATTTTGGTCAGCGACATAATTCTGTAGCTTTCTCATCTGTCAGGAGGAATACGCGGCGGAAGAGGACGAACAGCTTTCTCCGCTGTCGACAAAGAGGGGTCCATGGGAATTCTGCACGTGCGTACGTTGCTCTATAGCGCCGCTGGCCTGCCGCTGGCCGGGGCGTTGCTATTTGCTCAGGAGCCAACCGGCACGATTGCCGGAACGGTGCTCGATGAATCGGGGGCTGTCGTGCCGAATGCGACCGTGGTCGTCAGCAGCAAGGCTACCGGCGCGGCGCGCACCATGCAGTCCGACAGTGAGGGCGCCTTCAGCGCTCCCAGTCTGCCCGCCGGGCAATACGAGGTAAAAGTTTCCGCCCCGGGATTCCGAACAATGGTCCGCGAGGCAACCGTTGAGACTGGCGCAACCACAACGGTCGAAGCCCGCCTCCAGGTCGGGCAGCCGAGCGAGGTGGTTCTGGTCGAAGCGGCCGCCGCGCAGGTTGAGTATGACCGCAACACCATTGACGGCGTCATTACGCGGACCAAGATCCAGGAGCTGCCGCTCAATGGCAGAAGCTTTCTTCAACTCGCCTTTCTCGAGCCGGGCGTCACGGTCAGTCCGGGCACAACTTCCCAGTACAACTCGCTGTTTTCCGTCTCGGTGCTCGGAGGCGATTCGAATAAAACGGCGGTCAGCGTGGACGGCGGCAACATTCGCAACGTCATTGAGGGCAACACCGGGATGAACTTCTCGCAGGAGGTCGTGCAGGAGTTCCAGCTTTCCTCCGCCAACTTTGACCTCTCCACGGGGATCACCAGCGTCGGATCGGTGAACATTGTGACGCGGACCGGCAGCAACGACTACCACGGAAGCGCATACTTTTTCTTCCGGGATCACAACCTGGCTGCGTACCCCGGCTTGAAACGAAATCCGCTGAGTCCGGACCCCTTCTTCGCGCGTCGCAATCCGGGCTTCTGGCTGGGAGGGCCGATCGTCAGAGACCGCCTTTTTTTCTTCTTCAACTACGAATACATGAATCAGCGGCAGCTGTTTACGGTTCAGCCAGACTTGCCGTCGGTCGCCGGTCTGGCCGGCAATTACGGCAGTCCCTACAAAGGCAAGCAGATCAGCGCGCGCTTTGACATCCGGGTGAACACGAACAATATGCTCTTTGCGCGCTACTCGCACGACGGCAATTCCGGTTTCGGGCCATCGTCGCAGACGGGCGTCGCTCCGCTGCCGTCAAACTGGCTGCGCAATCAGAACTGGTCTGACCAGAGCGTACTGGGGTGGACCAGCACAATTCGTCCGACGCTGATCAACGATTTCCGGTTCAACTACACCTACTGGCAGAACCGGAACCTGTTCCCCACGCCATCGGATTGTCCGGGCTGCCTGGGTCTTCTTGGTCCACAGATCCAGCTGGTCGGATCCAGCAACTTCGCCGTCGGCGACACGCAAAACGCCACGCAGGGGCGCGACCTGCGCAGGTTCACCTGGATCGACAATATGACGTGGCAAAAAGGCTCGCACCGGCTGCGCTGGGGAGCGGACCTGGAATATGCGCCGGGCACGGGCTTCTGGGGATATTGCGATCCGGCCTGCGCTACGGCATTTTCGCCGGAGTACGTTCGCAGCGTCGTGCCGGCGCCGCTGATTCCTGTACTGTTCCCGAATCTGCCTTCACGAATCACGTCGAACGCGGACCTTATGAATCTGCCCTTTGCGGGCGCCATTGTGGGCATCGGCGACCCGAGCCAGCCGCCGCCGTACAACCTTGACATTGCGAAGAAGAACAGTCACTACCGGTTTTATGCTCAG
>Ga0209581_1001315_pt1 | contig 30155 bp, 25 predicted proteins | sample Coa_R2_FD_187160 | JGI IMG/M metagenome (GOLD analysis project Ga0209581, IMG submission 187160) | Surface soil microbial communities from Centralia Pennsylvania, which are recovering from an underground coalmine fire - Coalmine... | ecosystem: Environmental > Terrestrial > Soil > Unclassified ...
AGCGGATCGCGCTCGGCGACCGCGCGCGCCAGGTTGCGCAGCCGCTCGATCCAGCGCGCCCGCCACGGAAAGTCGCGCGCGAAGCCGTGCGGCGCCGCCTCGCCGCTGCCGACCGGGCCAAACAGGAAGGGCGCGCCGAGAAAGGCGCCGCTGCACGGGGTCCAGTAGCGCACATAGGTGACGTGGTGGATCGCGTCGAAGCCGATGCGGCGGTGCAGCGGCCGGGCGCGGCGCCACAGCGAGACCTGCCACAGATAGTAGTGAAGCTGGATCAGCGGGCCGCGGTACCACCGGGTGCCGCGTTCGAACGGCACCTTGTGATAGAGAAAGGTGACGCCCGGCATCGGCGCGCGCGCCAGTTCCCGCTCGATCGCGGCGCGATGATCGGCGCGGGTGAAGACCCACAGGTCGTGATGCTGCGCCAGCATCCGCACCGCGTTCCAGCCGACCCCCGGCTCCGAGCCGAGATGCGGCTCGCAGGCATAGGCGCACAACAGGATGCGCAGGCGGCGCGGCGTCCCGCCCGGCTCACAGGCGGCAGGCGTATTGTTCAAGGAGGTCTCCCGCGATGCTGCCCCAGCGGAAATGGCGCAGCGCGTAATCGCGCCCGGCCAGCCCCATGCGCGGCCATTGCGGGCGCGCGGCGAGGAGCTGCTTGAGGCCGTTCGCCACCGAGGCGGCATCGGGGCTGACGACGACGCCGCAACCCGCCGCCCTGACGTAGCGCGACAGCGCGCATACCTCGCTGACCAGCAGCACCCGCGCCGCGCACATCGCTTCGAGCGCAGCCAGGGAAAAGCCCTCGAACCGCGACGGCAGCAGCACGACGTCGTGGTCGGCGATGATCTGGGCCGCGGGGCGGGTGAAATCCGGCGCCTTGAACACGACGCGGCCGTTGTCGAGGCCGAGCGCCTGGGCGCGGCGCTGCAGCCGCGGCAGGTCGGCCGAATGCGGTCCCTGCAGGGTCAGGCAGGCGCCGGTCGATCCGGCAATCTCGGCGAAGGCGTCGAGCAGGATGTCGAGCCCCTTGTTGTAGGCGTCGAAACGGCCGACGAAGAGCAGGCGCTCGGGCCGCTCGGCGTGCCAGGCGAGGTCGGTCGTCGGCAGCACGTCCTCGGCGGCGTAGCCGTTGGCCATCTTGATGCAGGGCGTCTCGATGCCGAGCCGGCGCAGCCAGCGCTGCTGGTCGGCGAAGATCTGGATCGCCGCGGCATCGGCCAGCACCCGCCGTTCGAACAGCCGCCAATAGAGCCATTTGGCGTATTTGCGCGAGCCGAACAGCGAGGGGTGGTAGGGGTCGTGCGGCCAGAAGACATAGGCGATGCCGTTGCGCCGGCATGCCCGCGACACCGCGAACACCGCCGGCGTGAACACGCCGCTCAGCACGAACAAATCGGAGCGGTCGCAGGCGGCGATGTAGTCGTCGAGCTCTTGCGGCAGGCGCAGCTTCCAGCGGTCGCACACCTTGAAGCGGACGATGTCGTAGCCGTCGGGGGAGAGGGCGGTGCCCGCCTCGCTGCCGGTGCACACGACGGTGACGCGGGCGCCGTTTTCGACAAAGCCCTTGGCGAGGCCGGCGACCGCCTTGTTGACCCCGGCGCCGGAACGGCTGCCCACCGGCGGAAAATCGCGAACGTAAAGATGCAATCTCATGGCGGCCCGAACGCTGCGGAAAGAAGCGGGGCCGGCCGCGCACGGCGGCCGGCCCGGTCGCTGCTAGCGCGCCAGCGCGGGCTCCCGGGCGGGCGCCGCCGCGGTCACCTGGCGCTCGATCCACTGGTAGGTCGGGATCAAGCCCTGGCGCAGCGGGGTCGACGGCTCCCAGCCGAGCACCTCGCGCAGCCGCGTATTGTCGCTGTTGCGCCCGCGCACGCCCTGCGGGCGCGACAGATCGTGGCGCTTGATGACCCGTTTGCCGGCGATCGCGGCGACGATATCGACGAGCTGGTTGACGGTGACCAGCTCGTCGGTGCCGAGGTTGAACGGCCGCTCGTCGTCGCAGCGCATGATCCGGTAGATGCCCTCGACGCAGTCGTCGATATACATGAACGAGCGGGTCTGCTCGCCGTCGCCCCAGATCTCGATCTCGCCGCCGTCGGGGATTTTGGCGATCTTGCGGCAGATCGCCGCCGGCGCCTTCTCGCGGCCGCCGTCATAGGTGCCGAGCGGGCCGTAGACGTTGTGGAAGCGGACGACCCGCACCGGGATCTCGAAATCGCCCATGTAGTATTCGCAGAGCTTTTCCGCGAACAGCTTCTCCAGGCCGTAGCCCTCTTCCGGCTGCGCCGGCCAGGCGTCGTCCTCGCACAGCGGCACGACGTCCGGGCTGGTCTGCAGGTGCTGGGGATAGACGCAGGCCGACGAGGAATAGAGGAACCGGGTGACGCCGCAGCTCCGCGCCGCCTCCAGCATGTGGATGTTCATCAGCGTGTTGTTGCGCGCGATCGTGGCGTGCTGGCTGCTGATGAAGCCGATGCCGCCCATGTCGGCGGCGAGGTGGTAGATCTCGTCGACTCCTTCGGCCGCCTTGAGGCAGTTCTGCGGGTCGCGCAAGTCCATCACCAGGAATTCGTGCGCGTCGGTGTCGCTGTATTCGGGGCGCTTCTGGTCGGCGCCGCGCACCCAGTAGCCCCGGTCGACCAAAAAGCTGGCAAGGTGGTGGGCGATGAACCCGCCCGCGCCGGTGACGAGTACGCGTTTAGCCGACATCGTGGTCTCCTGAGATCAAAAGTCGTGCCCAATCTAAAAAGGATGGCCCAGGCCGGCGTCTCGCCATTGGGGTGATAGCCGAAAGAGACGGGGGCCGGCGCTCAGCCCGGCAAGCGCACGTTGCTGGCGGCCAGTTCGGCGGCCAGGCTGCGCTTCAGCCGCTCGAGCCCGGCGGCGTCGGCGGCCTCGGCGCGGGCCACCAGCACCGCCTGGGTGTTGGAGGCGCGCAGCAGCCACCAGCCGTCGCTGGTGTTGACGCGCACCCCGTCGATGTCGGTCAGCGTCGCGCCGGCGCGGCGCAGCCGCTCGCGCACCTCGCTGACCACCGCGAACTTCCGCCGCTCTTCGCAGGGAAAACGCAATTCCGGCGTATTGACGACGATCGGCAGCCGGTCGCCGATTGCGGCGAGGCTCTCGCCGGCGCGGCCGAGCACGCCGAGCAACCGCACCGCGACGTAGATCGCGTCGTCGTAGCCGTAATAGCGGTCGGCGAAAAAAATGTGGCCGCTCATCTCGCCGGCGAGCGGCGCCCCGGTCTCGGCCAGTTTCGCCTTGATCAGCGAGTGGCCGGTCGCGGTCATCACCGGGCGGCCGCCGAGCCGGGCGATCTCGTCGAACAGCACCTGGCTGGCCTTGATGTCGGCGACGATCGGCGCCCCCGGGTGCCGTTGCAGCACATCGCGCGCCAGGATGATCATCAGCTGGTCGCCCCAGAAGATGCGGCCGCGCGCGTCGACGACGCCGATGCGGTCGCCGTCGCCGTCGAAGGCGATGCCGAGGTCGCAGCCCTCGGCGATGACCGTCTGCTGCAGCTCGACCAGGTTCTCGGGCACCGTCGGGTCGGGGTGATGCGCCGGGAAGGTGCCGTCGATCGTCTGGTTGAGCAGGACATGCCGGCCGGGCAGCCGCTTGACCAGCCGCTCCATGACCTCGCCGGCGGCGCCGTTGGCGACGTCCCAGGCGACCTTGAGCGGCCGTTCGCCGTCGTAATCGCGGGCGATGCGGGCGACGTAGTCGTCGATGACCGAGCGCCGCGCGACGGTGCCGTGCCGCGCTGGCGCCGGCGGCGGCGCGGCGGCCAGCTCGGCGAGCCGGCGGATTGCCGCCCCGTAGAACGGGCGGCCGCCCAGGGTCAGCTTGAAGCCGTTGTAATCCGGCGGGTTGTGCGAGCCGGTCACCATGATCCCGCCGCCGACGCCGAGCGTCGCCGCGGCGTAATACAGCATCGGCGTCGGGCCGCAGCCGATGCTGACCACGTCGGCGCCGGCCTCGGTCAGCCCCTCGACCAGCGCCGCGTGCAGCGCCGGCGAGGTCAGCCGCCCGTCATAGCCGACCGCGACCGAGCGGCCGCCCTCGGCGATCAGCGCCGCCGCAAAGGCGCCGCCGATCGCCCGGGCGTCCGCCGGGTGCAGCGTCTCGCCGACGATGCCGCGGATGTCGTACTCGCGCAGGATGGTCGGATCGAACCGATGGGACATCGCACTCCCCGCCGCCGGTAATCTATGCGTCGCAGGGCTCGGGCGTTCCGTCCTTCGACGGCACCGGCTGCAGCCCGGCAATCCCGTTGTTCAAGGCCCAGATCGCCGCCTGCGTCCGGTTTGCCGCCTTGATCTTGCGCAGCAGGCCCTTCAGGTGGACCTTGACCGTCGCCTCGGTGATGCCGAGCTTGCGGGCGATTACCTTGTTCGACGAGCCCTCGATCAGGCAGCGCAGAATCTCGGTTTCGCGCTGCGAGGGGGCGTGGTCGTCGCCTTCGGGCTCGGCTTCGCCGCCCCCGCCGGACGGCGCGGAACCCTGGAGCCGCATCGCGTTGGAACGCAACAGCGAGGCGATCAGGTCGAGCGGCACCATGCGCTGGCCGAGCTGCACCAGGCGCAGCGACTGCACCATGATCTCGCCGGAGATCTCCAGCGACAGGATGCTGTCGGCCGCCATGATGTTGCGCCGGCCGACATGCAGCAGATCGCCCTTTTCCGCCAGGATCGCGAGACGCACATGGGGCGTCGACTGGCGGATGTTGGCGATCAGGTCGCGGTCCTCGAAACACAGCGAGGCCTCGATGATGACGAGGTCGATCGGCTGGTCCGGAAACAGCGCGGTGAGGCGCATGATGTCGGCCGGCTGGGACAGCTCGCCGATCACGGTAAACCCGGCCTCGCTCAGCAGCAGACGCAAGCCATCGCGGAAAAGCTGTGATTTTATCGCAAGTACGACGTTATCCATGGCGCTTTCCCGTAATGTCACGCCGGGTCCGCAGCGGTGTGTCGGTGAAATTCGCTCAACCGATTTACCAACCCGAAGTTATTGCACGGTAGATTGCTATAAAATTCATACGAAATCTCCCAATCGATAAGTATTCCTGCAAAGGTGGTAACTCGCGGTGACCAGGGTTTCGTGAAATCAGCGTGAATTGTTTCCCGATTTCGTGCGATAGGGCGATTACATGCGCGCAGAATTCGAGAGAGCGGGGGAATCGGGTGGCGCCGTGCGGGCCGGCGATCGCCGGCCGGGAGGGCACTGAAATTTCGGCCGGCGCGGCTATCTTTCGGATTAGCCAGGAGGGATAGGTAGCCATTGTCCGTTTGCGGCGGCGTTCAGCGGGCGGCGCTGATCGAGCCGTCCAACTCCTGGCCGTGCGCGCGAAACGCCGCGAAATTTCCCGGCTCGCCGCCCCACACGAAGACCGGCGGGATGTCCGCCGGATAGCGGTAGGTGTTGCGGAAGAAGCGATTGTTTCCGTTTTGGATGATCGCGTAGTTGTGCGAGCCGGGCGGCGCGTCGGAGACGCCGCCGGCGGCGCCGGTGCCGAGATAGACGATCGTATTGTCGTGCACCCGGTTGTCGCGCGTCTGGTAGTAGGAATTGGGGCCGGCCGGCCGGTTCTGGTCGATCAGCATGATCGAGCGGCCGCCGGGTGCGACCGTCACCGAATTCGCGTAGACGTCGACATTCTGCGAGGCGGCGATCTGGATTTCCGCGCCCCAGAACCACGGCGCATGGTCGTGGTTGTTTTCGCGCAGCACGTTGTTGCGGATCACCGCGTTGCGCGAAATCTCGTAGAAGATGCCGGGGCCGTCGTTGCCCGACGCGGTGTTGCGCTCGAACAGCACCCCGTCGCAATCGCCGTCGCACCACAGCCCGGGCCCGAAATTGTCGTGTGCCCGGTTGCCGCGGAACACCACGTTCTTGCCGCCGCTGACCTTGATCCCGCCGCCTTCCCAGCCGGCGTCATAGCCGGCGGTGTCGTTGCCCCAGACGTCGTTGCCGGCGATCAGGATGTTGCTGCCTGAGATGCTGGCGCCGATCTGGCCGTTGTCGTGCAGCCGGGAATTGACGAGCTGGCTGTCCGAGCCGAGGGTGACGCCGGCGCCGCTGTTGCGGCGGACGTCGCAATTCTCGATGCGCCAGCCCCTCGTGTAGGCGCCGTTGATCGCGCCGAGCTGGGCGGTGTTGTAGTAGTGCTCGACGGTCAGGCCGCGGATGACGACGCCGTTGGCCGGGCCGGTGAAGGCGTAGTTGGTGGCCGAGACCTCGACGCGTTTGCCGATGGGGTCGTCGACCAGGTAGATCTTGCCGGCGGCATGGTCGAAGAAGAAGCGGCCGAAGGTCACCTCGTCGCGCTTTGCCGCCTGCTCGAGCCGATGGTTGTCGATCGACAGCTCGACCCCGTCGATGCAGGTTTCGTGTCCCGGGCGGCAGATGCCGCGCAATTCCTTGCTCTGGGTTTGTCCCGACGCGACCCAGAAGCGGCCTTCATGGGTGAATTTGCGGAGCAGCCGGGCGCCGTCGAGCACGGCGCCGGGCATCCCGATGAACTGCTGGTCCGGCTTGGCGATCACCGTCTGCATGCGGTAGGTGCCGCGCGGCAGGCAGAATTTGGCGCCCGGCGTCGCCGCGTTGACATAGGTCTGGATCGAGGCGCCCGCCGGCACGATCACCGTGCCCGAGGGACAGCCCGACGGCCAGGCCAGCGCCGCCGCCGTCGCCGCTGCGGCGGCCAGCGCGGTCGCGGCGGCGAGGGGAATGGCGCGCCTCACCGCAGCGGCGCCGGGAAGCCGCGCGGCGGCGGCAGCATGCGGTCGAGCGGCGGCATCCCGGGAATGCGGCGCACCCGCGCGCTGCGATAAATCATCGACGCGCCGATGCCGAAGCCGATCACGCACCACAGCCAGATGCCGAGCATCGGGCCTTCGAGCGCGACGTCGAACGAGGCGTCGACGAGGATGCCGAGGGCGTAGCAGGCGATCCACAGGAAGACGCTGGCAAAACGCGGGTTGCCGTCACTCTTGGCCATCAGCATGCTGCGCATCATCATCAGGAACCACGAGCCGAACAGCGTCACCCACAGGCAGAAGGCCGGGACGCCGAGCCGCGCCAGGATGCTCAGATGGCTGTTGTGCGGACTGCGCAGCGGCGGCGCCCCCGAGCCGTCGCTGACGACGAAGCCGTCGCTGACCGCGAGGTTGATGCCGAACCCCTTGCCGGTCCAGAAATACGGTCCGTAAAGCGTGTAGTCGCGGATCGTCTCCCACCAGTGCAGGCGCCATTCCTTGGTGCCGTTGAGGTTGCCCTCGTCGCTGAAGCCGACGATGCTCATCGCGTCCTGCACGATCTGCGACGGGCCGATCGACCGCCCGCCCGGCGTCGGCACCTCGATGCCGATGACGGCGGCGAAGACGAGCAGAAACGCCAGCAGCGAGGCGACCGGCAGAAACCGGGTCAGCTTGCCGCCGATCACCGCCGCCACCGCGATCGGGATCGTGCCGGCCAACAGCCCGCCGCGGCTCGGCACCAGCCCGACCAGGTCGATCAACAGCAGGAAGGTCCATAGCGGCGACACCCGGCGCAGCCCGAGCAGGGCGAACACCGCCGCCGCCGAGGTGTGCGAGGCGACCTCGCCGAGCCGCAGATAGATGATCGGAATGCCGCCGAGCCCCGGCCAGGTCGGCAGCGCGTTGCCGAGGAAATAGATCAGGTTGCTGAGGACGAGGCTGGTGCAGCCGTAGAAATAGGCGAAGCGGCTGTAGCGGTCGATCGTGGCGCCGAGCCGCTCGGGCCGTTCGAGCAGCAGCGCGACGACGACGAAGGCGAACAGCCCGTAGCCGACGACGACGCTGTCGCGCAGCGAGTCGATGCCGTATTCGCCGAAATTGGCGAAGACGCTGGCGCAGGCGACGCCGAGCATCAGCGTCAGCAGCACCGAGGGAATGCTGGCGAACACGGCAAAGCCGCTGCCCGAGGCAAAGGCGGCGACCAGTCCCAGCGCCAGCACCACCTCGCCGATGAACAGCGGCGGGTAGCCGATATAGGCGAAGCCCTTGCCGAGGCAGGCATAGCCGAGCAGGCAGATGCACAGGAAGCGGAAATAGCGCTCGGTCGGCGAGAGGCCGGCGCGTTCGAGGCGGTAGGGATAGAGGGCGAGGTCGGACATGTGCTCTTCTCGGGGCTAGAAAGTCGTTGCCGCGGCCGGCGCAGAACGGGTCTTCGGCGGCGCGGGGCGCAGCAGGCGGCGGCGCAGAAAGCGGTCGGCCGGCTGTTCGATCAGCAGGTAGACGGCCAGCCCGACAAACAGGCACAGGACGATGCCGAGGCCGCGCAACAGCGGCGCCTCGGCGGACGGCGCAAACGGCGCGATCGCCTTGCCGAGGACCGACAGCACGAACCAGTGCGACAGATACAGGCTGTAGGACGAGGCGCCGATCAGGCAGCCGGCCCGGTTGATCCGGTTGTCGCGCGACAGCCAGGGCCGGGCGGCGCGGAACAGCAGCACGCAGCCGGCGGCGATGGCGATGCGCATGGCCAGGCGCTGGGCCTCCGGTCCGGCCTGCGACCAGGTCAGCGCGAAAATCGCCAGCACGCAGCCGATCAGCCGCCATTGCCGGAGCAGACCGTCATTGTCCTCGGCATAGCGGATCAGCCAGCCGAAGGCGAAATTGAGCAGATAGGGGCTGAGAAGGTGGCCGACCACCCCGACATCGGTCGGGTTCACCTCGCGCTGCATCAGCCCGGCGATGCCGCAGGCGAAGACGACGCCGAACAGGGCCAGCGGGCCGGCCCGTCCGCGATAGCCGCCGCCGGCGGCGAGCAGCGCGACGAGCCCGTAAAAGATCATCTCGTAGGCCAGCGTCCAGCCGACCATCAGGATCGGAAAGCCGGCGACCGGCAGCATCAGGTACGAGGCGGCGATGCTGTCCGGGTTCAGCTCGAAGCCGCCGAGATGCCAGTCGCGGTTGACGAAATAGGCGAGGATGACGAGGCTGGTAAACAGCCAGTAGAGCGGCGTCAGCCGCGTCAGCCGGGCCAGCAGGTAGCGCGCGCCGCCGGCATATTCCGGTGCGCGCATGCACATGATGTAGCCGGACAGCACGAAGAAGATCTCGACCCCGATCGCCCCGAACGGGCGGTACAGCGGCGCGGCGATCGTGCCGGCCGAGAAATGCTTGGTAATGAGGTCGGAATGCCAGACCAGCACCTCGGTCGCGGCCACCGCCCGCACCCAGCCGGTATCGGCGAGCCGCAGCACATTCGGGACGCGGGCGGCGGTCGCCGCCGTCGTCGCGGCGTCCACGGCGGCGCTCAAAAGTAGGCTCCCTGGCGCGGGCGCAGCGGCAGCCGCGTGTGGCCGGCCAGCTTGTGCATCAGCCAGCCGGGGTTGGCGAGGTTGAACCAGGCCTTCAGCACATAGCGCCAGACCTGCCGCTCGAACGCCGATTTCGGCCCGAATTCGGCGCGCACCGTGCCGTTCTCGCGCTCGGTGCGGGCGCTGTTGACGGCGCTGTTGTTCATGCCGGTGCGGCGGAAGCAGGCGACCGGCCGGGCGAGTCGGGCATAAGGGGCGCGCGACAGGGCGCGGGCGAACATCTCGTAGTCGCCGGAATCGCGGTAGTCGATGTTGAAGCCGCCGAGCTCGGTGAAGAACTCGCGCGAGAAATAGGTGCCCATATGCATGATCGGGTTCCACCCGAGGCAGACATGCATGCGCGGCGTCATCCAGCGCGGCGGCGCCGCCAGCTCGCCGAGGCTGCGGCCGCGCTCGTCGATCCAGCGGATGCCGCCGACGACCCAGCGCCGGCCGCTTTCGCGATAGGTGCGCACCACCGCCTCGAGGGCGCCGTCGAGCATCACGTCGTCGGCGCCGAGAAAACCGAGAAGTTCGCCCGAGGACTGGAACGAGCCCTTGTTGATCGCGTCGAAAATGCCCTTGTCCTTGCCCTTGAGGACGCGCAGGCCGCTGGCCTCGGCGAGCTCGACCGTTCCGTCGGTGCTGCCGCCGTCGACGATGACGTGCTCGACCGCGATCGTCGCGGTGGCGTTGCGCCGCGCCGAGGCGATGCATTCGCGCAGGTACTCGATGCCGTTCAAAGTCGGCGTCACGACCGTCACGATCATGCGTTCGTTCCCTTCTTGCCGGGGTTAGGCGGGGCGGGGCGGCGCGCGCCGGGCGACGGCGCCGGTGTCCTCGGCGATCGCGCGGGCCAGCATGGCGCGCGCGACGGCGAGGCGGACGAGGTTGACGACGAGGGTGGCGACGGCGGCGCCGGTCACGCCGCCCGCCAGCATCGGCCAGGCGAGGGCGGCGGTGGCCAGCGCGCCGACCAGGTTGACGTGAAAGGCCAGCCGCGGCGCGCAGACGCCGTGCAGGTAGGAGATCACCATCTCGGCGGCATAGGCGGCGAGCCCGCCGGCCATCAGCAGCCGCACCGGCAGGGCGAGCCCGGCATACTGCGACTGCGCGCCGTAGAGCACGCGCAGCGCCAGGTCGGGCACGACCAGCACCACCGCGGCGAAGCCGAGCAGCAGCGGCAGCGGCAGCAGGGCATAGCCGCGCGCCACCCGCCAGGCCTGGGCGCTGCCGCCGGCATGGGCGCGCGAGGCCGCCTGGGGGATGATGTTGCACAGGCCGATGACCAGGGGGTTGGCGAGGTTGACGATGTTGGCCGCCGCCTGGAACCCGGCGATCGCCGCAGCGCCGGCGCCGGCCGCCAGCACCCAGGGCAGCCCGATATTGCGCACCTGCACGAGCAGCCCGTTGCCGAGCGACCACCAGCCGCCGATGCTCCAGTAATCGGCCACCGTCTCGCGCAGGCGCAGCCTGCCGCCGCGCCGCAGCCCGAGCTGCGCGGCCTGCACCAGCGCGGCGACCACCGAGGTGGCGGCGATCGCGTAGAGCGCGCCGGCCAGCGTCAGCAGGTGCAGCGGCAGCAGCGCCAGCGCGACGGCGACGCGGCCGAGATAGGTGAGGGCGTCGCCGACGATCGCGGCGCGATGGCGGAAGCTGGTCAGCAGGCCGCGGCGGGTGGCCTCCTGCACCTGCCAGGCGAGAAAGCAGGCGAGCACCGGCGCCGTCAGGTCGCTGCGCCCGAAAAAGGCGAGAGCGCCGACCAGCGCGGCCGCGAGCCCGGCCGACAAGATCATCACCAGGGCGAGGCTCGCGCTCATCAGCCGCGGCTGGTCGGCCGGGTCGGCCACCGCGAGCCGCACCGACAGCGGATGGAACAGCAGCGTCGCGTTGACCAGCTGCAGTGTCGCCAGCCCGCCCAGCAGCACGACGAAGGCGCCGTATTCGGGGGCGGCGAGCTGCCGCGCCAGCAGGATGTTGAGCGCGAAGGTGCCGGCGCTGACCACGCCCTGGTCGATCAGCGTCCAGGCGGCGGCGGAGGTCGCGCCGCGGATCATGGCGCGGCTCCCGAAACGGCGAGCGGCCGCGCCGCCGCCCGCGGCGGCTCGGCGCACACCCGCCGGTAGCCCTGCAAGGCCGCTTCCGCCGCCGCCTGCCAGGTGAAGCGGCTCGCCCGGCGCCGCGCCTGCCGGCCCATCGCGCGCAGCCGCGGCGGGTCGGCCGCCAGCTCGGCGACCGCCGCCGCCAGCGCCGCCGGGTCGCCCGCCGGAACCAGCCGTCCGCAATCCTCGTCGAGCTGATGGGCGATGCCGCCGACATCGGAGGCGACGACCGGCACGCCGTGCGCCATCGCCTCGAGAACGACGAGCGGGAAGGTGTCGGCCAGCGTCGGAAACACGAACAGATCGCTGCGCCGCAGCAGCGCGCCGACCTCCTCGTCGCTGAGCCGGCCGGTGACGACGATGCGCTGGTCCGGCCGCGCCGTGCGCGCCAGCCGATCGTAGTCGATCTCGGGCCGGCGCTCGCCGCCGACGATCAGCAGATACGGGCAGTCGAGCCGGGCGAACGCGTCGAACAACACCGGCACGCCCTTGTTCGGCGTGTGGTTGGCGAGAAACATGCAGGTGATCCCGGGGAAATCCTCGCGCCGCGGCAGCTCGAAGCGCTGCAGGATCGTGCGCTGCGCCAGGGCGCTCAGCGGCGCCGGCGGATCGACCCCGTTGGGCACCACGCTCGGTGTGCCGGCAAACCCGAACCCGCCGACCAGCGGGAAATCGGCCGGCGACAGCGCGAACACCGCGGCGGCCCCGGACACCGCCCGCGAGACCGGGCGGTGGACGCAGAAATGCCAGGCGAGGCGCCGCAGCAGGCCGAGACCGTAGACCTCGCCGCCGCGGGCGAGCTCGTTGAAGCCGTGGGTCGAGACGACATAGGGCACCCCGGCGGCGCGGCAGGCCCGCGCGACCCGCGCCAGTTCGAGCGCCGGCATCGGGTTGTGCAGGTGCACGAGGTCGTAGCCGCCGCGCCGGATCAGCGCGGCGATGTCGGAGGTGTAGAACAGCGCGCGATAGCGCGCCGGCAGCAGCGCGAACGGCTGCGGCAGACGGGTGCGCACCGGCAGGCGCGGCGGCCCGCCGGGGCGCTCGCTGTCGATCGCGCTCATCGCCGCGACCGCGATGTCGCAGGCCGGCGCCAGCGCCTCGCTGAGGCGCAGCCCGGCGCGGGCCCCGCCGCTGGCGGAGAGATGCGGCGGGACGATAATGGCGGCAAGGATCTTCACTGGTAGCGTGCCGTCAGATTGCTGGCGAGCCCGGGGTTGGCCCATAGATCGCGGATCGAATCGTCGATGCTGCGCTGCGGGCGCCAGCCAAAGCATTGCGAAATCCGGCTGATGTCGGCGGCCAGGAACGGGCGGTCGACATGGCGCAGCCGGGCGGGGTCCTGGCGCACCGTGAAGTCGATGCCGGAGACCGCGCGGATCTTTTCGATGACCTCGCCGACCGAGGTGGTTTGCGAGGTGCCGAGGTTGACGACCAGGGCTTCGCCCGGGGCGACGCCGCCGCCGCCGGCAATCGCGGCAAAGCCCGCGGCGGCGTCGCGCACGTCGATATAGTCGCGCCGCGTCGTCAGGTTGCCGAGCTCGACGACGTCGCGCCCGGCCTTGAGCTGCGCCACCAGCTCGGGCAGCAGGTGCGGGTTGGTCTCGCCCGGCCCGACGACGTTGAACAGCCGCACGATGACCCCCTGCAGCCGGTACTTGGCGGCGAGGTCGGTGACGAATTCCTCGCCGCACAGCTTGGTGCGTCCGTAAACGTCGTGCGGCCGCACCGGCGAGTCCTCCTCGCGGTGTGGCCGGTCCTCGGGGCCGTACACCGCGCCGCTGCTGGCATAGACGAAGCGGCTGTCCGACGGGCTGTGCGCCAGCAGGTTGACCGTGCCGGAGACGTTGGTCGACACCGCCAGGGCGGGGTTGATCTCGCATTCCGGGACGAAATGGATCGCCGCCAGATGGATGACGATCTCCGGCACGAAGCTGCGCATCAGCCCGCCGACCTGCTCGACATCGGTGATGTCGATGCGTTCGAGGCGGAGCCGGCGGCGCTCCTCCGCCTCGAAGCGCCAGTCGCCATAGCGCAGCGCGTCGGCGATGCAGACCGTGTGGTCCGGCGCCAGCAGGCGCGCCAGGTAGCAGCCGACATAGCCGTTGCCGCCGGTAATCAAGATGCGTTTGCTTGCCATGCCGGGCCTGCTAGGCGGCACGCGACGAGTTTTCTTGCGGCCCCGGCTGCGCAGCGCGCGACTGGGTCAGCGAGAGGGTCTCGAAGAAGCGCCGCTCCTGGCGATAGTGGAACACCTCGTCCTTGAGCTGGAACTTGCGGTGCAGGCGCCCGACCACCCGGGTCAGCACCGTGGCGTCGACCGCGACCGATTGCTCGCGCAGCCGCTGCAGGGCGTTGAGCGCCGTGATCTTGCGGGTCTTGCCCCAGTGGATCACGTGGATCACCGTGTCGGCCTTGCGCCCGAGGACGAACGAGTCGGCGAGCAGCATCACCGGCGCGCCGTCGAGCAGCACGATGTCGAAGTGCTTGCGGGCGTCGGCGATCAGGCGGTCGAGCTTGGCCGGACCGAACAGGTCGGTCATCGGGCTGATGCCCTGGTGGACGAAGCGCACGGGTTCGCCCGGCCCGCTCGGCGACAGCAGCATGACGTTGCTCTTGTCGGCCTCCTCGGCGGAGGTCGCGCCGTCGGGCTTGTTGCAGCGGTTGCCGTCGATCAGCAGCACGCGATGGCCGACGCCGACCAGCAGCCGGGCGAGCGCCTGGCACACCGTCGAGGTGCCTTCGTGCGGCAGCGACGAGGTCACCAGCACGACGCGGCAGCCGCCGGAATTGCCGAACAGCCCGACCCCGGCGCCGACCGCGCGCACCGCTTCCTCGAAGATGAGGTCGTCGACGCCCGGCTTGCCGCGCCGCTTGCGCCGCCGCTCGGGCAGCATCGCCAGGCAGGGCACGCCGGTCAGCTCGGTGACTTCGCGGGCGGTGCGGAAGCCGCGGTCCTTGCGCTCCAGCATGACGGCCGCGAACAGCCCGAGCACCAGCCCGCCGGCAAAGCCGATGCCGAGCACGACGATCGGCTTTGGCCACGAGGCGATCGGCACCCGCTCGGCCGGGACGGTCAGCGAGCCGGCGACCTGCTGCAGGTTCTTGGCGGCCAGCGCCTGGTCGTAGTCGCGGGTCAGCGCGTTGAAGCGCTGGCGCAGGGTCTGGGCGCGCGCCTGCATGTCGGCGAGCTCGGTCTCCTGCGTCTTGCGGTCGAGCAGGGTCGAGTGCAGCGCCTCGAACCGGCTCCTCAGATCGCTCTCGGTGTGCTTGGTGGCTTCGAGATTGGCCGCGGTCAGCGGCACCGCCTTGCCGAGCTGGGCGCGCAACGCGGCCTGCACCTCGGCGAGCGCCGCCCGCGCCCGCACCACGTCGGGGTGGCGCGGGCCGAGCCGGGCGGTCGCCTCGCTCAGCGCCTGGCGCGCCGCCGCCTCGCGGTCGAGCAGGTTCTGGATGATCGGGGCGCCCTGCAGGTCGGCGGCCGACGGGATGCCGCCGGAGGCGATGATCTGGCGCACCCGGGCGAGCCGGTTTTCCTCGTTGAGCCGTTCGAGCGTCGCCGCGCTCAATTGCGTATTGATGTCGCGCAATTGCTGCTGCTGGACGGTCTCGCCGTTGGCGCCGGTCTCGAGCAGCTTCATCTTCTGGCGGAACGCGGTGATCTCGGCTTCGGTCTGGCGCAGCTGGTTCTGGTTGTCCTGGATCTGCTGGCGCAGCCACGAGGTCACGTTGTTGGCCAGCTCGACGTTCAACTCGTCGCGGCGGCGCAGGTACTCGCGCGCGAAAGCGTTGGCGATCACCGCCGAGCGCGCCGGATTGTCCGAGGTGTAGCGGATCTCGATCAGGTAGGAGCGGTTGTCGGTCAGCACCGTCAGCCGCGACAGGAGCGCGGTGATGACGGTGTCGGCGTCGGTCACCGGCACCGGGTCGCTGGCGGGGATATCGCCGCCGCCGAGCCCGAGCGTATTGGTGAAGAAGTTCGATACCTCGCTGACCAGGCTGGTGAGCAGCGCCGGGCCTTCGTCAGGCGTGTCGGCGTCGAGGCCGAGGCGCTGCACCACCCGGCGCGCCATCATGCGCGAGCGGATGATCTTGGCCTCGCCCTGGATGATCGCCGAGGCGTCGAGGGTGACGGCCGGGGCCTGTTCGGTGGTCAGCGCCGCTTCGCGCCGGCCGAGGTCCAACTGCACCGTCGCCTGTGCCGTATATTTCTTTTTAAGCACGGAGAGCGCTGCGGCGGAGGCGGCCATCGACAACAGGACGATGATCAGCACCAGCCCGCGCCGCCGCCAGATGGCTTGGAGCGAGCCGCCCAGGATATTTTCGCTGTACGCGCGAGCCGGCACCCACGACAGGTCGTAGTTCACCGGCTTTTCCATGGGTAGGCGGTCCATCAGAATTTCCGTTCCAAATAAGGCGTTTAGAGGCAAGGCCCTGGCCACCCGGGGGAGGGTGCCGCGCGACCTCGGGGTTAGATTGCATGGCGTTTAGGACGGTGGTGAGAGCGCCGACGGGGTACTCCCGACGCCGTTCCGGACGCGCCTTCCAGGGGGTAAGCCGGGCGGTTGAGCGCCGTCGGCGTTATCGCCCTATGCGCATTTTGCGCTGCGAAGAAAGCGGGCCATCGCTAGCGGCCGCTGCAAGGCAGAAGAGCCGCACATGCTCCCCGACCGCACGCGGGAACGCGTCAACATATTGGGCGTCAAGGTCAGCGCGATCACGATGGGCGACGCGCTCGTCGCCATCGAGCGATGGATCCGCGACCGCACCCCCCATTATATCTGCGTCACCGGGGTGCACGGGGTGATGGAATGCCAGCGCGACCCCGAGCTCGCGGCGATCCATAACGCCTCCGGCCTTACCGTTCCCGACGGGATGCCGCTGGTCTGGATGTCGCACCGGCTCGGCTGCCCCTGGGTCGAGCGCGTCTACGGTCCCGACATGATGCGCCTGGCGACCGCGCTGGCGGCGGAACGCGGCTACCGCAACTTCTATTACGGCGGGGGCGAGGGCGTCGCCGACGAACTTGCCGAGGTGTTGCAGCGGCGCCACCCCGGCCTCGTCGTCGCCGGCACGCTGACCCCGCCGTTCCGCCCGCTGAGCCCGGCGGAGGACGACGCGATCGTCGCGCGGATCAACGCGGCGCGGCCGGACATCGTCTGGGTCGGGCTCAGCACCCCCAAGCAGGAGCGCTGGATGGCCGCGCACCTGCACCGGCTCGACGCGCCGGTACTCGCCGGGGTCGGCGCCGCCTTCGATTTCCTGTCGGGGCGGAAGTCTCAGGCGCCGGGCTGGATGCAGCGCAACGGGCTGGAATGGCTGTTCCGCCTGGCCAGCGAGCCGCGCCGCCTGGCCGGCCGCTATCTGCGCAACAATCCCGCCTTCGTCTGCAAGGCTCTCCAACAGATCATATCCCCTCGGAAGGTCTCGCAAGGGTAAACGACGCTGAACGAATCGGGGTAACCCCTATTCTCAGAATACGTCGTCAAATCCTGAAAATATACGTGAAAGCGAAATATATTTTCGGGAGCGCGAAGTGCCTTCGAAGGGACTGTTTTTTCGGAATTTTTCTGGCCGATACGGATCTTTTCGGTGAGCGAACTCTCTCCGGTCTTGACCCATTCCTTCCGGGGAGTGGCGAGCGCGCTGGGCACGCCGGCATGGCGCCGGCCGTGGTCGGGCCGCGCCGGCGCCGTGCTGCTGCTGGTCGCGGCGGATCTGGCGGCGGGCGCGCTGGCGGCGGTGCCGGCGGCGGGCCGCCTGGCCGATCCGTTGCTGGCGGCGGCGGCCGCCAATATCGTCGCCGTCAACGCCGGATTGCGGCTCTACGACACCGCCGCCTTTACCGCGGTCGAGCGGTTCCGCCGGCGCGTTCTCGGCGCGATGCTGCTGCCCTACCTGGCGCTTGCCGAGATCGCGCTTTTGCAGCCGGCCGCCGCCCCGTCGCTCGCGCTGCTCTTCGTCGCCGCGGCGCTGGCCCTGCCGCTCGGCCTCGCCGGCGAGGCCGGGGTGCGGCGGGCGTTGCCGGCCGCGTGGAACGCCGCTGCGGTGTTCGTCGGCGCCGGCGAGGGGTTGGCGCGCGCCGCCGCCCAGTTCGCCGCGCGCCCCGAATTCGGGCTGCGTCCGGTCGGGCTGCTCAGCGATGCGCCGACCGCGACCGCGACCTTGCCGTGGCTCGGCCGCATCGCCGAGCTGGCGTCGGTAGCCCCCACCGTCGACGCGGTGGTCATCGTGTCGTCGCCCGATTTGCCGGAGATTTCGCCGGTCGAGCTGCCGGTGCGGCGGGTGATGGTGCTGCCGGAGGCGGCCGGCCTGCCGACCGTGACCGCGGCGCTGCGCCATTTCGGCCACGCCGCCGGGCTGGAGTGGCGCAATCCGCCGCAGCACGGCGCGACGCAGCTGCTCAAGCGCGCGCTCGACCTGTGCGTCGCGGTGCCGCTGTTGATCCTCAGCGCCCCGCTCGTCGCGCTGCTCGCCCTGGCGATCCGGGCGGTCAGCCCGGGCTCGCCGATCTACGTGCAGAAGCGGGTCGGCTGGCACGGCCGCGAGATCGCCGTCTACAAATTGCGCAGCATGTACGTCGACGCCGAGGCGCGGCTCGCCGAACTGCTCGCCGCCGACCCTCAGGCGCGGCAGGAGTGGGAACGCCATATGAAGCTGAAGGCGGACCCGCGCGTGCTGCCCTATCTCGGCGCCTTCATCCGCAAGACCAGCCTCGACGAATTGCCGCAGCTGTGGAACGTCGTGCGCGGCGATATCGGCCTGGTCGGCCCGCGCCCGTTCCCCGGCTACCACATCGAGAAGTTCCCGCCGGCGTTCCGCGACCTGCGCAGCAGTGTCAAGCCCGGCTTGACCGGGCTGTGGCAGGTCTCCGACCGCAGCGACGCCGATCTCGGCGAGCAGGAGCGGATCGACACCTACTACATCCGCAACCGCTCGTTGTGGCTCGACGCCCACATCGTGCTCCGCACCGTGCCGGCGATGCTCAACTCGCGCGGCGCCCGCTGACCTTGTTGCCTTTCGGGGAGATGTGAATGGGCAAGATCGTTCCCGTGATCCTGTCCGGCGGCTCCGGTACGCGGCTGTGGCCGCTGTCGCGCGAAGCCCTGCCGAAGCAGTTCTGGCCGCTGCTGTCCGACCGCAGCCTGCTGCGCGAAACGCTGGCGCGGGTCAGCGGCGACGGGTTCGCGCCGCCGATCCTCGTGTGCAACGACGCGCACCGCTTTCTCGCCGCCGAGGAGCTGCGCAACGCCGGCATCGGCGGGGCGCGCATCGTGCTCGAGCCGGTCGGACGCAATAGCGCCCCGGCGATCGCCGCGGCGGCATTGCTGGTGGCCGAGCGCGAGCCGGACGCGGTGCTGTGCATGATGCCGGCCGATGCGACGATCGCCGACCTGCCGGCCTTGCACCGCGCGCTGCGCGCGGCGGCGCGGGCGGCGCGGCGCGGCCATATCGTCACCGTCGGCATCCAGCCGACGCGGCCCGAGACCGGCTACGGCTATATCGAACTCGGCCGGCCGCTCGACGATTGCGGCCGGGTGTTTTCGATCGCCCGCTTTATCGAAAAGCCGGATGCGGCGCGCGCCGCCGATCTCGTCGCCTCCGGGAACTGCCTGTGGAATGCCGGGATGTTCGCCTTTACCGCGGCGACCTTGCAGGCCGAATTGCGCACCCACGCCCCGGAGATTTTCGACGCGGTCGCCGCCGCGCTCGCCGCCGCCCGGCGCGACGGCGACGTCGTCCGGCTCGACCCGGCGGCGTTTGCCGCCGCGCCGGCGATCAGCCTCGACTACGCGGTGGCCGAGCGCACCGCCTGCGGCGCGGTCGTGCCGGCGGATCTCGGCTGGTCCGATATCGGCAGCTGGGACGCGCTGTGGGAGATCAGCGCCAAGGACGGCGACGGCAACGTCGCCGCCGGCGACGTGATGCTCGCAGGCTGCCGCAACTGCTTTGTCCGCAGCGACGGGGCGCTGACCGCCGTGGTCGGGATCGAGGACGCGGTCGTCGTCACCACCCCCGACGCGGTGCTCGTGCTTCGCCGCGACCAGGCCCAGGCGGTCAAGGAGATCGTCGCGCGGCTGCGCGCGGGACAGCGGGCCGAGGCCGAGGCGCACAACCGCGTGCGCCGGCCGTGGGGCTATTACGAGTCGCTGGCCCAGGGCAGCCGGTTCCAGGTCAAGCGCATCGTCGTCAACCCCGGCGCCGAGCTCAGCCTGCAAAAGCATTTCCATCGCGCCGAGCACTGGGTCGTCGTCAACGGCAGCGCGCTGGTAACGCGGGACGACCGGGAGTTTCTCGTCAGCGAGAATGAGAGCGCCTACCTGCCGCTCGGCTGCGTCCACCAGGTCAAGAACCCGGGACGCATCCCGCTGGTGCTGATCGAGGTGCAGTCGGGCGCGTATCTCGGCGAGGACGACATCGTCCGCCTCGAGGACCGCTACGGCCGCGCCTGATCGTCGCTTCGCTCCAAAGAACATACCTCTTTTGGGGAAACGGCCGGTTTCAAAAGATCGCGCCGCCGGTCACCAAGGGGTTAGGTGACCCTGCGCCGCCGCATCCCTAACATCCCGGCCACGATCACCTCCGGTCGCACCTTTCTCCAAGCGACAATGCCGCAGCTCGAAACCGAGTCAGTACTGGGTGCTGGCAGCATCGCGCTGGCGCCGCCGCCGGAAACGGCTGAGGCGGCGCGGGACACGCCCGCGGACAGCCCGCTCGACGTGGCGCTGGTGGTCGATCTCGACGGCACCCTGCTGCGCGGCAACGTGCTGATCGAGCAGGCGCTGGTGCTGCTGCGCAGCCGGCCCTGGGCGCTCTTCCGCATCCCGCTGTGGCTGCTGAAAGGCCGCGCCTATCTGAAGCAGCAGCTTGCGCGCAGCGCGCCGGTCGACATCGCCTCGCTGCCGCTCAACCCGGCGGTCGAGCGCTATGCCGCGGCGGAAAAGGCGCGCGGCCGCAAGGTCTATCTGGCGACCGCGGCGGACCGCGCCACCGCCGAGGCGATCGCCGCGCGCTGCGGCTTTTTCGACGGCGTCCTGGCCAGCGACGGCGAGGTCAATCTCAAGGGCCGGCGCAAGGCGGCCGAGCTCGACCGCACGCTGCCCGGCCGCTTCGCCTATGCCGGCGACAGCCGCGTCGACATGCCGGTGTGGGCGCGGGCGAGCGAGGCGATCTATGTCGGCGGCGCGCGCTGGGCCCGGCGCATGGCGCGGCGTCTCGGCAAGCCGGCGCGCATCTTCGCGGTGCCGTCGCGCCTGCCGCCGCTGCTGCGGGCGGCGCGGCCGCACCAGTGGGTGAAGAACACGCTGGTCTTCGTGCCCGCCATTCTCGGCGGCCGGATCTTCCAGCCCGAGGTCCTCGGCGAGATTTCGCTCGCCTTTGCCGCGCTGTGCCTGATCGCCTCCGGCAGCTACATGCTCAACGATGTGTGGGACGTCGCCGACGACCGCCGCCACTGGTCGAAGCGCCACCGGCCGATCGCCAGCGGCGACCTGCCGATCGTCGTCGCCCTGGCGGCGTGCCCCTGCGCCATCGCCGCCGGGTTCGCCCTCGGCGCCGCGGTTGGGCCGGCGGTGGAGCGCATGCTCGGCGTCTATCTCGCGCTGACCCTGCTCTATTCCCTGGTGCTGAAGCGGATCGCGGTGCTCGATGCGACGGCGCTGGCGGCGCTGTTCACCTTGCGCTTCATGGTCGGCATCGCCGCCGCCGAGGTGTTCGCCTCGCCGTGGCTGCTGGTGTTCTCGATGATGCTGTTCGCCTCGCTGTGCTTCGCCAAGCGCTATGTCGAGGTGGTCGGCTACGCCTTGCGCGGCCGCAACGACGTTTCCTATCGCGGCTACCAGGCCGAGGACGCGCCGCTGCTCGCCAGCCTCGGCATCGCCGCCGGCATGTCGAGCATCGCCATCCTCGCGCTCTACATCGTGTTCGACGCGTTCCAGCGCAGCTTTTACGGCGACACCCAGTGGCTGTGGGCCTTGCCGGTGATCCTGTTCCTGTTCGTCTCGCGCATCTGGCTGATGGCGGTCCGCGGCACGCTCAACGACGACCCGGTGGCCTTCGCCGTGGCCGATCCGCAAAGCCTCGCGCTCGGTGGCGCGATGGTGGCGGCGTTCCTGTTCGCCTGGTCGGGCACCTTCGGCTGAGCCGATGCTCGACCGCCTGCGCTCGTTGCCCCAGCCGCTGCGGTTTCTTCTCGCCGGCGGGCTCGCCGCCGCGATCAACTGGAGCGCGCGCTTTCCGCTCGCGCCGACGATGGGGTTTCTCCCGGCGGTCGCCGCCGCGACGGCGATCGGCATGGGCTTCGGCTTCGTCACCTACCGGCTGCTGGTGTTTCCCGGGTCGCCGCGCCGGGTCGGCCGGCAGCTCCGCGATTTCGTGCTGGTCAACGCCGCCAGCCTGCTCGTCGTCGTCGCCGCCGCGGCGCTGTTCCGCCGGCTGCTGCTGCCGCTCGGCCCGGAGGCCGCGGTCGAGCCGGCGGCGCACGCGCTGGCGATCGCCGCCGGCGCGGTCGGCAACTATCTCGGTCACAGCAGCATCACCTTCCGGCGGCGGAGGACACGGTTGTGAAGACTGCCCGCACGGCGCTCGTCGCCAGCCTCGCCGCCGCCCTGGTCAGCGTCGCCCTCGGCGCCGCCGGGTTCGCCCTCAAGTCCCGCGTCGTCGCCGCCCTGCCGGCGGCGATGGAGACGGCCGGGCCGCCGCTCGGCGTTCTGCATTTCGTCGACAACGCGATCGACTCGTGGAAGCCGATGGCGCTGGCGCTGACCATCTTCCACAGCCCGGAACACGACCGGCTGTTCGAAGCGTTGCGCGATTTCCAGGTGGCCGACAGCTTCGGCCGTGCCGGCGATCTGTCCGCTTTCGAGGACAGCAAGAAATTCCAGTATCCGCTGAGCAGCCTGCTGCCGATCGAGGCGCTGCGCGCGATCGGGTTCGGGACGGTCCGCGACCTCAACCTGATCGACATCCTGTTCTACCTGCTCGAACTGATCGCAGTGGTCTATCTCGCCGACCGGGTGTTCGCGGCGCGCTCGGCCAGGGACCGGCTCGCCGTCGCCGCCGTCGCGCTGGCCATCGCCGGCACCTACTACCCGGTGTTCATGGCGCTGACCTACGGCAACATCCAGCTGTGGATCGACCTGTTCTTCACCGCGGCGTGCGTTGCCTGGTGGAAGCGGCGGTTTTTCGCGGCGGGGCTGGCGATCGGGCTGGCGGCGATGATCAAGCCGCAATTCGCCGCCCTGCTGCTGTGGGCGGTGCTGTGGCGGCAGTGGCGCTTCGGCGCCGGCTTCCTCGCGGTGGCGGTGCCGGTCGGGCTCGCCTCGCTCGCCTATTTCGGGCTGCACAACAATCTCGCCTATCTCGACGTGCTGTCGCTGATCTCGCAGCACGGCGAGCGCTACTACCTCAACGAGTCGGTCAACGGCATCGTCCACCGGCTGATCGAGGACGGCAGCGCGCCGGTGCTGGCCGGCGATCTCGGCGACTACGCGCCGTACCGGCAGGCGGTCTATGGCGCGACGCTGATCGCCGCGGCGATCTTCGCCGCCATCGCCCTGCTCCCGGCCTGGCGTCGCGCCGGGGAGGGGCCCGACATCGTCGACCTGGCCCTGGCGGCGACGTGCTTCACAATCGGCGCCCCGGTGGTGTGGCCCTATCACTACGGCATCCTGCTGCCGGTCTTCGTCGTCGCGCTGAAGGCGGCGCTCGACCGGCCGCGCGCCCTCGCCGTGCTCGCCGTGGCCTGGGTGCTGTGCGCGAGCTATCTGCCGCTGATCCGCCTCGTCTACCACGCGCCGTGGAACCTTGCCGGCAATCCGTGCTTCTTCGGCGCGATCCTGCTGATCGGGGTGCTGGTCTACTGCCGCCAGCCGTCGTATCGGAGCACCGAGACGCCGAGGCTGCGCTCCGGCGACGGCGCGAAGGGGGGCGCCGCCGCGGCGGCGCGCCAGGCGGGCTGAGCCCCGAGGCTCGCCGCCAGCACCCGCTCGACATAAACCGCGACCGCCCGCGGCAGCGCGGCGGGGTTGCGGCCGGCGGCAATCCAGGCGTCGACCCGGGCGGGGCCCCAGTTGTAGGCGGCCAGCGCATCGGTCCAGTTGCCGTAACGCCGGTACATCGCGGCGAGAAAGGCGCGGCCGAGCGCGCGGTTGGCGGCAAGGTCGAAGCGGTTGCCGTCGCCGACCGACAGCGCCGCGGCGTGCGACACCTGCATCGGGCCTTGCGGGCCGTCCGGGTCGGGCCGCCACATGCGCGGGTCGGCGCCGTGGCCGGATTCGACCGTCTCGACCGCATTGGCGACCCGGTCGAGCAAGCTCGGCAGCGGCGCGCCGGCGGCGGCGGTCCCGGCGTGGAGCAGCGCGGCGGCGGCGATGCCGCGGATCAGGGAAAGCTTCAGCGCGCGGCGTCCAGCGCGTCGACCAGCGCCTCGATATCCTCGGGCGAGGTCTCGCCATGGGTCACACAGGCGCGGATCACCTCGCGGCCCTCGTAGGCGGCGGTGGAAATCCAGGCATCGCCGGCGCCGACCACCCGCCGCACGATCGAGCGGACGTCGTCGCAGCCGGGCGGCGGCTCGACGCAGACCACGGCGACGGGCGAGCGGTTGACGATCGTCCAGCCGCGCGCCGCGAGCTTGCCGCGCAACAGGCAGGCCAGCCCCGCCGCGCGCTCGACATGCCAGGCATAGCCCTCCCATCCGGCGGCGGCGAGCGACAGGAACAGCCGCAGGCCGAGGAAGCGGCGCGACCATTGCAGCGTCGTCACATAGGGATCCTGGCCCGCCTGGTTCGACGGCATGTAGCCGGTCGAGACCTGGAACGCGGCCGACAGGAGTTCCGGGCTGCGGGTCAGGAACATGCCGCAGCCCATCGTCGCGGCGAACCATTTATGCGCGTCGATGGTCAGCGAATCCGCGGTCTCGATGCCGGCGAGCGCGCCCTTCAGCTTGTCCGAGGCGATCAGCGCGCCGCCCCAGGCGGCGTCGATGTGAAACCACAGGCCGAACTCGCGGGCCAGCGCGGCGCACTCGGCGAGCGGGTCGACCATCCCGGCATTGGTGGTTCCCGCCGTGGCGCAGATCATCACCGGAACCGCGCCGGCGGCGCGGTCGGCGGCGAGCGCCGCGGCGAGCGCCGCCGGGTCGAGCCGGCCGCTGCCGTCGGTCGCCACCAGGCGCAGGGCGCCGCGGCCGACCCCGGCCTGGTGGGCGATCTTGAACCAGGCGAGATGGCTTTCGCGCGACACGTAGAACACCGGCGGCCCGGCAAAGGCGCGTGCGCCCACGGCGGCGAAATCCGGGTGCGCTCGGGTCAGCGCGCAGATCAGCGCGGTACAGTTGGCCTCGGCGCCGCCGCCGGTGAAATGCCCGGCGCTGCCGGCGGGCAGGCCGGCGCGGCGGGCGACGGCGGCGATCACATGCGCCTCGATCGCCACCGCCGCGGGCGAGGTCGTCGCCGTCGCCAGCTGCGGGTTGAAGGCGGCGGCGATGCGGTCGGCGCACTGTGCGGGAAACGTCGGCGCCGGGTTGAACAGCCCGAAATAGCGCGGATGCGTCATGTGGGTGACGCCGTGCTCGAGCTGCCCGATCGTCCAGGCCAGCAATTCGTCGAGCGGGCGCGGCGCGGCGAAGTCGAATTGCGCAAGCTCGTCGCGAAAGGCGGCGCGGTCGAAATCGGGGACGACCGGGCCGGCGGGGATGCGGGCGATCGCTTCGTCGAGGGCCCGGGTCAGGAAATCGTCCCAGTCGCGGCGCCGCTCGCGGCCGGGAAACAGCGGCGCGGCCGGCGCGCAGCGGAACGTGCCGTCCATTGCCGCCTAGACCGCCAGCCGCATCGCATCGGCGGGCGGCGCCGCGCGGCGGCCGCGGTCGAGCCCGTCCAGCCAGTTGCCGTAGAGCCGGGCGGCGACGCCGCGCCACGGCGCGATCGCCGCGGGCAGCGGCGGAAAGTGCCGCATCAGCGCGGCGTCGCGGCGGTGCCGCGCGAGGGCGCGGAATTCGAGCAATGCGGCCGTCATCTCGTCGCTGAAGCAGTCGCGCGGCAATTCGGGATATTCGCCGCGCTCGCCGCGAAGAAAGCGCTTGACGTCGCGGCGGTATTCGCGGCCGAGCGTGTCGCCGTCATATTCGAGATGACCTTGCACGAACAGGTGGAGTGCGCCGGCCTCCTTGACGAAGAGGTCGGCGCCGACCGCGTCGGCGCGGCTGAGAATGCGGTAGCCGTGCGCCGCCAGGGCCTCCTCGGGAACGTCGTTGAGCCGCGAATGCGGCACCCGCCAGCCCGTTCCGCAGCCCTCGATCAGCGGGTGCGGGCGCTCGACCGCGCAGTCGAACAGGCCGGAAAGCTTGCGCCCGAAGCGGCGCCGCTCGATGCCGTCGAGGCGGTAGACCGCGGCATGCGCGGCCAGGCACGACCACACGGTCGCGATCCCCCGGTTCTCGACCCAGTCGATCAGTCGCGCCATGGCCGGCCAGTAGGGCTCGGCGGTCAGGTGCGCGGCTTTGGGCTCGGTGCCGGTGACGATCAGCCCGTCGAGCTCGGCCGGCCACAGCGCCGCGATGTCCTCGCAATGCGCCCGCACATAGGCGCGCCCTTCGGGCGAGCGCGGCACCTCGGGTATGGCGAACAGGCGCAGCCGCAGCGTCCGCTCGCCGGCGGCGTTCGACAGCAGGTCGCGGAACTGGCGTTCGGTGGCCTGCAAGGCGCCGTCGGGCATGTTGACGACAAGCCCGACCGTCAGCGGGTCGCCGCTCACCCGTCGCAGCCTTGCTCGGCCCGGGCGAGGGCCTGGTCGAGATCGGCGATGATGTCGTCGGCGTGCTCGATGCCGATGCTGAGCCGGATCAGCTCCGGCGTCACCCCGGCCTTCGCCTGCTCGGCCCGCGACATCTGGCGGTGCGTCGTCGAGGCCGGGTGGCAGGCGAGCGACTTGGCGTCGCCGAGATTGACCAGCCGCTTGACGAGGCGCAGCGCGTTGTAGAACCGCACCCCGCCCTGGTAGCCGCCGCGGCTGCCGAAGGTGACCAGCGACAGCCCGCGCCCGCCCAGGTATTTCTGCGCCAGCGCGTGATAGGGGTTGTCGGGAAAGCCGACATAGTTGACCCATTCGACCCGCTTGTCGGCGCGCAGGAATTCGGCGACGCGGCGGCCGTTCTCGACGTGCCGCTCGACCCTCAGCGCGACCGTTTCGACGCCCTGGAGCAGCAGGAACGCGGCGAGCGGCGACAATACCGCCCCGGTGGTGCGCTGGCACATGCTGCGGCAGCGCGCGACATAGGCGGTCGGCCCGAAATGCTCGGTATAGGTCAGCCCGTGATAGGACGGGTCGGGCTCGGTCAGCATGCGGAAGCGGCCGGCATGGTCGCGCCACGGAAACCGGCCGCTGTCGACGATCGCGCCGCCGAGCGTGGTGCCGTGGCCGCCGAGAAACTTGGTCAGCGAGTGGACGACGATGTCGGCGCCGTAGTCGATCGGGCGCAGCAGGATCGGCGTCGCCACCGTATTGTCGACGATCAGCGGCACACCGTGCGCATGCGCCACCGCGGCGAGCGCCTCGATGTCGCAGATGTTGCCGGCCGGGTTGCCGACGCTCTCGCAGAACACCGCGCGGGTGCCGCCGTCGATCAGCGCCGCGATGGCGCCGGGCTCGGCGCTGTCGGCAAAGCGCACCTGGATGCCGAGGCTCGGCAGCAGATAGGCGAACAGCGTGTGGGTGGTGCCGTAAAGCTGCGGCACCGAGACGATGTTGGTGCCGGCCTCGGTCAGGTTGAGCACGGCGTAGTGCAGCGCCGCCTGGCCGGAGGCGACGCACAGCGCCGCCATGCCGCCTTCGAGGGCGGCGATGCGGCGCCCGAGCACCTCGGTGGTCGGGTTGCTGATCCGGGTATAGCGGTAGCCGTCGGCCTCGAGGTTGAACAGCGCGGCGCCGTGCTCGGCGCTGTCGAACTCGTAGGCCACCGTCTGGTAGATCGGCACCGCGACCGCGCGGGTCGCGGGATCGCCGTCGTACCCGGCATGGATGGCAAGGGTTTCCGGGCGCATCGCGGCCGCTCCCGTCACTCCGCCGAGGGCACCGAGAGCGCCGGCACCGCGGCGACCAGCAGGTCCTCGAACGCCCACCACAGCGGCAGCACGCGGGCGTCGGGAACGATGTGGCGGGCCAGGCTGCCGTGGCCGTCGGCGTCGAGATCGAAGCGGATGTGCTGTTCGAGAAAGAAGCGGAAGGCCTGCTGCCCGGCCCCCTGCCAGCACGGCGCGCGCAGCATCGCCTGGAACACCCGGCTGAGCCCGCCGTCCTCGTAGCTGGCGATGCTCTTGGCGCGGGTCTCCGCATCCATGTTGCGCACCGCGGCGAGATAGGCGGCGCCGAGCCGGTCGACGAGCTCGGAGCGGTCGTTGAGGTAGAAATAAATCAGCCGCTTGACAAACTCGTCGTGATCGAGGCGCTCGCCGGGCAGCGACAGCACCGGCCACGGCGACAGATTGTCGGTGTTGCACTCTTCGCGGTGCAATTGCTGCAGCTTCGCGTCGCCGGGATGCAGCCGGCAGGCGACCTCGAGGTTCTCCCGGAATTGCACCGAGAAGTAGTAATAGGCGTGCGCCACCTGCAGCAGCTCGTCCCGGGTCACCAGGTCCCAGCGCAACTGGCAGATGCTGTCGATCGCCGCGGCAATGTCGGCGGCATCCTCGCTCCCCGCTCGGCTGTCCAAGCTGTGCAGATATTCGACCGGGGCCGCGCCGCGTTCCGGGGTCGGCCTGTCCTCGGCCATTGCTTGTTCGTGCATTACCAAGTTCTCACCTTTCGCTTTATTCTTGCGCCGCGGGCGAGTTCTGCCTAACACGGACAAGATGGATCAAATTGTGGCTTTGCACAGGTGCAGCCTTAGCGAATTCTGTTCTTAGCACTTATCCCGCCGGGCGGTCCTAACGCCAAACGGGAAACGCGATTTCATAAGAGGTACCTCATGCAGAATGTTGCGGTTTGCCGCTGTCCCTAAGAGTTTACCGACGGTCGCATTGCGATCTGTTTGGGAAACCCAGTAATCAATTGTCCGTGATCCGCGGGATCGGCGATATCTAATGCCCAGGAACGGTGCCTCGGCGTTATGGCGGCTTGTGGCCAAAAAAATTGGCGCCATAGTGCCACTCGTTCACGACGAAGATTGCGGAAATGCAGGAGATCGCATTCCGCTTTACTGCGTTCATTCGATCGCGGGCGAGGTAATGTCGCTCAGCACGGTGGCGGGTCTGCTCGGCGATGAATACCGGATGTACGGCATTCAGGCTCCGTTAGAGCAAGTCGAGAGCAATCACAGCCGCTCGATCGAGGAGATGGCAAAGTATTACATCGGATTGCTGACCGCCTTTCAGCCGACCGGGCCGCTGATCCTCGGCGGCTGGTCCGCCGGGGCGGTGCTGGCGCTCGAAATGGCGCGGCAGTTGCGCGCCGCGGGCCGCGACGTGCCGCTGCTGTTCGCCATCGACGGCGTGCTGTTCAACACCGGCGCCGACCTGAAGCCGTGGAGTTTTGCCTATCTGGTGCGGTTTCTCGGCAATCTGCCGCGGTGGCTTGTCGGCCAGCTCGTCGACGAGCGCGAGCGGCGCGACTGGCTGCGGCAGGGCGGGCGCAAGCTGCTCTCGCTCGGCAAGGCGATCTGGGCGGTCATGCAGGGACGCCCGGCATTCCGCGGTTACGCCGTCGAGGGCTTTGCCGACACCGGCGGCTGGTCGCCGGCGCAGGTGCGGTTCGCCAAGGAGTTCTACGTCGCGCTCGAAGCCTATTCGCCGCAGCCCTATTCCGGCCGCGTCGCCGTCTATACCGCGCGCACCCGGCCGCTCTACCGCCTGCTCGAGGTCAAGTCCGGCTGGCGCCGGATCGCCCGGCACCTGGAGATTTTCGAGCTCGCCGGCACGCACGGCAGCATCCTGCGCAAGCCGCGGGTCGCGGTGCTCGCCGCCCATCTGCGCGCGACCCTGGCGGATGTCCATCCGGACCGCGCCGCGGCGGCGCTGCGGCGCGAGCTGCGCGAGCGCGAAGCCACCTGATCGGGGAGAAAGGAGCGATGGACGTCAGATCGCAGATCACCACGGTGTTCAAGGAGGTGGCCAAGGCGCAGCGCAAGAAGCTGGCGGCGCTGTCTGACGATCTCCCGCTGCTCGAAAGCGGCCTGGATTCGCTGTGCCTGGCGATCATCGTCGCCCGCCTCGAAGACGCGCTCGACGTCGATCCGTTCAACACCGACGAGGCGATCGACTTCCCGGTCACCTTCGGCGATTTCATCAGGCTTTACGAGAATGCCGCGCGCTGAGCCGGTGCCGCTGTGGCGCCGCCTGCACGGCGGCGGCTCGCTGCGCTCGGAGAGCGGCCGTGTCGAGCTCGCCGCGCTGGCGCACGGCACCAGCCTGTCCTGCCCGCCGGCCGAGCTTGCCGGGCGCTCGGTGCTGCTCGCCGTCGAAGACCAGCTCGCCGCCGCGCTGGCGATGATCGAGCTCGACGGGGTGGTGCGCCGCCTGGTGCTGTGCCCGCCTGGCCTGTCGGCCGGGCATCTCGACCTGGTCGCGCGCACCGCCGAGATCGATGCGGCGGTCGGCGCCACCCGGGATTTCGGCCCGGCGGTGCGCCATGTCGGCTGCGCCCCGCGCGTCGTACCGGCCGAGATCGAGCGGCGCGGCGGCTTCGCCACCGAATGGATCCTGCTCACCTCGGGCACCACCGGGGTTCCCAAGCTG
>Ga0209581_1001318_pt1 | contig 30087 bp, 25 predicted proteins | sample Coa_R2_FD_187160 | JGI IMG/M metagenome (GOLD analysis project Ga0209581, IMG submission 187160) | Surface soil microbial communities from Centralia Pennsylvania, which are recovering from an underground coalmine fire - Coalmine... | ecosystem: Environmental > Terrestrial > Soil > Unclassified ...
ATTCATCCGCAGCATCCGACATTTCGGTTTCAGGCTCACCTCGCGTTGGAATCAAGTTCCCGTTTCAGGCTCACCCCGCATTGGAATCGATCGCCCCGTTCAGGCTCATTCCGCATTGGACAATTCTGGGCGTGGGGCCGCGGCGGGAGTACATGCTACGATGAAGAATTCCCTCCCATATGGCGCTGCGTTTCTATAACACGCTGTCCCAGCAGGTGGAAGAGTTTGCACCTGCCCGGGACAATACCGTGCGCATGTATAGCTGCGGACCCACGGTTTACGATTACGCGCACATCGGTAACTTCCGCACCTTCGCCTTTTTGGATATCCTGCGCCGGTGGCTGCGCGCCAGCGGATTCGGCCTCGATCACGTCATGAACATCACCGACGTGGACGATAAGATCATCCGCAACGCCGTGGCGCAGCACAAGAGCCTGTCGGACTACACCGCCGTGTACACGCAGGCCTTTCTGGATGACTGCCGCACGCTACGCCTGGAGCCGCCCGAACACCTGGTGCCCGCCACCCGCCACGTCGACGATATGGTCGCGGCTATCGAAAAGCTCTCCTCCGGTGGCCATACTTACACCAGCGAGGGCTCCGTCTACTTCCGCATCGCTTCCTTCCCCGGCTATGGCAAGCTCTCGCACAACGATTTCAGCGGCATTCGCGCCGGCGCCCGCGTGGATATGGACGAGTATGACAAGGCCGATGCGCGCGACTTCGCCCTGTGGAAGGCGCCCAAGGAGGGCGAGCCGGCCTGGCCTGCTTCCATCGGCCCGGGCCGCCCCGGCTGGCACATCGAGTGCTCCGTCATGGCTATCCGCTATCTGGGCGCGACTCTGGATATCCATGCCGGCGGCGTGGACCTGATCTTCCCGCACCACGAAAACGAAATCGCCCAGTCCGAATCGCTCACCGGTCAGCCCTTCGCGCGCTTCTGGTTGCACGCCGAGTTCCTCATGGTGGAAGGCCAGAAGATGTCCAAGTCGCTGGGCAACTATTACACCCTGCGCGACCTGCTCGCCAAGGGCACCGCGCCTGAAGCCATCCGCTACTTGCTGGTTTCCGTGCCCTATCGCAAGGCGCTGAACTTCACCATGGAAGGGTTAAAGTCCGCCGCCACGGCCATCGATCGGCTCCGTAACTTCAAGCTGCGCCTGGAAACCGATAAGCTGCCGGAAGGCCTGAACCAGCCCTTGGCCGGCCGCACCGCCGCGGCTGCCCACCAGTTCCGCGGCGGCATGGACGACGACCTGAACACCGCCGAGGCGCTCGCCGCTGTCTTCGAGTATGTGCGCGAGGCCAATATCGCCCTCGACGCGGGTGAATTTCGCGCGGCCAACGCCCCCGCTGCGCTGGACCTGCTGGCTCAATTCGACGCCGTTTTCGACGTCCTCAAGCCCTCCGTGCAGGGCGCCGCGCTCACCGACGAGCAGATCGAGGCCCGCGTCGCCGAGCGCACCGCGGCCAAGAAGGCCCGCGATTTCGCGCGCGCCGATCAAATCCGCCAGACCCTGCTCGATCAGGGCGTGATTCTGGAAGATACCAAGAGCGGCGTGCGCTGGAAAAGAAAATGAACATTCACACCAAGGCCGTCCATGCCGGAGACCGGAAAAAGGCCGGCCCGTATATCCCCGTCACCACCCCGATTCACACCGCCGCCAGCTTCTTCTACGAAAGCATGGAAGACCTGGACCGTGTCTTCGGGCAGGAGACCCCGGGCTACTGCTACTCTCGCTACGACAATCCCTCCAACGCGGCGCTCGAGGAATTGGTCGCCTCGCTCGAAAACGGGCATGGCGCCCTGGCGTGCAGTTCCGGCATGGAAGCCATCCACATGGCCCTGCTCACCGCCCTCGCCGACCGGCGCAAGTCCGTGCTCGCGGCCAACGCCGTCTATGGCGCCACCGTCAGCCTGCTGATGAAGGTGCTCGAACCCTCCGGTGTGGACGTCCGCTTCGTGGACGTCTGCGATCTCGACGCCTTCCGCGAGGCAGTGGCCGCTCACCGGCCGGGCTGCGTGATCCTGGAAACCATCTCCAACCCCCTGCTGCGCGTCGGCCAGATCGATCGCATCGCGGAGATCGCCCGCGCTGCTGGCGCCGCCCTGGTGGTGGACAACACTTTCGCCACCCCGCTGCTCCTCCGCCCCCTCGAGTTGGGTGCCCATTTCGTCGTGCACAGCGCCACCAAGTACCTGGCCGGGCACGGCGACGTTCTGGGCGGCCTGGTCGTCAGCGACCAGGAACACTATGACGCCCTGCGCACCTACTCGCGCGCCATCGGCCCGGTGCTCGGGCCGTTTGAATGCTATCTGGCCATGCGCGGCATCAAGACCTTCGCCCTGCGCGTGGAGCGGCAGTGCGCCAACGCCTGCCGCGTGGCTTCCTGGTTGGCGGCGCATCCCGCCGTCGAGCGCGTCTACTTTCCCGGCGATCCGCGGCATCCCGATGCCGAAGCCGTCCGCCGCCTGCTGCCGCAGAACCTCTACGGCGCTATGGTGAGCTTCGAACTGCGCGGCGCCGGCCGCGACGAAATCTTCCGCTTTATGAACGCCCTCCAGCTCATCGTTCGGGCCACCTCCCTGGGCGACGTGCACAGCATGATGCTCTACCCGGTCATGAGCTCGCACCGGGAAATCTCGCCCAAGCACCGTGAGCGCATGGGCATCCGCGACAACCTGGTGCGCCTCTCAGTGGGCATCGAAGCCGTTGACGACCTCCTCGCGGACCTGGAACAAGCGCTCCCTCGGCCATGACCCTCAACTCCTACTTGGTCAAGAGCACCGTCGTCGCCGCTCTAGGCGGATTGCTCTTCGGCTTTGATACGGCCGTCATCGCCGGCGCCACTAGTGCACTTACCCACACCTACCAGCTTTCACCCGCCTCTCTCGGCCTCACCGTGGCCAGCGCCCTGTGGGGCACCGTCGTCGGCGCCATGTTCGCCGGGCTCCCCGGCGACCGCATCGGCCGCCGCGACAGCCTCCGCCTCATGGCCGTCCTGTATCTGCTCTGCGCGCTCGGCTGCGCCGTAGCCTGGAGTTGGGGTGCCCTGGTCTTCGCCCGCTTCCTCGGCGGGCTGGGCATCGGCGGATCCTCTGTGCTGGGCCCCATGTACATCGCCGAGATCGCCCCCGCACGCTGGCGCGGCCGCCTGGTGGGATTCTTCCAGTTCAACATCGTCTTCGGCATCCTGCTGGCCTATTTCTCCAATTACCTGCTCGGTCTGGCCGGCTTGGGCGCCGCCGAGTGGCGCTGGAAGCTGGGCGTTTCCGGCTTTCCCGCCCTCCTGTTCCTGCTCACCCTGTTCACCATCCCCCGCAGCCCCCGCTGGCTGGTCAAACAGCGCCGCGTGGACGAAGCCCGCGAGGTCCTGCGCCTGACCGGGGAACGGAACTACCAGGAAGAGCTCCAGGACATCATCGACTCCATCGATGCCGAGCACGGCCATGGCGCCGAGCCGCTCTTCTCCCGCAAGTACCGCTTCCCCATTTTCCTGGCGGTCTCCATCGCCATGTTCAACCAGCTTTCCGGCATCAACGCGGTCCTGTATTACCTGAACGACATCTTCGCGCGCGCCGGCTTCAGCAAGGTCTCCGGGGACATCCAGGCCGTGGCCGTGGGCTTCACCAACCTGGTCGCCACCATCATCGCCATGTCCGTAATCGACCGCCTGGGCCGCCGCAAAATGCTGCTCATCGGTTCGGTGGGCACCGCCGTCTGCCTCGCCGGCGTGGCCGCCGTGTTCCTCACCGCGCGCCACGAATCCCTGCTGGTCTGGCTGCTGGTCGGTTTCATCGGCTTTTTCGCGTTTTCCCAGGGTGCCGTTATCTGGGTTTACCTGAGCGAGATTTTCCCCAATCGCGTCCGGGCCAGTGGGCAAAGTCTGGGCAGTTTCACACATTGGTTCATGAACGCGCTGATTTCCGGAACTTTCCCCCTCATGGCCGCTGCCTCTGGCGGGGCCCCGTTTGTGTTTTTCTCTACCATGATGGTCCTCCAATTCTTTGTCGTTTTGTTTCTTTTTCCGGAAACAAAAGGTGTTTCTCTGGAGGAAATGCAAAAGAAATTCGCCATCCGATAGCACGAGTGTGCGGCGGCGTGCATCCCCTGGGGAATGTAATGATTTTTGTTCTTGAAGGGGACTTCTGGCTATGGTAGAAATTGCCTTAGTCGGAGGAATTACAATGAAAACACGCACTGAAATCAAAGAGAAATACGATGTTTTTTACAAGATGGGAAAGCTTGAGCTGCTGCCCGCAACCCTGACCGTGCCCGAACCGGCTTCGGCCCTCCTGATCGCTCGCGCGCTCGCCGCTCTGCTGCTCCTCCGCCGCCGCAGCACCATCTCCGCCTAAGCCACACTCGTACGAACCGAGCCGCGACTGTAAGGAGCGGCCCATCCGGGCCTACCCCGCAATGCCGGAGTGGGCCCATTCGTTTTTGTTCGCCCGCGCCAGGGAGCAGATATAATCAATCCACCCGGAACAACCGCCATGCCGCTCCTCAACACGCTCGTCAGCTACCGCAGCCTCACGCAGCCATTCCCGGACACCCAGACCCTGCTCTCCCAAACGCGCGCCGCCGCTGGACAGGTCATTGCCGACTCGGCCGCCGCCGACGCCCGCGTCAGCCAGCTCGCCGCCGGCCTCGCCATGCTGCGCACTGAACAGGGCGCCTTCCCCCAGGTCATGCACACCCCACGCAATGCCGCCATGTCGCTCCTCCAGACCCACATCGCTCAAAATGCCGTCACCGAAAACAAGCTGGAGTCCTTCCTCCTGCGGGGCCTCGAGTTTGTGTTTGAAGGCTTCGAGGTGCGCTTCTCCTCGGCCGACTGGTTTCGCTGGATGCTCAGCTTCTTCACCTGGATCGAAGCCATCGACAAAGAGCCGCTCCCTTCCGCGCCCGCCGAAGCGGCCCCCATCGATGACAATTTCACCGTCGCCCTTTTCGGCGACTGGGGCACGGGCCTCTACGGCGCTCCCGTGTGTGCCCAGAGCATCCAGAACGAGGGCGATTACGACCTGCTGCTGCACCTCGGCGATGTCTACTACTCCGGCCGCGACGAGGAGGTCTCCGCGCGCTTCCAGAAATTCTGGCCCAATCTGCCCGATGCCCTAGGCCGCTCCCTCAACGGCAATCACGAAATGTACACCGGCGGCCACGGCTACTTCCGCGAGTTGCTCCCCGGACTGAACCAGACCTCCAGCTACTTCGCCTTCCAGAACGCCAACTGGACCCTGGTCGCCCTCGATACCGCCTACGACCAGCCCTTCGATGGCCAGACCGGCCGCGTCCTCCAGCCCCAGATCGACTGGCTGCGCAATATCCTCGCCGCCGCCGGCGATCGCAAGGTCGTGCTCTTTACCCACCGTCAGCCCTTCACGCTGCTCGACAACGATCAGGGCACGAACCTCATGGCGGATTTGCAGGAATTTCTCCAGGGCCGCAAGATCTGGGCCTGGTATTGGGGGCACGAGCACCGCTTGCTGCTCTATGAGCCCCACCCGCTATACGGTTTCCGCGGCCGCTGCGTGGGCCACGGCGGCTTCCCGCAGGCCCGCCCCGATCTCGGCGGCGCCCCTCCGGCCCCCGATATCGGCGACGGCTGGTTCCACCTCTCCGGTACCGCCGATGCTCCCAACGCCCTGATCCTCGATACCGCCAACGTCTACATCCCCGGCTTCGAAGCAGAGTTTGCCCCCCACGGCTACATGCGCCTGGAGTTCCGCGGCGCCGAGCTCCACGAAAGTGTGCGCGCCGCCGGCGCCGCCAATATCTACGATCGCCCCCTCACCTGACTTCACCGTCGCGGCTCAGCCATATACTGCCGGCAGCGAGCACTTAGTGGCTGAGCCGCGACCGTCCGGGAGCGGATTTCCCCTCAAAACTCTAGCCGCAACCCCAAACGAAACTGCCGCTGATCCTGCTGCGCGCTGTTGATCGCCAGAAATCCGCCCAGCGCAGTCAGGTTCCCGCTTGTGTCGAACCGTGCGTTCGAGACATTCGCGCTCGGATTGATGAAATGCGCCGTGTTCGTGAAGTTGTACGATTCGGCGCGAAACTGGAGGTTCATCCGCTCGCGAATCGGGAACGTGCGGAATAGGCTCAGGTTCACGTTCATCACGCCCGGTCCGCGCAGAATGTCGCGTCCCGTGTTGCCGAACCGCACCCCTGTCACCGCGCGAAACGCGGTCGGGTCGTAATACGGCACATTGGGTCCGATCTGACCCAGCCGCTGGACTTGCGGCAGCACCTGGTCGGCGGTCTGGCTGTTGCCTGGCGCATTGAGCGAAGCACCGGAGGAGGTTACCGTGAACGGAGTTCCCGAGTATGCGCTGAATGTGCCGTTGAGCTGCCAGTTCCCCAGCACCCAGGCCGCGGCGCCGCCTCGTGCCAGCGGCTTGCCTTTGCCGAACGGCAATTCGTACACCCAGCCCGCCTCGAAATTGTCCGGGATATCGAAGCCCGCCAGGGCCTCATTGCGATAAAGCATCGGTGCCCAGTTGAAGAGCAGCCCTGTGCGCCCGTCGTCGTCGGCCCAGTCGATGGCTTTCGAGTGCGTGTAGGAAACCTTGATCATCAGGCCCTGGGAAAAGCGCCGGTTCAGGCTCAATTGCAGCGAATGGTAGTGCGAGCTGAGCCAGCCGTCTTCAAACACGGTGGACGCCGTGCGGCCGAACGCCGCGTACAGCGGCCGCCCCGCGGTGCCCCCGCCCGGCGGCGCGGCGTTTACCTCGTGGTCCACGAACTGATGCGTCGTGGCGGTGCCCACGTAGGCGGCCGTGGCCACCAACTGCCCCGGCAACTGGCGCTCCACCGTGAAGTTCCAGGACTGGATGTACCCGCGGTGCAGTTCGCCCGCGAACGGGCTTCGGCTGATCAGGGCGGCCGCCGGCACCGTCGCCGCCCCGCTCGCCAGGTTCGGACCCGTGAAAAGCGGAATGCCCTGCGCCAGAGATCCATACGGTGTGTAGCTATTCGGGCCCGGATAGTCCTGTACCACTGTCAGCGGATAGGGGTCGCGAAATACCCGCGACATGGGCAGCGGATCGTAGCTGATGCCGTAGCCCGCGCGCAGCACGGTCGCCCCGCCCACTCGCCAGGCCAGACCCAGCCGCGGCGCCAGCATCTTGTGGCTCACCGTGATCCCCATGTCTTCCGGATTTCCTCCCAGGCCGCCAATCAGAATCTGGTTCGTCGCCAGGTCGTACCGCCCGAGACCGTTGGTGGCCCGCGTCACCAACGGATAGAGTTCGTACCGCAGCCCCAGGTTCAGGGTGAGATTGCGGCCCACCTGCCAGCGGTCCCGTGCGTACCATCCGAACTGCCACTCGCGTCCTTGCAGCGGAAGGTACTGCAGGCTCTTCCCCGCCGACTGGTCCAACCCCAGCAGAAACGCCCCCCAGGCGTTGTATTGATTCGGCGAGGGTCCCCCGTTCAGCGCGGTGATGGCGCCGTCGAATGTCAGCAACCCCCGCGGCCCGTCCGAACCTGCCTCCGGCTGCCACTGGTTGAGCTGGTAATGAATCATGTCGAAGCCGAACCGGACCTCGTGCGCCCCGTGGCTCCAGGTCATGTTGTGGCTGGTCGTCCAGCTTTGATCATGCCTCCAGAAGGGCATCCAGTTGGCCGTCTGGCCCAGGCTCGTGTAGCCCGTGATGTTGAAGATCGGGAAGCCGCTCTGCCGCGGATCGGGCCCGTTGGTGCCCGGAATGCCCAGGTCTGACCCGATGTTCTGCCCGTAAAAGCTGTCCGTCCCGTGCTGCCCCATGCGGCTGAATCCCAGAACCTGGTCTAGCAGCAGGTGCGGTGTGATCACCCAACTGTGCCCCAGCGTGGGCATCTGCACGGTCGTGGGCGCCGTCCCCGGCCCGCCGTTGCACAACCCCGGCCCCCCCGCCGCCCCCAGGCCGAAGTCGCAGTTCACCAGCGCCCGCATGATGCTGTACTTGGCGAACACGTGATGGTTCGCCGTGCGGTTCCAGTCCACCTTCACATCGAAATTATTGCGGTTCAGGGCCTGCGTCCCGGAGCTGAAATAGTTCGAAACCGTGCCCGGCAGGTTGGGCAGCGGGATGCGCCCTTCCAACTGTTGCGCGATCGGGCTGATGCGGCTCGCCGGAATGACGGCCCCGGGGAAGGCCGAACGCCCCTTGCCCGCCGTGTCGCCGGTGGTCGGGTCGTAGAGCGTGGTGCCATAGGCGGTGAAGTTGCCCGCGCGCTGGTCGGCTGTGGGCACCGTGAACAGGCTGGAATAGTTGGTCCGCTCCCAGGTGCCTTCCCAGCTCCCGAAAAAGAACAGTTTGTTCTTCACGATCGGCCCGCCCAGCGTGCCCCCGTCGATATTGTGCAGGCTGAACGGCTTTCGCGCGCCCTGATAGAAGAAGTTGCGCGCTTCCAGCTTGTTGTCGTCCCAGAATGCGAAGCCCACCCCGTGCAGTTGGTTGGTCCCGGACTTTGTGATCACCGTGACCGCCGCTCCTCCGGCCATGCCTTGCTCGGCGTCGAAGCTGTCCGTGCTGATGTTCACAGTCTCGATGGTCTCCTCCGGCGGCACGTAAACCGTATGGTGCGGCAGCCAGACGAACACGTCTCCCGCCCCGTCCACGCGCGTGTTGTTGTTGTTCCGGTTGGTCCCGTTCACGTTGGTCGTGAGGGCGCGCTGCGGGGTATCGGTCACCGAGTTCTGGAAAGCCGTGGGAGTGGCGCCGGGCACCAGGTTCAGCAGGCTCTGATAGTTCCGGTAATTCGGCAGCGGCAGGTTCGCCATCTCCTTCGGACTGAGATCCGTGTGGACGTCCGCCTTGTCTGTTTGCAGAACTGCGGCCGACGCCACCACCACAAGTTGCTGCGTCTCCGCTCCTAGTTGAAGCTGTACGTCCACCCGCGTGACGTTGTTGCTGGTGGCCGCCACGCTATTCTGCTGGTAGGTGCGAAATCCCGCCGCGGTGATGCTGAGTTCGTACGTCCCGCCCGGCAGGTTCGCCACCGTATAGCGGCCCGCTTCGTCGGTGAGGGCATCGCGCGCTTCCCCCGTGGAGCGGTCGCGCACCGTGACACGCGCCCGCGGAACCACCGCGCCCGTCTGGTCCGTTACCGTGCCGACAATCGAACCGTACAGAACCTGGCCGGCCGCGGACGGCGGAAAAAAGGCCGCCGCCAGCCAAAAGCCCAATAACGCTGGAATTAAACGGCAAGACACAGCAGCACCTCCTGATGTGCGGATATCAACCCCCGAATGGATTGAATATACACCCGCCGCGCCTCCAGGCGTCACGCTTCCGGCTGATTTATTCGACTTTTAACAAATATCCGCTGCCTTTTGCCGCTGCCACCGGGCCGCGACCATAGGAAGCGGCCAATATTCCCGCGAAATCTACTCCGGAGCCCCGGCCTGCTCCTCGATTGCCAGCGCCCGCCGCCGCGCCGTCTCTGCCCGCGCGTAGTCGTGTTGCGCCCGGTAAGCCTGCGCCAGCCCCTGCAAAGGCGCGATCAGGCTGCGGTTGCTCGGCCCCAGCGCTTCCTCGCGCGTGGCCACCACCCGCTCCAGCAGTGGCCGCGCTTTTCCGTACTGGTGCCGGATCATGTAGAGCCGCGCCAGATCGTGCCGCGCCAGCGCCAGCCGGCCGTCCAGCGGAGACAGGCTCGCCTCCCAAACCTCGATTGCCCGCCGCAGCAGCCCTTCGGCCTCGCTCAGGTTGCCCTGCCGCGCGCACAGATCGGCCATGCCGTGCAGAATGCCGCCCGCGTCCGGATGGCGCGGCCCCGCGGCGCCCTCCAAAATCTCGAGCGCCTGCTCATAGAGTGGCTGTGCCTTCTCGTAGTAGCCCAACTCCCGGTACAGCGCCGCCAGGTTGCGCAGGCACGGAACCAGGTTCGGGTGCCCCGCGCCCCACGTCTTCTCGCCGATCGCGTACGACCGCCGGTACAGCGGCTCCGCCCGCAGAAATCGCTTCTGCGCGGTGTACAACTCCGCCAGGTTGTTGAGGATCGTAGCCACCGCCGGATCTTCCGGCCCCAGCCTCTTCTCGGCCGTCTCCAGCGCCCGCCGGTAGATCCCCTCTGCCTCGGCCAGCCGCCCTTGCGCCCGCGCGAGCGCCGCCAGGTTGCTCCACGCCGCCGCCGTGCGTGGATCCTCCGCGCCCAGGGTCGTCTCCTTGATCCGCAGGGATCGCCGGAACAGCGGCTCGGCCTCGGCGTACTTGCCCTGGTAGAACAGCGCCATGCCCAGGTCGCTCAGCGCTGCCCCGGTCTCCGTGTGCTCCTCCCCGAAGCCTCTCTCCACGATCGCCAGCGCGCGCCGCCCGGTCCCCTCCGCCTCGCGGTAGCGCCCCAGGTCCGTTTCCACCGCTTCCAGCAGGCGCAGGGCTGCCGCCAGGCCCGTATCCTCCGTGCCCCGGGTCTGTTCGATCCTCGCGATGGCTTGCCGGCACAGCGGCTCTGCCTGCGCGTACCGGCCCTGCCGGTAGAGAACCGCCGCCCGGCTCATTTCGGACGTCTCCTCGCCCGCCGCCCCGGCCGCCAGGACGCCCGCCAAGATCAACCCGCCCAGCAGCCGGCGCCCTCTCCTCCATTTCGCCCCATTCATATTCCGCACTCCAAAATCCCGCGCCCCGGCCGCTCTATTCCGCGCACACTTTTTTCGGCGGCTTCAGGCCCACCCGGGCCTCCTTCCCAACGCGCCGCTTGCGCACTAGGCCTCTCTTTGCCGCCCGGCTGACTAGGTCCCGCAGGTACCCCCGCGAGACTTGTAATTCCCGTGCCGCCTCTTCATAGGTCATCCACTCTCGCTCGGCCAGCAGCCCCAGCAGCGTTCCGGTGCGGCGCTCGCGCGTAACTGGTCGAGGCCCGCTGCGGCCCCGCTCCACGCCCGGAAGGTCGAACACCAGCACGGTCAGCAGCACCTCCCGCGCTTCGTCCTGCGGATGCGCGAAGGCGTACCGGAACGTGGTTTCGTCCGCTTTCCCGAGGTCCCTCACAAACCGCGGATGCCCCGGCACGGAAAGCTCGATCCGGTCCAGCACCAGCGAAAGGCTTTCCTGTTTCCCGAACAGGATCAGCGCCGCGCGCGTGTCCCGCCAACTCAGGTAAGAAAGCAACTGGTCGACCGCAGCCATCAGCTCGCTCTCGCCCGACCAGAACTTGCACTCCCCGATCAGTACGTTGCGCCCCCCCGAGCGCACCAGGATGTCCGTCTTCCCGCGGAAATTGAATGTCTCGCCCGTCGCCTGTCCTCCGAAGCGCCCGTTCAACTGCACCAGGAAGTGCGACCGCAGCTCCTCTTCGCTCATCTGCGCGAACGCCGCCGGATCCAGCTCCATCACCCGTGCCATGTTCCGCGCCATGCGCAGGGCTTCCTCGTACTCGCGGTCCTCTCCTGGAACCTCCGGCGGCGCGGCGGCCCCGAGCGCCTCCGCCCGCTCGGGCGGGCGCAGGTCCAGACCCAGTGCCGCCGCCGCTCCCGCTGCGCTCCCCAGCTCTCGCCGCCGTGCTTCTATGTACCGCGCGGCGGCCCCCTCCAGCCCCCGGTGAAACCGGCTGGCCTGCTCGCTCAACCTTGCCAGTTGCTCGCGAATGGCCCTCAGCGTCTCCCGATACTCGCGGCGCAGCCCCTCGGCCTCGTCATCCTCCCGGACGCATGCCAGCCGCAATTCCCCCGCCAGCACCTCCGCGCGCGGTGAGACCGAGGGAAACACGGAAGGCTGCACCCGGAACAGTCCCCCGTCGCCGTCATAAGGCACGGCGATGACCGTGCGAAAGACCCGCTGCCGCCCGGTAAGCTGCAGCGGGTCCCGCGCCTCCACCTCCGTCTCGCCGTGCTCCACCACTGCGGCCCTGCCTTCCCGCAGCTCCGGCACCCGCGCCGCGTGTTCCTCCGCCAACCGCGCCGCCAGCCCGGGTTCCTCCAACTGTTCCGGACTCAGCCGCCCCACCGCCGCCCGCAGCCGTTCCTCGCGTTCCTCCAGGACCTCCGCGAACGTCTTCCCCCGAAACAGCCACTCCAGCGCCAACCCTCGCCCTCACGCCCCCATGAACAAACTCCGCTTCATCTCTCCATTCCCCGGCCACGCATACCCGATCAAACAGAACTGGTCCAGCGCGAACAGCACCACCGATTCCAGCCCCTCGCCCTCCGAGAGCTCGCTCTCCCGCTGCCACGGCGTCGTATATTCGCCGATCCCCACCAGGTGGCTGCTCCGAGCCGGGGGAAACCCTAGCCGCATCGGCAGCAGGATCGAGTCCCTGGCTTTGTTCAGGTCCCGAGCGTAGGTGAAGCTGAAGTTTTCCGTCTTGAAGCAGTCCAGCTTCGCCGGCGCCCAATCCGCCTGCGGCAGGTTCACCGCGCCGTTGAGCGGCGCTTCGTTCACGTCCGGCGGATACAACACCTCGAAGCGCGCCTGTGGATATTTCTGCCGCACGAAAGCCATCACCGTATTCGTGAACTGCCCGATGAGCGAGGCCAGAAACGCGCACTCCTGCGGAAACTGCGCCGGCAGCGCGCTGCCGTCTGGAAACACCGGAAGTGCCCGCCCGAACTGCGCCTGAAACGTCGCCGTCGTGTAGGCGTCGTAAAACGGCATCCCGGACTTCGGGGCGGGGAAGTACCACCACTGCACTTCGCCGAACTGCAAAAAGGGTCGTAGGCCCGCCTCCGCCATCACCTGCGCCATGTCCAGGTACACCTGCTGCCAGAAGGCCGTGCTGGCCGGTGAGAAATTCGTCTGCAGCGCCGGAGTGTTCACCCAGCATGGTGTCCCGTCCGGATACCGCTGCGCGATCCCCGCCGCCGGCGTGTCGTCGCCGTGCTGCAATTCCATGCTGAACGCTGCCGCCGCGTCGGTCCCGTACCCCGCCAGCGCCCGATAGTAACTCCGGCACCAGTCCCTCGCCGCCCGGTTCACCCGGGGTGTGGCGCTCAGGTCCGTCCGCCACGTGCCGTCCGCTCCTCCCGCGAGTGTCGTGACCCCGCCCGCCGTGTTTCCCTGGACCGTGGCCGTGAAGTCCGCGCTGTCGGTCTGTGCCGCAATCGTTAGCGCATTGCCTGCCTGCCCCATCGCGCGGGATTGAATGGTCAGCACTCCCCCGTCGGCATGTGCCCACACGCCTGTCGATCCCGCGTTGATCAGCAGCTCGAAAGCCTTGGCGACACTCGCTGCCGTATCCCCCACCAGGTTCAGGTGCGTCATCGCCGTGGGCCCCAGCCAGATCGCCGTCGTGCCGCCGAACTTTGGCGTCCCCGTAAACGTGATGCTCCCTGCCGCGTACTGCTGCCCCGGGCGGTACAGCTCGTAGAACCACATGGCCCCCACGTAGTGATTCGCCCGTCCTTGAAATCCTAAGGTGTGCAGGAGCCAGGCCGTGCGCTCAGGCGCCAGTGCGATCGAATGGTCTGTGTCCCAATCCGTCGCCAGCGTGGTCTCTCCGTCCGGCGAAAAAACGGGCAGGCTCCCGCACGGCACGGCCGCCTCCAGGAAATCGAAGTACACAGATTGCCCCGATTGCCCTGTATGCGTCACCGTCACCGTGTGGGAAACCTGCCCACTCAGGTCGGCAACCGCCAACCTGACCAGTACGTCCTCCGCGGGTAAAGCCAAATCAAAAGTCTGTGGCGCGCCTCCGTCCACCATCACCTGAACCTTGCCGCAAGCCGCTGCCTTCCGGGTCCCCAGGTACAGCCGGTGATTCTGCCCCGCTTGGTACCGGCAAGTCACGCTCGATCCCGGCGTCAGGCTATAGCGGATCGACCCGCCGGAGTAATTTCCCCGGTCTTCCTTCCACGCGCCGCTGTACTGCATTTCTGGCGCGTCGTCTTCGATTCGCCGGCTGCCAAGTCCCGCCACTTGGTAGCCCCGGTTCGTGCCCGTCACGCTCCAGTTCGAAACCGTCACCGCGAATTCGCTCCGCGCGAAAGTGCCCGCCTGTAGATCCGCCGCCCACGTCCACCGCATCTTGCGGACATTCTTGGTGGGCACGGTCGTCAGTTGGGTGAAATCCGGTCCGGCGTATCCCTGCACGTTGGAGAAATCCAGGCTGATGCGCCATTTTCCGGGCGATACCCCGCCACTCAGTGTCTGCCACGCTGGCGACCACTGTTCTGCGCCCGTCGTGTTCCCGTACACGCCGATACGGTTCCCGTTCGCCCCTGCCTGGCTGCGGTCATAGCTCAGCGTGATCTTGGCCCCGTCCTGCGAGGCGTGCATCGTCGCCGAAGACCGGTTCACGCTGTCCACGATCGCGGCCGCGGCGTCCTCCAGCCGGTCCGCCCCCAGCAGTTGGTAGGTGTAATGCTCGTCCAGCCACGCCAGTTCGACGTAGTCGTCCTTCGCCGGCGTCCCCTGCAACTCGAAGGTCGCCGTCGCCGGTCGGAAATCCCCCTCCACCGCAGTGGCGTGCGCGGCTAGCGGAATCTTGTAGATGTTCTCGTTGTTGTTCGTGTCCGCCGCCCACACCCGCAGATAAGGCCAGTCCACCGTTGGGTACCAGGTGGCATCCAGCGGAATCGCGTTCTCCCGCGTCTCTTCGTAGCTCAACTGCAATCCGCTGAGGTCCCCGTCCGGCAGGTTGCGCAGTGCCGGGTGCTCGAACACGTTGTCCCGGTTCCACTCCACCACTGCCCAGTCGAACTGCTGCCGCCAGCATCCCGAAACCGTGAACCCCGCCGCGCCGGTCTCGCTCAGCGCCGCGGCCGCCGAAGGCCGCTCGAAATAGCACTGTAGGTCGCGGTCCGGCCGCAGCTTTTCCAGGTCGCTCACAGGCGCATCACCACCGTCAGGTCCGCGCCCGGCTGGGTGGTGCCCACCGCGTCAATCGCCAGGCTCAGCCGCGCTCCGGCAGAGAGTGGTGGCAACGTCAGCCCGTCCACCGTGTTCGATACCATGCCGCCCGCCGGAATCGTCAGCGTGCAGTAGTCGCTGCCGTCCTGTTGCAGCCGGATCACCACAGGCGCGTCCGGTGCCTGCTTCACCACCGCGTAGACATCCCGCACGGCGTGCGCCGCCTCCACCACCACGTCCGGCGCCGCCGCCAGGTCCACCGCCAGGAATCCCTGCACCTGGAAGGAGAACTGCCCGCCCGAAAGCGTTCGCAGCCCGTAATCCACGTTCCCCGTCAGCGCCGTCGCCGCCGTGCCGCTGTTCCCCTTCCGGTTGGTCACGAATAACTCTGCGCTCGCCACCCGCGCTTCCGGCAACAGGACCGGATAGGTCCACGACCCCGAGTACGGGCTGCCAAAGAAATCCTGCGGAAACGGCGCGATCAGCACCTTCCGGAGCAGGGAGTACACCGGCGTGCCGGCCGCGTGCGTCGTCGCCTCGCTCGTGTGCACCCCGCGCGTCACCCGGTATTGTGTTCCGTCGCCCAGTACCTCTTCCACCCGCAGCACCTCGCCCTCGATCTGCACGAACGAACCGGCTGCGTCGCTCCCCGCCGCGCTCAGGCTGATGGTCGTGGCGTCCGCTGCCGCGTCCACCGCCAATGCCAGAGCCGGCAAACCCGCCAATTCGTCGTGATAGTGCAGCGTCAGCGTGCCTGCCACGATGGTCCGCGTGTTCGTCAGGTCCTCGAAGCTCACGCCGCTCAGCTCCAGAGTGCCGCCCCGCCCCTGTGCCAGCCCCAGCCCGAACACCGGCGTCGGCGGCAGGTCCGCGTCGGTGTGCCCGCTGCCGCCCACTACCCACCGCGTCAGCGTGCACAGCTCCGGCGCTGCCTCTTCGTCGTTCACGTTGGCCGCCCGCCCCGAAATGTGCAGCACCGCCCCCGCGCGGTTCGGAATCTCGAACTGCACCGGGCTGCTTTTGGCGCTCGCCCCGAAGTGCCAGCCCGATTCTGCCACCGCGAACTCGCTGGTCGCGTCCGGCTCCACGGCCCACTCCGGCTGCACAGTAAGCTCCGTCGCCGTGTTGCCCGTGACGGTGCGTTCCTGCCCTGCGCCGCGGCCTTTCGTGATCCGCACCGTCATCCCCTGGTGTGCGTCCGCCTCCATTTGCAGCGCCTCGTTGCCCACGGAATTCGTCGTGTGCAGGGTGGCCGCGTATTCCGGCTGGAGTTCCAGCCGCCAGTAGAAGTTCGCGTGGTCGTAGTTCGCGTCCGGCGGTGCCGCCACCTGCGGATCCAGGCCGTCGTCGGTAAACTGCTCCGCCACGGGCTCATCTGAGGCAATGCGATAGAGCTGCGCCGGGTTCGTCCCCCGGTAAACGTCAAACCCCACGGTGCCGGGCGCGAAACTCAGCCCGCCCAGCGTCACGCTGTTCGTGCTGCTCTCCCCCGGAATCGTCACCGGCACCAGGAACGAGAGCGCGCTCTCCCCGCCCGCGGCGTCCGAGCCGCTCACCGCATAGTAGAGCGTCTGGCCGCCCGCCAGCTTGCCGCCCTCCGAAATCGTCGCCGAAAGGCTCACCAGGGGAATTCCGGGCCCGCCCGGATGCGGCGCCGCCGGCGCCAGGAAGCCCACCGTCGCTTCCACGTGTTCTCCCCCGTCGGAAGCGTCCGTGGCGCTTTCGCTGATCTCGTACTGGATTTCCCCGTTGTCGTCCCTCAGGTTCCCCATCAGCGGGTGCGGCAGCCCGACTCCGAAACCGGGCTGCCGGCGTCCTCCCGAGCTCCCGCTGACCTGCCCATTCGTATCCTCGTACCAGCCGTCGTCGTGGATCTGCGCCGTGATGGTCACCGTGCGGTAGTTCAATCCCGGCGCCAGTTTCACTACCCGGAACGGCTGCCGCTCGAAGCCTTCTTTCAAATACGTGACCGTGATCACGTCCCCCGGCCGCAGCCCCACCGCCTTCACGCTGCTGTCAAACGTCACATACACGTTCCCGGCAATCGACTTGTCCAGGTAGAACTTCAGAATCCGCGCCGCCTGGTCATAGTGCGGCAAGCCCAGCACCGTCAGCGGAGCGGTCACCTCCTGCCCGGTCCGGTCCACGTCGTCCGAGTCCACCAGCGAATAGCTGTCCTGCTGGTATTCGTTGAACGCGTCCTGAAATTCCACCGAAAACCGGTTTGGCGTGTCTGCGGAATTCCGCGACCATACCTTCAAGCTCGCCTCGCCGTTGGACCGCCGCAGGATGCCCGAAGTCCCCGAGGACCCGTCGCCGAATTCGTAGCTCGGCCAGCCGCCGTTCAGGGTTTCGTTGGCGTTGCTCCACTCCGGCTTGGCCGCTTGCTCCAGCGCGAGCGAGTTTTCGACCCGCAGTTGCAGTAACCCGCCCGCGCCGTAGCTAGCCAGCAATCGCGACGCATTCCGGATCCCCCGGATCAGGTCCCCGGCGCTGCGCCGCTTGTCCACCACCAGGTTGCACTGAAATCGCGGCGTCTGAATCGGCTTGCCGTAAAGGTCCTGCGTGTCGATCCGTTCCTCGCAGAACGCCGCCGCCGCCGCAAAACTCCCCAAATCCATCTCGCTGAGCGCCCATCCGCCGCGCTGCAGCAGATCCAGCAGCACCCACGCCGGGTTGTTCGTGAAGTTGTCGCCCAGGTACGTCCCATCCGCGCCGAAGGTCGCCAGCCTGAGCCCCTGGATCAGCACCTTTACGCTCGGCAGCGCTTGCCCGTCGTTGATCCGCGTCGGCACCACCAGGGAAAGGTACGCCATGCTGCCATAGGGATCCCCGCCGCTGAAGTCCAGGTTGAAGTCTCCGGTCCGGTTCCCCCGGCTCACCAGGTTGTACCAGCCGGTGCCTGTCATGTTGGCGCCCGTGCTTCCCCGGGGGATCTCGATGTCGTTGACCAAAACCTTCACGACGCCCTCGATCTCGCCCATCCCTAGCAGTACTTCCAGGTGCGTCAGGTTGCCGTCGTTCCGCGCGAACACCACCGGCGGAGCAAACCAGGCCGTGCCGTACACTAGTGGCACCAAATCGTTATACCGGGCGGTGTTTTCGGAAACTGCCGCGGCGTGCCAGCCCTTTTCCCCGTAGCTCCGCACCCAGATGGACGAGGGCACGAACTCGATGCCGCCGAACCGCCGCGTTCCTCGCCCCGCCGCGTCCGCCTGGAACATTCCGCGGGCTTCGCAGTCCGCGCGGGTCCGCCCGCACGCCGCAAACGGCGCGCCGCCTTCTGAGTTCCCAACACCGCCGTCTGCGTCCGGCGAGTACCCGCAGCGGAAGAACCGTGAGTATCTGCCCCGGTCCCCGCCCGTCACGCCTTCCTGCCGCTGCGCCGGAGTGGAGGGGAACTCCCAGGGGCACAGCCGCTGAATGCGCACTTCCGGCAGCAGTACCCGCTGCATGCTCAGCCGGTTGATCGCCGAAAGCCGGAACACCGACTCTGTGATCTCTTCCGGCGGGTTCGCCAATCCCTGGAACAGCACTGTGCTTTCGCTTGCCGGTGCATCTCCGCGCAGGTCGTAGAAGAGGAACCGCACCGTCATTCGCGCCCCCTTCCAGCCGACGGTCCGCTCCAGTTGCGAGAAGTGCGAGTCCGCGTTGGCCAGCGCCAGGGCGATGCGGGGGATGCCGTCCGCCCCCTGGTCGGAGGCTGCCTGCACCTCGAAGACGTTGTGTCCCAGCACCCGCGCCTCGTACGTCTGGCCGTCCACGGTCACCCGGTGCGTGCTCCAGCGCTCCACCGTGCCGTCCCGTAAAGTGCACTCGAACAACAGCAGCGGCGACTCGGTGACCGCTTGTTCCTTCAGTTCAGATATGGTCTGCATGGATTACCCGCAGCACGCACCCGTGCTGCCCGGGACCCTCCGTCGTGATCTCCAGCGAATCCGTGGAGAACCGCGCATCCGTGTATACGCCCCCCTTGGCGTTGCTCCGTTTATACGGAGAGGCCCACGGCTGAGCCTCCACCTGGAGTCCGCAGACGTCAACCACCGCGCCGGCGTCCAGTTCCACTCCGAATGCGATGTTGTCGGCGTTGCTCTGGGATTGGCCCGCGAAAACCAGCCGCCGCCAGGCCGCCGCGATTTGGCATTCGGACGCCTCGGTTCCGCGCAGTAGTCGGACCTTTGCTCCCTGCAAGCTCCGCGCGTAGAGGCTCAGCGCGTAGCAGTAGCCCGCCGGAGCTGCGAGTGTCTGCTCCAGCCGCTGGCTGCCGCCGCCCGTGTTCTGCAGCCGGAAACCGCGTTTGCCACCCCAGGCGTCGTCTATGCCGCCGGTGACCGTCAGCAGCGGGTCCTTGGTCCATGCCGGTTGTGCCAGGTCTTCGCTCCAGCACAGCAGGTTTCCCGCCGGGTCCAGGAACGTAAAGCTGCCCAGCGTCCCTTCCATACTCAGGAAAAACGTCTCCAGGGCCGCCAGTTCCTCATCGGTGAGTTCGGCGAAGTGGAGTTCCCACTCGGTCACCACCCCCGCGGGGTCCGCCCACTTCAGGGTGCTGCCGTCCAGGCAGGCGTTCATCACCGTGCGCGCCGATCGACGCTTCTGCACCGGGTACTGGCTGGTCGCCCCCGTCGCGAGTTGTGGAAAGCACGCCATGCTAGCTCCTGTTCTGCTTGACCGTCAGCGTGGCCTGCCCGCGCAGCCCGTCCACCAGGCGGAACGTAAAGCTGTCGTCTTCCAGGCTGCAGTCCTCGTACTCGACCCCATCCCACGGATCCACAAAAGCAAAGCTCCCATAGGCGCCCTGGTTCTCCAGGAAGAAGCTCTCCAGTTCCGCCAGTTCGCCTTCGTCCACCACATCGAGCCGCACCGTCCACCGCCGCCGCACCGCGGCGCGGTTGCGATACCTCTGCTCGCTGCCGTCCACGAACCGCACCGTCTCCTGCGCGTATCGCAGGCTCTTACCCGCCGGATACTGCAGCACGGCGCCGGTCTTCAATTTGGGAAAAGTGGCCATCTTCAGAGATCGCTCACCACGTCGTTCAACGGGTGCATGTTGAGCATGGCTTCGCGCACTGCCTGGGCGATTTCCTGGCTGTGATCCAGGAACGACCGGCTGTCCATGGCCTGCACCTGAATGGTCACCTGCGGGGTCACCGTCTGCGGTGCCGCGCTCGGCGCCGCTGCCTGCGGTGTCGCATCCGCCGTCACGCCGTTCGGCGTTGCGCCCGGCGCCACGATGCTGCCCTCAAACTGAATCGGTGCCGGCGGTGCGTATTTCACCAGCGGCGGTGGTTGCTCCGGCTGTCCTCCCCCTCCGAACAGGTTCGCGAACAGCCCCACCAGCGGCATCATGCTCAGCGCGGTCTTGCCCAGCGTGCTGGCCACGTCCCTGGCCACTCCGGTCGCGCCGCGCGAGGCCGTGTTCTGCGTCACCGCTTCCGTGTTCGAGCTGACGGCGTCCACCTGCGTCTCGCTGACCGAGCGCAGCGCATCCAGTTCACTCACCAGCGCGGAGGAATCCATCTGCGGCCCGCCCGCAACCTGTTGAAACGTCACCAGCAGCGTGTTGGCTGCCGCTTTAGCCATGCTGTCCTCCTCGCGCGCCGCCCAGCCCGCCGGAAGCCTTCACCGTCGCCAGCGCCTCTCGGAAGAGCGCTTCCGGTCCGGCGTCGGCCAGCGTCTGCGGCGTGGCTGGCGCGCCGTCGATCTCCAGGCCCCGGACCTCCCGAACTCCCCAGGTCACATAGATCCGGTCCAATTCGAAGGCCAGCAGGGCTGCGTCCATCTTCTCCTCAGCTTCATCCGCGGTCTCCGGCAGTTGCGCTTCGTGCGCCAGTCTCCGGATGCGCCGCATCAGCTCCAGCCGCCGCGCGAACGACATCCGGTTGACCAGCAGCGTGACTCCCGGCGCCGACTTGGCCTTCACCGTGATGGTGCTTTCGTAGGTCATGGCCGCCCGCTATCCGAATGCCACCGCCACTTCGTCGTCGGTGGTCCCCTGCGCCCGCGATCCTTGGAAGCTCCATTGCAGCAGCGTTTGGCCGTCGTCGAACTCCGGCACTTCCGGCACCACGCTCTGGAGGTAGACGCCCATCACCTGCCCGCTCTGCTCGCCCAGTTGGAACATCACACTGATCGGGGATTGCTGCCGCGCCGCCTGGTAGAGTCCCTTGGTGGCGTCCTCATCCTGCTCGTAGAGGCTGAAGGTCACCGAAACGCTGCGCACCCCCGGCGAGATCCCCAGCGGGACGCTCGAGCCGAACTCGTTCGCCCGCAGGTCCAGGCTGTTGTCGATCACAATCGAGGCGCTCGTGATGGTCAGAAAGCGGTCCGGCGAGCTCCCCAGCCACGCCTGTCCCAGGTTCCCGGGCACGATCGAGTAGTCGAACTCGCCCATGGCGGGCTCCGCCGGAAAGCTGCTGAGCTGCCCGGCCGATCCCGTGAAGCTGGCGCTGTCGATTACGTCCTGCGCGAAGCCGCTGAATCGTAACTCGTGATAATCCCCGTTGATCTGCACCGTCATTTGATTGACGGCCGCCCCGCACAGGATCCGCTGCACCGCCGTGCTCGGGGACCAGTAGTCGAACACGCTCACGCTGCCGAGGTCTGTGCCCGGCCCGTACGAAATCGTCCCGCCGATCGGCGCCCCCGGCCCCGCCACGGAGAACGGTGCGTTCAACTGCACTGTCGTCGGGTTCACCACCGCCATGACGAACCGGATCTCGCCCCCGCAGCTCACAGCCTGCCCGCCCGCGAGCCCGTGCGGCGCCGTGAACGTCAGCGTGGCGCCGTTCGAAACGCTGGCTGTCCCGCCGGCGAATCGCAACGGACTCCCTCCCAGGCACGCCTCGACCAGCGGTCCGTATGCGGGGTCGCCGTTCTGCGTGTTCCAGCTCGTCAGGTAAGTCCGCAGATCGAACGTGGTGCGGCGTCTGCCGCCCGCCGGCAACCCCGGAAACGTCCGGCTCCCGGTTTTGTCCTTGCGTTCTCGCTTCTCCAGTTGTTGCTGGATGGACAGTGCGACGGCCGGAATCCGGTTCCCGTCGGTGATCTGCGGAACGCGCCCGTAGGCGCTTTCCAGACCGGTGTAGAACCGGTTTGCATTCGATGAAATATACGAACTCATGTCCTTAGCTGCTCACTCCCACGTCGAAAGTCACTTTGGCCACCTGGATGAAGTTGCGTCCGCCCCGCTTCACCGGATGGATGACCGCCTCGTACCCTCCCGCGTAAAACATGCCCGAGCCCCAGTCGCCGCGGTTCGTATCCAGCACCTGCGTCACGGCGTCCAGGTACAATTGCAGGTTCGACTCCAGCCCGTCCAGCCGGTCCTGGGATAGCCGCACTTCGATCGCCATCGAAGCCGTTCCCGAAAAGGTCCGGAATTTCTCCCGCAGTACGTTAGAGAGTTTTTCGCAATAAATGTTCAGCGCTGGATACTTCACGTCCGCGCTGCGCTCGGCCAGGTCGCTGGCAATGTTCTGCGCAGCGATCTGGCCCGTGGTAATCACCGGAAGCGTCACCCCTGCCGCCTGCGCGAGTGCGGCCAGGTTGCCGTTGACCCCCGCCGGCGCCGTCAGCAGGGCAATCACCTTGGTCGCGGCGGCTTTAGCTGCCTGTGCCATCGTCAGCCCCTTTGCAGGATCCGCGGCAGGGCGCGTAGAAAATCGGGTGCCTGCCCGTTGCCCGGCAGCGTCTCTGTGGCCAGCGCCGGGTCCGTGAACGTCCAGGTTTGGTCTGTGGCCATGGGCGCATCGTTTTGCCGGTACATCGCGTCCGGAGAAAAGCCCACGTAGACGTTCCAGCCCGCCGCGTTCGCCGGCGGAGCCACCGGCCGCACCTGGATCGAGTTGCCCGCGCTGCCCTCGAGCGACCGCAGCTCGGCGGGCGCTCCTTCCTGCCCGCTCGCGTTCACCCACGTCACGGTTGCGTAGTAGGTTGCCGCCGGCTGCGGCGCTGGCGCTTCCGTCAATACCGCCGGCTGGGCCTGCGGAATCGGATCGGTGACGAATCCGGCGCCGGCTTGCATGAGTTGCTCCTGGGCCCAGCGGGCCCGCTCGGCGAAGGCCTGCCACTTGCCCTGGTAGCGGTCGTTCAACTGGTTGTAATACGCGTCTTCGTATGCCAGGGCCAGCGTGCGCAGCGTGTGCCACAGCCGCAAGGGCGTGGTGACCACCACGTTCCCCAGGCCGCAGCTTTGATCCTCGGGCAGCAGCGAGGTCAGCATCACGCTCAGCTCATCCTGTGCCAGGGCGAGCTTTCTCGTGAGGTCGATCCCTTCCGTGCTGGCCACGTCCATGATCGCGGAATCGTAGGCTGCCAGGTCGTCGGTGGTCGATATGGAGCCGTCGCTGAACAGTGCCATGGCGGTCTATTGCTTCCCGGGCTTGGCCGGCGCGATCGTGAACTGCATGCGGCTGGCGGCGGCCAGTTGCTCGGCGGCCCGCCGGGCCTCCGTCTGCTCCTCGCGGAATCTCCGCGCCTCTTCGGCGCTGGCTAGCCGGGCGCGCCGCTCCACCATCATCTTGGCCGCTATGTACCGCGGAACTTCGGTCCGAATGCCGGCCTGCCCGCCATCGTCGGTCGGCTCGCTCACGATCACGACGAATGGATCTTCGAGGCCCTGCTCGATCTGGCGAATCTGTCGGAAGTACGCTTTCAGGTCCATGCTCTCCTCGCGGCGCGGAGCCTTCCGGCTGGCCGGACGGCTCCGCTGTTTTTTCCTAGCTGTTCACCTGCACGGCGAACTTGTTGTAGATGGCCGCGCAGCCGTACAGCACGTCCACCGTGAATTGCTGTGCCAGCGTGTTCGGCTGGTAGCTCATCACCACCCGCATGCCGAAATTCCCCAGTTCGGCGTATTGCGCCACGGCGCCGGTGCCAGGCAGCGGTTGGGGCAAACGCCGGATCACCAGGCCGATCGCATTCTTGGTGAACGCCAGGTTGTGCGTGTTCACCGGAGAGCTGCCCGTCTTGGCCACAAACTGCGACCGGAAGACGAAGAAGTCCTTGATCTTGCCCACGGTGCCGTCGATCAGGGCGTGCAGGCCGGCCTCTCCTGCCGTGTCGAACTCGCTGAAGCGCTGGATCTGCCGCAACTGCCCGTAGGTGGCCCCGTCCACTACCAGGAACTTCGGCTCGCTGGCCGGAATCTTCGCCTGGAACAATGTCGTCTCCGCGCTGTCCACCACCGCCTCGACGATAGGCGTGCCCGCCGTCCCCACCGGGGTGTTGCCGGTGAAGTAGCTGTACAGGTTCAGCAGGTCCGTCTCGATCCTCTCGGCGATGGCGATCACCGCCGGCTGCATGTAGACCTGCAGCAGGTCCGGGACCGCCAGCACCTTGGTGACGTCCGGAATCTGGAAGGTCGCTTCCGCGTGGGTGTTCAGAACCACCTGCGCGTTGCCCAGGGTCGGGTTCTGGGTCTGCACCGTGCCGCCTTCCGCGATGTTGTTCGCCACCAGGGTGGGAGGGATCGGGATGTTCACCGTGTCACCGGCCTGCGCCAGTACCGGCTCGTAGTCGCGATTCACCAGGTTCCCCATCACCAGGTTCCCCATCAGCGCGGGCAGCGCATCCGCCGCCACCAGCTTGACAATCGCATTGGCTACATTCGTAGACGTAATCGCTGGCATTCAATCTCCTGTCTTCTCTACAGTCCCCGCAATGTCTGCGAGGCAACGCGCACGATCTCCTGCCGCACGCGCTGCATTTCCTCCGGGTCCATGCCCGGGCGGATCCGTTCCAGATCGACGTGTTCGTGCCCGGCCGCGGGAGCCTTTTGCGTGGTCGTCATGCCCGACCCGCCGGAAATCCGCGCCGGCAGAAACTCCGGATTCTCACTCACGAACGAGGCCAGGTAGTCCTTCATGCTGGTCTCGCCGCTTTCCGAGCGCGCCAGGTAGCGGCCGTCTTCCGCCCGGAAGATCCCGTCCTGCACGGCCTTGTACGCGAGGTCGATTTTGGCCACGCCCAGCCGCTGCAATTCGCTGCGGATGGCCGCGCCCCGCTGGGCTTCTTCGGCCACCTGCCGGCTGCGCTTGTTCTCCTCCACCAACTCGTTGAGCCGGCGCTCCATCTGTTCGCGCCGTTTGCGCTCTTCCACCAGTTCAGCCTTGTAGGCCGGCTCGGCCCGCTGGTGCTGCTGTTGGGTGAACTCCTGGATCGCCTGGCGCACGATCGCCTGAATGTCTGGTGTTTCCATACACTCTCCTGTTTTGGGTTGCTATTCCGCCGCGTCGATTTCCTGCGCCACCCGGTCCTTGAGCTCCTGGCGGGCGTCGCAGAGGTACTTCATGGCGAGTTTCTTGTAGATCTGGCGTTTCAGAGTCTCCGACCCGATGTCCAGATCCAGCAGTTTGCGGGCGTCGTCGAGTTCGTGGCTGAAGTCGCCGATGTCAAACTCGTCCAGGCCCGAAACGTCGATGGACAGGCCGTCCTGCCGCGCGGCGGCGATGGCCCGGAGCACCTGCTTGATGGTCTCCTTGGCGGCGTCGCCGTAGGCGCGCAGGACCTCCTGCGTGATGCTGAAGTCGCGCTGCTTGCTCACGCCGGACTGGCTCACGTTGGTGAACTCCAGCCCGCCCGCCTGGTTCATGAGGTAGCAGACGCGGTAGATCTCGTCCTTCAGGCGAACCAGGTTGTCGGCGGCGATCTGAAACACACGGCCTTCGGGCTCGGTCCAGCCGAAGCGGTCCTGCGGACCGAGCTGGATGTAGTAGGACTCGCCGACGATCTGGTTCCACTCGCGCTCGGAGTAGACCACCGGCGTGGCAAACAGGCCCATGGTGAGCGCCCAGGCCAGCGCATTGGACTTGTTGAAGTGCTCCAGTTGCAGCAGCGCTGCCTTGTTCATCAGCCAGAGCCCCTCGGTGACCTGGAACAGGAAGACCGGCACGCGCCGCAGGCCGGCCAAGCCGTGCCGGCCCTCGTCCACCAACTCCAGGGGGCCGCTATCGCTGAGCCGGCGCCAGATCTGGAAGTTCTCGCGGTCGTAGTAGATCCAGCGGGTCTCCCTGACCCAATCGCGGTCCGTGACCTGGGACTGCTGCAAGCAGGTGGTGCGCAGCACGGCCCAGTCGAGGCCGCCGGTGCGGTCGTAGCTCCAGTTGATGACCTCGTCGGCCGAATAATCCACCAGGTACGCGCGGGAGCGGCCCAAAGCGTCCTCCTCGGCCCGGCTCAAGACGGCCTGTGGCAGCCGCGGAAAGTCCACCACGATGTAGCTGCGCCCGCACACCAGCGTCTGCACGAAGCGCTGGCGAAAGAACTCCGCCAGCGTGGTGCCCTTCAGATCGCAGTCTTCGGCAAAGAGGTTGAAGAACTGCCGGCCCGTGTCATCGTTGCCTTCAAATTGCAGCACCGGCTCACGGCGCATGAGCGTAGCCGCGTACCAGTCGATGATCGAGCCGATGTAGTTCTCGTAAAAGACCCGATCCAGCCGTTCCGAGTAGATCTCGCTGGGCTCGCGATGCCGCCGCACCAGGTAGTCGGAGGCGCTGGTCTGGAACTGTTCGCCGCCGGCGTACAGGTCCTTGTACTTTTTCCACATCGCCTTGCGGGCGACGTACTCGGGATGCTCCCGATTGATATTTTGCATGGCAGTTCCTTACAGCAGGCGTTCCCCTTTTTCGCCGATGGCGGGCCGCGGCCCGCATTCCTCCCACAGCAGGTACCCCAGCGCGTCGGCCAGGTGAGTGCGCCGGCGGTCGCGGTCCTTGTCGATCTGGTTGCTGTCGGCTTTGTAGGAGACCTGCTCGAAGTCCTTGATCAGCTCCTTGCACTTGGGGTCGATCAGCAACCGGTTTTCGCCGCCGGCGTTCCGCAGCAGCGAGTTGGTCAGCATCACGCGGTCGCGCACGCTGGGGTTGGACCGCGCCACCTTGTACACCAGGCGGGCGTGGTAGTTGCCGCGGAAAAAATCCCGCACAATCTGGTAGTCCGTGGTGCCGGTGGTGTGCTGGTGGTTGCCGGAGGCGTCTCCGTAGACCACCACGCCCGCGGGATGATCGGGGAAGCGCTGTTGAAACGCTTCGCAGGCCTCCTCGGTGCTCGCATGGCGGAGGACGATCTCGTCCAGCACTCGCACCACGCCGCGCACGATCTGCACCACCACGGAGCACATGGGGTCCACGTTGAAGTCCAGAGTCCAGAGCAACGGCAGGCCGCGCTCCAGGCTGAGGTCTGCCAGGTTGTCATTCCGCTGGAAGGCCGTGTAGACCAGACCGCCGTGCATATTCAGGTACTGGCCAAGGACTTCCTGCTGGTAAAAGTTTTCGTCGTAGCTCTTTTTGAGCTGGTCGTAGAAATCCGGGATCTTTTCGAGCAGGAACCGGTTTTCAAAGGGCCGGGCGATGACCGCGTGGTATCCCCGGACTGGGTCGGCGATGAACTTCTGGTAGACCCAGTCGTAACCCTTGGGCGTCCACACGGCGAACCCGCAGAGGCGGGTGGCCTGGGGATCCCGCAGCCGGCCTTCCAGCCGGAGCCAGGCGGGCTCCGGCGTGTAGGTCAGCTCGTCCAGCCCGAACCAGGCGAGATTGGTGCCGCGGAGCCTCTCGAAGTCGTCCACCGGCCGGAACAGGATGCGCGAGCGCGTATCCTGCATGACGAGCACGTTCTCAGCCTTGTTGTAATCGTACGGAATGTGGTTGTGGTCCAAAATCTCAAACAACGTGGCCTGCGTGGCGTCCCGCAGCATGGGGTAGGTAGGCGCACCGATCAGCCCGGTGCGGCCCACATTGAGATAAGTCAGCTTGATGGCTTCCTGGCACAACGCCTGGCTCTTGCCGGACCCGATGGGCCCCGAGAAGCCCTTGAACCGCGCGGCGGAATCATGAAACGCTCTCTGCGAGGGCAGCGGTTCATACGCTATTCGTCGGTAGCAGATTCCGCCTGGTTCTTGTCTACCCATGTGACCTTGATGTCCCGCGGCTGCTCGATCTCCATCTCCTTTTCCAGTTGCAGCAACCGGATGAAGTCCCCGATCGTGGCTTTCACCTCGTTGGTGTCGATTTTGCTCTCGATGTTCTGAATCGCCTTGCGAATCAGCGCGGCGCTGCTGGGCCCCCGACCGTCCCCTACCGCGCTCTGGCGGGCTCTCTGGATCTTCATGTTCGCTCCTGCGCAAGTCCTCTTCCCGCTTCGAAGCTACCATTCAGACTTTTCTGTCTGGTTTTCAAATGGGCCCTAACTGACAGAAAAAAAGCGCAAAAAAGTTTTTCGAGCGATTGTGAACGGGAGGCCGCGGAGGGCTCACATCTGGATGGGTTTGCGGCGATTGCGCCGCAGATACCAGCAGGGGCTATAGCCGAAATGCGGGAACACGGACTGGATGCAGGCCTGAGGCTGCGCATCGAGAGGCATGAACTCGGTTTTGTGGTCCTTGAGCGGCACGGCGTAGTAGCGCTTGACCTCCACGACGCCAAAGGGTTCCCGGCTCTTCGGAATGCGGAAGCGCAGGGAAAGGTCGTCGCCCACGTAAACGCCGGCCAGGCAAAGCAAGACAATGAACAGAGCGCGCTTCATCCTGCTACCGCCAGTTTACAGGATGGCCGCGCGCGGGAGGCTCCGTTGTAGTTTCCGTAGCCCAGGCTGGCGGCCATGGGAAGAGCCAGCACCTGGGCCGGGTTCGAACTGGGCATGGTGCGGCCCAGCGTCCACCCTGGCGCGGCGTTCAAAGCCGCCCATAAGTTGTAGACCGCCGTGGTGAGCACGTTGGTGCGCTGTTTGGAAGCCACCGCCGCGGTGCAACTGGCGAATCCGGTGCAGAAGCCAGAGGAGGGCCCCCCGGGGCCGCCTCGAAGAAAGGCTGCGGCTGGATGGACGTCTGGCCTCCGCTGACGGCCTGGTAGAGATTGGCGAACGCCTGGGCGAAGCTCTGGCCGTTCAGGGTGGTCATGTAGGGGACCGAATCCAGGCTGAGAGCCAGTTGCTCATCGCGGCTGCGCATGCCGATGTAGCCGAGTTCGAGGGTCACCTTGGTGGACAGCTCCCGCTGGAGCGTGACGTCTACCTGGTCGATGTGCGACGGCTTCAAGCTAGGACCGACCGACCAGGCGGTGGCGGCGGAAGCATTGCCGCCCACGCCGGGCAGGAACGGCTGGGGTAAGGTCTGCGACGCCGAAGGCAGCGGCGTTGGGCGCCGCGGAGAGGCGGCTTTGAATTCTTCCCAAATGCCGAGTGAACGAAGAGAAAAGCTGCCGCCTGGGAGTGTCGAATTATCACAATCGGGCGATTGGGTCAATGGAAAAGTGGCGCTGCCGGCGGCGCGGGCAACAACCAGTGGCCAAAGGCTGTTTCCTGGCGGTCGCGGCCCGGAAGCCATTGATGCGACTGAGCCGCGCGCGAAAATAGCGATTTCCGGCCACTTCTGCCGCGGGCTGCCGGACCGGGAAATCACTGCCTGAACGCGCTGCTGTGGCTGCCGCCGCGAAGCGCGCCCGCGCCCGGCGCTACCATCGCGGAAGAAGGTCAACTGTGAACACCCGCGAGCTGCAGCGCAAAATGTATGAGCTGCGCGATCCCTGCGTTGCCCAACGGCTGACGCTGGCGGCGGCCGCTGCTGTGTGGGTCGCGATGGCCTGGTGGTTGCTATTCCGCGGCGGCCTGGAAGCCGCCGGCCACTGGATCCTGAATCGCCGGAGGCGAATTTCTCGGGGGTGGCGCGGCCGTCCGATGGTGAGCGATTCTATAGAGACCAGCGACGCCGTGCTGGGGGGCTGCCATGAATTCGAACCAACGCCCGCTGCCTGTCACGATCGTGGGATACGTGTACATTCTGGTGGGCGCAGCCGGTTTTGCCTACCATTTCCGCGCCATGCTGGCGTCCCGATCCGGCAGCGTCTGGGTTGAACTGACGGAGCTGGTGGCGCTGGTGTGCGGAGTATTCATACTCCGAGGCAACAACTGCGCGCGCTGGGCCGCGCTCGCCTGGATCGCGTTTCACGTCATCCTGAGCGCCTTTCACTCGTTCCGCCAGTTCGCCATCCACGCCGTGATCTGCGCCGTGATCGCCTGGGTTCTCTTTGGCCCTGGCGGTGCACGGTATTTTCGCGGGGGGCGAAGTGGACCGGCATGAATTAGGGAAGCCCCGCGCACAAGTGGTCTTTTAGAGCCTCGACGGGGGAGCGCACACCTGCGGCGACTTCCGGATCTGACGGTTGAACTGCAGAAGTCAGCAACGGGCGTGAGAACTAAGCCGCTGGCGCGGCGGACGCAGCCGCGTGCGTCGATTGAGACTTTCACTTCGGTAGACGGGACGGATCTTCACGTCGCATGCGGGCGAGATGCTCCGGGGCGCTCACGCCGAG
>Ga0209581_1001325_pt1 | contig 29926 bp, 27 predicted proteins | sample Coa_R2_FD_187160 | JGI IMG/M metagenome (GOLD analysis project Ga0209581, IMG submission 187160) | Surface soil microbial communities from Centralia Pennsylvania, which are recovering from an underground coalmine fire - Coalmine... | ecosystem: Environmental > Terrestrial > Soil > Unclassified ...
GAGGACGGCGCGCCGGCCTCGCTCGGCAAATTGCTGAGGCGCTTGAGCCGCGTGCCCGGCATCTGCCGGCTGCGCTACACCACCAGCCATCCGCGCGACATGGACGACGATCTCGTCGCCGCCCATGGCGAGCTCGGGGCGCTGATGCCCTATGTGCACCTGCCGGTGCAGTCGGGCTCCGACGCAATTCTCGAGGCGATGAACCGCAGGCACACGCGCGCCGACTATCTCCGGGTCATCGAGCGTCTGCGCGCCGCGCGGCCCGACCTTGCCTTCACTTCCGATTTCATCGTCGGCTTCCCCGGCGAGAGCGACGCGGATTTCAACGACACGCTGTCGCTGGTCGAGGAAGCGGGCCTCGTCACCGCCTTCTCCTTCATGTATTCGCCGCGGCCCGGCACGCCGGCCGCCGAGATGGCAGGGCAGGTTGCGCCAGAGGTGAAGGCCGAGCGGCTGCAGCGGCTGCAGGCCGCCATCAGCCGCCGCCAGCGCGCCTTCAATGCCTCGTTCGCCGGCCGCACGCTCGACGTGCTGCTGGAAAAGCCCGGCCGGCTGCCCGGACAGCTGGTCGGCCGCTCGCCCTATTTGCAGGCGGTGCAGGTGATGGCGCCGGCCTCGCTCATCGGCCAGGTCACGCCCGTCGCCGTCACCGAAGTCGGCAGCAACAGCCTGTTCGGCGCGCTCGTTGGCGCCGCAGCCACCCCGCAACTGGCCACCGCAGGAGCATAGAACACACCTTGCGCACACAGGATCCCGTGATCCCGCCCGCCGCCGCGTCCGAGGACACCGCCACCACGCAGACCGTGCTGGCCTTCGAGGACAACCGGCTCGCCTCCATCCTGTTCGGCCAATATGGACAGAACCTCGCGCTCGTCGAGCGCCGGCTCGGCGTGATGGCCGAGCAGCGCGGCAATCACGTCACGCTCGAGGGCTCGCGCGGCGCCTGCGAGCAGGCCCGCCGCGTGCTCGAGGGTCTCTACGAGCAGATCAGGCGCGGCCGCGACCTGTCGCAGGGCGACGTCGAGGGCGCCATCCGCCAGGCGATCGCGCAGGGCTCGCTGTTCGACTACGACCCGGCGAGCCCGCGCCCGGCCTTCGAGGAAATCAACTTGCGCAAACGCCCGGTGCGCGCCCGCACCGCCGCGCAGGACGCCTATATCCGTGCGCTTAAGCGCCATCATCTGGTGTTCGGCACCGGCCCCGCCGGCACCGGCAAGACCTGGATCGCGGTCGCGCAGGCGGTGCAGATGTTCGAGCGCAAGGAGATCGACCGCATCATCCTGTCGCGGCCGGCGGTGGAAGCCGGCGAGCGGCTCGGCTTCCTGCCCGGCGACATGCGCGAGAAGGTCGACCCCTATCTGCGGCCGATCTACGACGCGCTCTACGACCTGATGGACGCCCGCATCGTCGAGCGCGCGCTGCAGGCCGGCGAGATCGAGATCGCTCCGCTCGCCTTCATGCGCGGCCGCACGCTGTCGAATGCCTGCGTCATCCTCGACGAGGCGCAGAACACCACCTCGATGCAGATGAAGATGTTCCTGACCCGGCTCGGCGAGAACAGCCGCATGATCGTCACCGGCGACCCGAGCCAGGTCGACCTGCCGCCGGGCCAGAAGTCGGGACTGGCGGAAGCGGTCAAGCTGCTTGCCGGCGTCGAGGGCATCGGCCACGTCGCCTTCACCGCCGAGGACGTGATCCGCCACGAGCTGGTGGCGCGCATTGTCGACGCCTATGACCGCAGCGCCAAGCGCGAGAGCAAGGAATGAGCGCGCTGACGGACCGGCGCGCCGCCGCGCCGGAAATCGATATCCAGGTTGCTTCCCCGCTGTGGGCCGCCGAACCGCGCGCCGAGGCGACCGTGCGCGCCGCGATCGCCGCCGCGGCCAAGGCCCGCGCCGTGACCGGGGAAGTGAGCGTGCTGCTCACCGACGACGCCTCGATCCGGGCGCTCAACCGCGATTGGCGGCGCATCGACAAGCCGACCAACGTGCTGTCCTTCCCGGCCGCCAGGGAGGCGGGGCCGGCTTTTCTCGGGGATATCGTGGTCGCTTACGAGACTTTGGCGCGCGAATGCGCGGACGAGGGCCGCGAATTCCTGCATCATCTCGCCCACCTGTCCGTGCACGGGTTCCTGCATCTCGTCGGCTACGACCACCAGAGCGACGCCGAGGCCGAGGAGATGGAACGGCTGGAAAGCCGCGTCATGCGTTCGCTCGACATGCCCGACCCCTATCTCGCGCGCTCCTGACCGCCATGCCCGACGACAAGCCAGCCGCCCCATTCGAGCCGCGCAATCTGCCGGTGCCGGTCAAGCCCGCGCAGAACGGCGACGGCTGGCTGGCGCGCGTGCTGCGCGCGCTGTTCGGCTGGAAACAGGGATCGATCCGCTCCGATCTCAAGGACGTGCTCGACCTGATGCCGCCCGGCGAATCCGGCTTCTCGCCGGAGGAAAGCCGCATGCTCAGGAACATCCTGAGCCTGCGCGAGCGGCGCGTCGGCGACGTCATGGTGCCGCGCGCCGACATCATCGACGTGCAGCAGGACATCACCCTGGGCGAGCTGGTGCGCATGTTCGAACGCGCCGGCCATTCGCGGCTCGTCGTCTACAACGATACGCTCGACGATCCGGTCGGCATGGTGCACATCCGCGACCTCATCGGTTTCATGACGCAACGCGCCGCGGTCGATCCCGACAAGAACGCCAAGCGCAAGAAGCCGTTCGCCGCCGGGCTCGACCTCAAGGCCATCGATCTCGCCATGCCGCTGTCGGCGGCCAAGATCGTCCGTGAAATCCTGTTCGTGCCGCCGTCGATGCGCGCGATCGATCTGCTGGCCCGCATGCAGGCGACGCGCATTCATCTTGCGCTGGTGATCGACGAATACGGCGGCACCGATGGGCTGGTATCGATCGAGGACATCGTCGAGCAGATCGTCGGCGAGATCGCCGACGAGCATGACGAGGACGAATTGCCCGCCGTGGTGCGCCAGCCGGACGGCAGCTTCATCGCCGACGCGCGCGCGCCGCTTGAGGATGTGGTGGCGGTGATCGGCGGCGATTTCGACCTCGGCGACGCCGCCGAGGAAGTCGACACCATCGGCGGCTATCTGGTGACGCGCGCCGGCCGCCTGCCGGCGCGCGGCGAGGTCATTCCCGGCCCCGGCCTGTTCGAATTCGAGGTGCTCGACACCGACCCGCGCAGGGTCAAGCGCATCCGCATCGTGCGGCTCAAGGAACGGCGCGAACGCCCGCGCGGCGCCGAACGCAAGCGCCAGGAGCCGGACGCCGTGCTCGCCGGCACCACGCCGCCGTCGCTGCCGATCGACGAGACGCCGCCGAAAGAGTCCGCCGCAACGCCCGCAGCCCCGCGCCGCCCGTGACGCTCATCACGCGCCTTGCCCACGCCATCCTGCTCGCCTCCGGCTGGCGGCGTGCCGCTATGGCATTTGTCGCCGGGGCTGGCTCGGCCCTCGCCATGGCGCCGGTCAATTTCTGGCCGATCATGTTTCTGACGTTTCCGGTGCTGGTCTGGCTGGTCGACGGCTCGGCGGCCGGCCGCTACAGCGGCACCTGGCGCGCCGCCGGCGCCGGCTGGTGCTTCGGCTTCGGCTATTTTCTCGCCGGCCTCTACTGGACCGGCTACGCCTTTTTGGTCGACGCCAAGACCTTCGGCTGGCTGTTGCCGGTCGCCGTCGGCGGACTGCCGGCGGTGCTCGGCGTCTACGGCGCGATCGCCCTTTTCGCAGCGCGGCTGATCTGGGTGCGGGGACCGGCGCGCATCCTCGCGCTTGCCGCGACGCTGACCGTCAGCGAATGGCTGCGCGGCCACCTGTTCACCGGCTTTCCGTGGAATGCCTTCGGTTATGCCCTGACCGAACCGCTGGCATTGGCGCAGAGCATTTCGCTCGTCGGCATCTGGGGTCTCACCTTCGTCGCCGTCGCGATCTTTGCCAGCCCCGCCGTGCTGGCCGACGACCGCAAGGATACGCCGCGTCCCTTGCGCGTGCCGGTCGCCGCGCTGATCGTGCTCGCGGCGCTCGCCGGCTATGGCGTCGTGCGGCTGCGCGGCCATCCAACAAGCTATGTCGACGGCGTGCGGCTGCGCATCATGCAGCCCAATCTGCAGCAGGACGAGAAATTCAATTACACCGCCAAGGATCAGGTGATGGCGCGCTATCTGCGCCTGTCGGATCGCGCCACCGGGCCGCGTTCGAACGGCGTGCGCGATGTCACGCATCTGATCTGGCCGGAATCGGCGTTTCCGTTTTTTCTGACGCGCGAGCCCGAGGCGCTGGCGCAGATCACCAAGCTCATCAAGCCGAATACCGTGCTCATCACCGGCGCGGTGCGCGCAGCCGAGCCGGCTCCCGGCCAGCGCCAGGTGCATGCCTATAATTCCATCTATGTCATCGATCCGGACGGCTCGATCCGCGCCGTCTACGACAAGGTGCATCTGGTGCCGTTCGGCGAATACCTGCCGTTCGAAACCGTGCTGGAAAAAATCGGCTTGCAGAATCTCGCCAAGCAGGTCGGCGGCTTCTATGCCGGCGACCGGCGCCGCGGCATGGACGTAGCCGGTGCGCCGAAGATGCTGCCGCTCATCTGCTACGAGGCGATTTTCCCGGGCGAGGCGGTGCCGCGCGGCGAACGGCCCGGCTGGCTGGTCAACGTCACCAATGACGGCTGGTTCGGCATCAGTTCGGGGCCCTATCAGCACTTCCAGCAGGCGCGCGCGCTCGCCATCGCCGAAGGCCTGCCTCTGGTGCGCGCCGCCAACACCGGAATTTCCGGCGTGATCGACCCGGTCGGCCGCATTGTCGCCTCGCTGCCGCTCGGCGCCGAGGGGGTACTCGATGCGCGGCTGCCGAAACCCGGCGGGCCCACGGTTTTTGTGCAATTCGGCAATTACATCTTGATTCTATTTCTGGTCGTAAGTTTCATGGTAGTTGGTCGACGCCGACTACAGCTCTAGATTGAACAGCCGCCAATTATTCAAAGCCTACGCTGCTACTTTATCGCGCAGCCACAATGTTCGCCTCGCGAAAAAGCTTTGAAAATATGAGGCAATTTTCACGCGTTGTTGAGTGTGAAGATTGCCCGCGCGCAAATGACCAATTGCCTAGATAGGCCCGTTTATGACATTACGGCTGCGAATAGGGGCATAGGAGATATTTATGGCCAAGAAGGCACCCAATCCGATCGACAAGCACGTCGGTTCGCGCGTGCGCATGCGTCGGATGATGCTGAGCATGTCGCAGGAGAAACTCGGCGACGCTCTTGGCCTGACCTTCCAGCAGGTCCAGAAATACGAGAAAGGCACCAACCGTATCGGCGCCAGCCGCCTGCAGCAGATCTCCCACATCCTGCAAGTTCCGGTGTCATTTTTCTTCGAGGGCGCCCCCCATATTCCCGGCGAGCGCCACAGCGGCATGGGTGAAGCGCCCTCGCCCGCCTATGTGTCGGATTTTCTCGCCACTTCCGACGGCCTGTCGCTGACCAAGGCCTTCATGCGCATCAAGAGCAGCAAGATGCGCAGGCGCATCGTCGATCTGGTCGAGCAAATCGCCGGCGAGGATTAGTCCCATCGGCGGCGTGAGGTTATTGCCCACGCTGCCCGCATCTTGACCTCGTTCCCCGCCGCTGCAAGAAACACCCCCGACACGTGACGTCGCGCGGAAACCGCGCGCGGGGAGGAGTTTCAGTGGCTCACACCAATTTCCTGTTCACCAGCGAATCCGTTTCGGAAGGTCATCCCGACAAGGTCTGTGACCAGATTTCCGACGCGGTGCTCGATGCGTTTCTCGAAAACGACATCAAGCTCGGCATCGCCGATGACAGCCAGGTGAACACGCGGCTCGGCTGCGAGACGCTCTGCACCACCAACAAGATCGTCATTGCCGGCGAGGGCCGCGGCCAGGCGCCGTTCTTCCGCAAGCACGGCGACAAGACGGTGGTCGACCGCGAGCTGATCACCGAGATCGCGCGCGGCGTGGTCAAGGACATCGGCTACGACCAGGACGGCTTTTCCAGCTACGGCGCCGACGTCGAGGTGCTGCTGCACGGCCAGTCGCCCGACATCGCCATGGGCGTCAACGCCAAGAAGAAGAAAGGCAAGGAAGAGGAAGGCGCCGGCGACCAGGGCATGATGTTCGGCTTTGCCTGCACCGAAAGCGAAGTCTACGAGAAGAACTCGTTCATGCCGGCGCCGATTTATTTCGCGCACAAGATCCTCAAGGTGCTGTCGGAAAAGCGCCGCGCCGGCCAGCTCTTCGATCTGCAGCCCGACGCCAAGAGTCAGGTCACCGTCAGATACGTCAACGGCAAGCCGGTCGGCTGCACCAAGGTCGTCGTCTCCACCCAGCACAATGCGCAGAGCCGCAACGGCAAGAAATACACGCCCGGCCTGATCAAGGAGATGATCTCCGACGCCGTCGAGTCGGCGCTGCCGAAGGGCTGGATGCCGGAGCGCGCCGCCGACTTCCTGGTCAACCCGACCGGAAACTTCGTGATCGGCGGGCCCGACGGCGACTGCGGCCTGACCGGCCGCAAGATCATCGTCGACACCTACGGCGGCTATGCCCCGCACGGCGGCGGCGCCTTCTCCGGCAAGGACCCGACCAAGGTCGACCGCTCGGCGGCCTATGCCGCGCGCTATCTCGCCAAGAACGTGGTGGCGGCGGGCCTCGCCGACAAATGCACCATCCAGGTCGCCTATGCCATCGGCGTCGCCGATCCGATGTCGGTGCTGGTCGACACCCACGGCACCGGCAAGGTGGAAGAGAAGAAGCTCGAAAAGGTGCTGCCCGAACTGTTCCGCCTGACCCCGACCAATATCCGCCGCACGCTCAAGCTCAACCGCCCGATCTATCGGCGCACGGCGGCCTACGGCCACTTCGGCCGCGCCCCGGACAAGGACGGCGGCTTCTCCTGGGAGAAGACCGACCTCGCCGCGGCGATCAGGAGCGCGGTTCGGTAAGGCAGTTTCCTCTTACCGCCGCGACCACTAGACTCGTCATCGCCGGGCTTGGCCCGGACATCCCGCTTAGGGACGCAATGCCGTGCCACGTGAATCGGGATCACCGGGTCACGCCGCTTCGCGGCGGCCCGGTGATGACAAAGACGCAAAGCGCGCCTTCTTCGGCCGGCGCAAAGGACATCCGTTGCGCCCGCGCCAGGCGGCGCTGTTCGACACGCTGCTGCCGACAATCGCGCTCGACCTCAGGCGGCCGGCGCCGTCCGATCTGCGCAGCCTGTTCGGCGGCGTCGACAGCGTGCGGCTGGAGATCGGCTTCGGCGGCGCCGAACACCTGATGGCGCAGGCGCAAGCCAATCCCCGCATCGGCTTCATCGGCTCGGACGGCTACGTCAACGCCATTGCCAAGGCGCTCGCCGCAATCGATGCCGACCGGCTCGCCAATGTGCGCCTGCATCACGGCGACGCCAGCGCGCTCCTCGACTGGCTGCCGGATGCCTCGCTTGCGCGCATCGACCTGCTCTATCCCGATCCCTGGCCGAAGCGGCGACACTGGAAGCGGCGTTTCATCCAGGACGACAGCCTCAAGCGGCTGGCCCGCATTCTCGAACGCGGCGGCGAATTGCGTTTCGCCACCGACATCGCGAGCTACGCCGATTACGCGCTTGTCCGCGTGCTGCGCTCACCGGATTTCGTCTGGACCGCTGAATGCGCCGACGATTGGCGCAAGCCCTGGCCCGATTTCGCCGGCACGCGCTACGAAGCCAAGGCCAAGCGCGAAGGCCGCGTGCCCGCCTACTTCATTTTCAGAAAGGCGTAACTACTCGCCGGTGCCCTGGCGCACCTGCCAGAAACGCACCACGCGCTGCGCGGTGGCCGACGTGAGCCGCTCGAAATTCTCATAGGCAGCGTCGAGCGTCTGCTGCGACGGCTTGGGGCCGGGCCGGGCATTGATGACCTCGCGCACCGTCGGCCAGCCGAAGCCCGATGCGCGCGCAAGGATGAGCACGGGGTCGGCGCGCTCGCCGCTCATCAGCCGGTCGACGACGTCGACCGGCACGGCGCAGAGCGTCGCCAGCGCCGCGATGGTCTCCTCGTAGCGGCCGCTTTTGGCATATTCGGCGATATCGGCTTCGGTGAGCTTGCGCTGCTTGTGCAATTCGCGCACGGCGGCAAGCGCGGCGGTGTAGTTGCGCGGCGCGGCGCGGGCGCCGACCTCGTCGCTCACCTTGGCGAGCACGCGGCGGATTTCGGCCTGGGTCTCGGGCTTGGCCTGGGCCAGCAGGCGCTTCTGCACGACGTCGGTTGCCTGCATCAGCAGCTGCCGGAACAGCCGCGGCGGGATGTCGGTGCGCAGGCCGACCTTCTCGGCGAGCACGCCGTCCATCTCGGCGCGTTTGACCAGCGTGGTGAAGGCGTTTTCCGACAGCTTGGCCCGGGCATTGGTGGCGATCGAGCGCGCCACGTCGCGGTCGCCGCGCGCCACGATGATGTCGGCAAGCGCCTCGCTGACATTGGGGCGCTCCGCCAAGGCCAGCAGGTGCGCCTGGCTCTTGCGCTCGGCGATCTGCATCAGTTCCGGTTCGCCGAGACTGGCCTGCTTGAGCACCGGGCCGGCGATGGCGATATCGTCGTTTTCGGCGAGCGTGCGCACCACGCCTTCGGGTGCGTTCGGCACCGGCGCCAGCCGGCGCGACAGCTCGGCCAGGGCCTTGGCCTCGATCTCCTCGATCAAATAGCCGATGACGTCGTCGAACAGCGCGACGTGCTCGCTGCTGAACTGGGTGGCGCCGTCGAGGAACAGCGTGGTGATCTTGCGCAGCGTCTCGGCGCGCTTTTCCGCCGAGCCGTGCTGGACCACGTCTTCCAACTCGGGAAGCAGCGAGGCTGGCAAACCCATCGACTTACCTGCAGGGACGGCCTGTGAATGCGGGGCTTTACCCAAATTTAAGGGCAGATTCTGAACGAAGGGTTAGCCCCGCCGGAGGCCGCCCAACCCTTGCGCCAGGGCCGAAAATCGCTATATTCCCGCGTGTAATTAAGACACCCTCATAACCGACCGGTTTTGAGAGTGGGTCCCCCGGGGCCCGCTCTTTTTTGTTACCGAAATGGCCGAAAGCCAGTTGAAGACCTTTGCGGCCGACAGCGCCGCCTTCCAAGCCGAGCCGCGGTTGATCGCGGAACCCGGCCTGTCGGCCCGCGTCGCCAATGTGGCCGAGCCGGTGATCGAGCAGCTCGGCTACCGCCTGGTTCGGGTGAAAGTCTCGAGCGCCGACGGCTGCACCGTGCAAATCATGGCCGAGCGGCCGGACGGCTCGATGACGGTAGAGGACTGCGAGACGGTGTCGCGGGCGCTGTCGCCGGTACTCGACGTCGCCGACCTGATCGAGCGGGCCTACCGGCTGGAGATTTCCTCACCCGGCATCGACCGGCCGCTGGTGCGCAAGTCGGACTTCGACCGCTATGCCGGGCACCTCGCCCGCATCGAGATGGAAATTCCGGTCAACGGCCGCAAGCGCTTCCGCGGCCAACTCGCCGGCACCGCGGGCGAGATGGCGCGGCTGCACCGCGACGACGCGAGCGAAGGCGAAACGGCCGACGTGCTGCTGCCGATCGCCGACATGAGCGAGGCCAAGCTCGTGCTCACCGACGAGCTGGTGAAAGAGGCTTTACGACGGGAAAAGTCCGCCAAGCGCGAAGCCAAGGCGGCGAAGCGACAGGAACGACAACACCGAAGGCATCGCCCCGGCCAGGCCGGGCATGCCGCAAACCGAGGAGACTGAGCTATGGCTGTCAGCGCCAACAGGCTCGAATTGCTGCAGATTGCCGACGCGGTTGCGCGCGAGAAATCGATCGACCGCAGCATCGTCATCACCGCGATGGAGGATGCCATCGCCAAGGCGGCGCGCTCGCGCTACGGCGCCGAGACCGACGTGCACGCCGAGATCGAGCCCAAGACCGGCGAGCTGAAACTCATGCGCCACATGCTGGTGGTGGAGAGCGTCGAGAACCCGTCCAACCAGATCACGCTCGAGGACGCGCGCAAGCGCCATCCGGCGGCGCAGGTCGGCGACACCATCGCCGATCCACTGCCGCCGCTTGAATACGGCCGCATCGCCGCGCAGTCGGCCAAGCAGGTCATCGTGCAGAAGGTGCGCGAGGCCGAGCGCGACCGCCAGTATCTCGAATACAAGGACCGCATCGGCGACATCGTCAACGGCATCGTCAAGCGCGTCGAATACGGCAACGTCGTCGTCGATCTCGGCCGCGGCGAGGCCATCGTGCGCCGCGACGAACTGTTGCCGCGCGAGGTGTTCCGCAACGGCGATCGCATCCGCGCCTACATCTACGACGTGCGACGCGAGCCGCGGGGCCCGCAGATCTTCCTGTCGCGCACGCACCCGCAGTTCACCGCCAAGCTGTTCGCGCAGGAAGTGCCGGAAATCTATGACGGCATCGTCGAGGTCAAGGCGGTCGCCCGCGATCCCGGCTCGCGCGCCAAGATCGCGGTGATCTCGCGCGACTCCTCGGTCGATCCGGTCGGCGCCTGCGTCGGCATGCGCGGCTCGCGCGTGCAGGCGGTGGTCAACGAATTGCAGGGCGAGAAGATCGACATCATTCCGTGGTCGCCGGACATCGCCACCTTCGTGGTCAATGCGCTGGCGCCCGCCGAAGTCGCCAAGGTGGTGCTCGACGAGGACAAGGAGCGCATCGAGGTGGTGGTGCCGGATCAGCAGCTGTCGCTCGCCATCGGCCGGCGCGGCCAGAACGTTCGGCTCGCCTCCCAGCTCACGGGCTGGGACATCGACATCCTCACCGAGCAGGAAGAATCCGAACGCCGTCATGCCGAGTTCGAGGCGCGCACCAAGACCTTCGTCGAGGCGCTCAATCTCGACGAGGTGGTCGGTCAGCTGCTCGCCTCCGAAGGCTTCGGCTCGATCGAGGAACTGGCGCTGGTCGACGAGAAGGAAATCGCCGGCATCGAGGGCTTCGACGCCGACACCGCGCACGAGCTGCAGCAGCGCGCCAAGGATTATCTCGCCGCGCAGGAGGCCGAGCTCGACGCCAAGCGCAAGGAACTCGGCGTCGCCGACGAGCTCAAGGAAGTGCCCGGCGTCACCAGCAAGATGCTGGTCGCTTTGGGCGAGAACGGCGTCAAGACGATCGAGGATCTCGCCGGCTGCGCCACCGACGATCTGACCGGCTGGACCGAGCGCAAGGATGGCGAGAGCAAGCACGAGCCCGGCTATCTCGAAGGCTTCGGTATTTCGCGCGAGGATGCGGAAGCCATCATCATGCAGGCGCGGCTCAAGGCGGGCTGGGTAACGGAAGCCGAGCTTGCTCCGCCGCCGGCGGAAGGCGCCGAGGGCGAAGCGGCGGCCGCCGAAGCCCCGCAGGCCTGACGGAGCCCGTGAACAGTGACGCTGGCGCTGACGCAGCACCATGAACTCGACCGCGGGGCAAGAGCCGCCGCCGGCGTGCAGCGCCATTGCGCGCTGACGCGCGAGCTCAAGCCGGTCGACGACATGATGCGTTTCGTCATCGGGCCGGGCAACCACGTGGTGCCCGACGTCAAGCGCAAGCTGCCCGGCCGCGGCCTGTGGGTCACGGCGACGCGTGCCGCGATCGCCGAAGCCGTCAAGCGCAGCGTCTTTGCGCGCGGCTTCAAGCAGGAGGTGCGCGTCGCGCCCAATCTGGCGGACACCGCGGACGAGATGCTCGAGCGCGCCGCGCTCGATGCCTTGGCGATTGCCGGCAAGGCCGGGCGCGTAGCCGCGGGGTTTGCCAAGGTCGAGCAGGCGCTCGGCCGCGAGGATCTCGCGGCGCTGATCCACGCCGCCGACGCCGCCGGCGAGGGAACGCGCAAGCTCAACGATGCGCTGGCGGCTCTGCGGCGCAAAACGCCGGAAAACCCCCGCGAAATCGCGATCGTCGACTTATTTTCCGGCAGGCAATTGGATTTGGCATTGAACCGCCCAAATGTGGTACATGCTGCGCTGCTTGCCGGGCCTGGAAGCGAGACATTTCTCGCGCGCAGCGAGCGCTTAAAGCGCTTTCGGTCACCCGCGGATGGAACCATCGCGTCGCACCACGGCGCACGAGGACAAGTTACGGAATGAGTGAAACGAAGAACCCTGGCGAGAAGAAACTCGGCGTTGCCGGCCCGAAGCTGACGCTGCGGCCGCGCACCGAAACGGGCGTCGTGCGCCAGAGCTTCAGCCACGGCCGCAGCAAGCAGGTCGTGGTCGAGAAGGTGAAACGCCGCAGCGTCGGCGGCGCCGAGGCCAAGGCGGAACCGGCGCCGGTCGAGGCGCCGAAGAAGCCCGCCGCCAAGGCCGCCGCGCCCGCCTCCGCCCCCGCCGCCGAGGTGCCCAAGCCCTCCGGCGTCGTGCTGCGCACGCTGACCGAGGAAGAGCGCGCCGCCCGCGCCCATGCGCTGGCCGACAGCCGCGTTCGCGAGGCCGAGGAGCGCAAAATCGCCGAGGAGGAGGCGCGCCGGCGTAAGAGCCGCGAGGTGGTCGATCGGACCGAGCGCGAAGCCGCCGAGGCGCGCAAGCGCGAGGAAGAAGAGCGCCACAAGCGCGAAGAGGAAACCAAGCGCAAGGCCGACGAGGTCGCCAAGAAGCGTTTCGGCGAGGACGAAGCCAAGCGCGCCGGCGGCCCCTCCGCACGTCTCGCCCTCGAGGCCGACGAGGAGGAAGCGCCGCGGTCGCGCCGCGGTGCCGGCCGAGCCGCGCCCGCCGCCCGTCCGGCGCCCCGTGCCGGCGCCGAGAAGCAGCGCGGACGTCTCACCGTCATCAATGCATTGAATGCCGACGAGGTGCGCGAGCGTTCGGTCGCCTCGTTCCGTCGCCGCACCCAGCGGCTCAAGGGCCACGCCTCGGCCGAGCCGAAGGAAAAACTGGTGCGCGAAGTCACGATCCCCGAGGCGATCACCATCCAGGAACTCGCCAACCGCATGTCGGAGCGCGCCGTCGACGTCATCCGCCTGCTGATGAAGCAGGGCCAGATGGCAACCATCAACGATACGCTCGACGCCGACACCGCCCAGCTCATCGCCGAGGAGCTCGGCCACAGCGTGCGCCGCGTTTCCGAAGCCGACGTCGAGGAGGGCCTGTTCGATGTGGCCGACGAGCCGGCGCAGCTTAAAGCCCGCGCCCCGGTGGTCACCGTCATGGGCCACGTCGACCACGGCAAGACCTCGCTGCTCGACGCCATCCGCTCGTCGAACGTCGCAGCCGGCGAGGCCGGCGGCATCACTCAGCACATCGGCGCCTATCAGGTGGCGTCGCCGTCCGGCGCCAAGATCACGTTCATCGATACGCCCGGCCACGCCGCCTTCACTGCCATGCGTGCCAGAGGCGCCAAGGTCACCGACATTGTGGTGCTGGTGGTGGCCGCCGACGACGGCGTCATGCCGCAGACGGTCGAGGCCATCCATCACGCCAAGGCCGCCAAGGTCCCGGTCATCGTCGCCATCAACAAGATCGACAAGCCGGACGCCAAGCCCGAGCGCGTGCGCACCGACCTCTTGCAGCACGAAATCCAGGTCGAATCCCTGGGCGGCGAGGTGGTCGACGTCGAGGTGTCGGCCACCAAGAAGACCAACATCGACAAGCTGCTCGAGATGATCGGCCTGCAGGCCGAAATCCTCGACCTCAAGGCCAATCCGGAACGCGCCGCCGAAGGCACCGTGATCGAGGCCAAGCTCGACCGCGGCCGCGGGCCGGTGGCGACGGTGCTGGTGCAGCGCGGCACGCTGCATCCCGGCGACATCGTCGTGGCCGGCGCCGAATGGGGCCGCGTGCGCGCGCTGGTGTCCGACACCGGCGAGCCGGTGGACGCCGCCGGGCCCTCGACCCCCGTCGAAGTGCTCGGCTTCTCCGGCACGCCCGACGCCGGCGACCGTCTCGCCGTGGTCGAGAGCGAGGCGCGCGCCCGCGAGGTCACCGATTACCGCGCCCGCCAGAAGCGCGAGAAGATGGCGGCGCGCGCCACCGGCATGCGCGGCTCGCTCGAGCAGATGATGGCGCAGGCCAAGACCTCGGGCCGCAAGGAATTCCCGCTGGTCATCAAGGCCGACGTGCAGGGTTCGGTCGAGGCCATCGTCGGCGCGCTCGACAAGCTCGCCACCGACGAGGTCATGGCGCGGGTGCTGCACTCCGGCGTCGGCGGCATTTCCGAATCCGACGTGACGCTGGCGGAGGCGTCGGGCGTTCCGATCATCGCCTTCAACGTGCGCGCCAACAAGGAGGCGCGCGAGGCCGCCGAGCGCGCCGGCATCGAAATCCGCTACTACAATATCATCTACGACCTGGTCGACGACGTGAAAAAGGCGATGTCCGGCCTCTTGGCGCCGACGCTGCGCGAGACCATGCTGGGCAACGCGCAGATCCTGGAGATCTTCAACATCTCCAAGGTCGGCAAGATCGCCGGCTGCAAGGTCACCGACGGCACCGTGGAACGCGGCGCCAATGTGCGGCTGATCCGCGACAACGTCGTGATCCACGAGGGCAAGCTATCGCAGCTGAAGCGGTTCAAGGATGACGTGCGCGAAGTCGGCGCCGGCATGGAGTGCGGCATGGCCTTCGAGAACTACCAGGACATGCGGCAAGGCGACGTGATCGAATGCTACCGGGTGGAGACGATTCAACGCTCGCTGTGAGTCCAAGTCTCACACGCGCGATTTTGTAATTGTCCCACCCTCCTCCACTGTCATGCGCGGGCTTGTCCCGCGCATCCCGATCAGGTGGGCACCATCGTGCCCGCTTAAGCGGGATGGCCGGGACAAGCCCGGCCATGACGAGTCATTGCTGGATTGAACGATGCGCAATAAACACCATCGCGACCAGGGCCCCGGCGGCTCGCAGCGCCAGCTGCGGGTCGGCGAACTGGTGCGCCACGCGCTCGCCGACATGCTGGCGCGCGGCGACGTGCACGATCCCGTCATCGAAGGCCATCTCATCACCGTGCCGGAGGTGAAGATGAGCCCGGACCTGCGGCTCGCCACCATCTACGTGATGCCGATGGGCGGGCGCGACGCCGACAAGGTCGTCGCCGCCTTCGAGAGCCACAAGAAATTCCTGCGCGCCGAGATCGCGCACCGCATCAACCTGAAGTTCGCCCCCGACATCCGCTTCCGCATCGACGAACGCTTCGACGAGGCCGAGCGCATCGACAAGCTGCTGCGCTCCCCGCAGGTCAAGCGCGACCTCGACGACGAGGGCGAAGACGATGAGTAGCCCGTCGCGTCCGGCAGACGCTTTCATCTCCCCCCCTGAGGCGGAAGTCGATCAACCCCGGCATGCCGGCGTTGATCGGGAGGGGGGTACTCCCGATTCGCCTGTGCAAGTTTCCACCCCCCTCCCCGACCCTCCCCCGACAAAAGGGCGTTCACGCCCGTCTTCGACGGGCGATGGGGGGAGGGAGCACACCGATCGTGGGGAGAAGCGCCACAAACAATTCAAACGCGACAAGCGCGACGTGCACGGCTGGATCGTGCTCGACAAACCGGTCGGCATGACCTCGACGCACGCCGTCAGCGTCATCAAGCGGCTGTTCACCGCCAAGCGCGCCGGCCACGCCGGCACGCTCGATCCGCTGGCCTCCGGCGCGCTGCCGATCGCGTTGGGGGAAGCGACCAAAACGGTCCCCTTCGTCATGGACGGCCGCAAGCTCTATCGCTTCACCGTGCGCTGGGGCGAGGAGCGGGATACCGACGACGCCGAAGGCCGCGTCACGCAAACGAGCGCCGAACGACCGTCGCCCGAGGCCGTGCGCGCCCTGCTGCCGGCCTTCACCGGCCTGATCCAGCAGGTGCCGCCGCGCTATTCGGCCATCAAGGTCGAGGGCGAACGCGCCTACGATCTCGCCCGCGACGGCGAAACGGTCGACTTGGCCCCCCGGCCGGTCGAAATCGCCCGGCTGGAGCTGGTTAACGCGCCGGATGCCGACCATGCGGTTTTCGAGGCGGAATGCGGTAAAGGCACCTATGTGCGCTCGCTCGCCCGCGATATGGGCCGCGAACTCGGCTGTTTCGGCCATGTCAGCGCCCTGCGCCGGGTCGCGGTCGGGCCGTTCGGCGAAAACGCCATGATTCCACTGGCAGAACTGGAGGCTCTGTGCCATAGAGCCGCCAGCGGCGAGGGTAGCCTCGCCGATCTCATCCTGCCCGTTGAGACCGCGCTGGACGACATCCCGGCGCTGGCCGTCAGCCGGGCAGACGCGGCGAGGCTGCAACGCGGCCAAGCCGTCATAGTGCGCGGACGGGACGCTCCCATTTTCCGTGGGCCGGTCTATGTCACGGTCGCGGGCCAGCTTCTGGCTCTCGCCGAAGTGGACCACGGCGAGATCGTTCCCAAGCGCGTGTTCAACCTCGCCGGCCTCGTCGGAAGAGCCGGCGCAACGAAAGGATGACCGATGTCGGTGACAACCGGCCGCAAGGCCGAAGTGATCAAGACCTATGCCAAGAAGCCCGGTGATACCGGCTCGCCCGAAGTGCAGGTGGCGATCCTGTCGGAACGGATCAACAACCTCACCGAGCATTTCAAGACCCACGTCAAGGACAACCATTCGCGGCGCGGCCTGCTCAAGATGGTGAGCCAGCGCCGGCAGCTGCTCGATTACCTGCGGCGCTCGAACGAGAAGAGCTATCAGCAGCTGATCGAGAAGCTCGGCATCCGCCGCTGATTTTTTGCGCGCGGGGCCGAGGCCCGGCGCGTTTCACCCGCAGCGAATGCGAGGAAAGCGTTCGCTGAACAGTCCGGCGGTGACCGCCGCGACGAGCAGGAGCCGATAAGGATCGGCTCTTGTGTACGAGAGCAAGGCACGAAAGACCTATGAGCAGGATCGCCGGACGCTGTTGCTGTTGCAGCGCAGCCTCTCGCCGTCTTGCTCATGGCTTCCGCGACTTGCCGGAACCTGAGAAAGACAAAGACAATGTTCGATATGCATCGTGTTGAGCTGGACTGGGGCGGGCGCAAGCTCACGCTCGAGACCGGCAGAATGGCGCGTCAGGCCGACGGCGCCGTGCTCGCCACCTACGGCGAAACCACCGTGATCGCCACCGTGGTGGCGGCCAAGCAGCCCAAGGAAGGCGTCGACTTCCTGCCGCTGACCGTGAACTACCAGGAGAAGTTCTACGCCGCGGGCCGCATCCCCGGCGGCTATTTCAAGCGCGAGGGCCGTCCGACCGAAAAGGAGACGCTGACCTCCCGCCTGATCGACCGCCCGGTGCGGCCGCTGTTCGCCGACGGCTGGCGCTGCGACACCCAGGTCATCGTCACCACGCTGTCGCACGATCTCGAGAACGACCCCGACATCGTCGCCATGGTCGCGGCCTCCGCCGCGCTGACGCTCTCCGGCGTGCCCTTCATGGGCCCGGTCGGCGCCGCCCGCGTCGGCTTCATCAACAACGAATACGTGCTCAACCCGCAGCTCGACGAGATGGTCGAGAGCCAGCTCGACCTCGTGGTCGCCGGCACCAATGACGCCGTGCTGATGGTGGAATCGGAAGCCAAGGAGCTGTCCGAGGACATCATGCTGGGCGCGGTGATGTTCGGCCACCGGCACTTCCAGCCGGTGATCCAGGCCATCATCAAGCTCGCGGAAAAGGCGGCGAAGGAGCCGCGCGAGCTGGTGCTGCCCGACAACGCCAAGCTGGAGAAGGAGATCCTGGGGCTCGCCGAAAAGGACCTGCGCGCCGCCTACAGCATCACCGCCAAGCAGGAGCGCCACAAGGCGATCGACGCGGTCAAAGAGCGCGTCATGGAGCACTTTTTCCCCGGCGGCGCCGACAACCCGGACTACGACAAGCAGCGCGTCGCCGGCGTGTTCAAGGAGCTGGAAGCCAAGATCGTGCGCTGGAACATCCTCGACACCGGCAAGCGCATCGACGGCCGCGACAACAAGACGGTGCGTCCGATCGTGGCGGAAGTCGGCGTGCTGCCGCGCGCCCATGGCTCGGCGCTGTTCACCCGCGGCGAGACCCAGGCGCTCGTCGTCGCCACCCTGGGCACCGCCGAAGACGAGCAGTTCATCGACGCGTTGCAGGGAACGTACAAGGAGACGTTCCTGCTGCACTACAACTTCCCGCCCTTCTCGGTCGGCGAAACCGGCCGCATCGGCTCGCCCGGCCGCCGCGAGATCGGCCACGGCAAGCTCGCCTGGCGCGCCATCCACCCGATGCTGCCGACCGCGCTCGAGTTCCCCTACACCATCCGCGTCGTCTCCGAGATCATGGAGTCGAACGGCTCGTCGTCGATGGCGACGGTGTGCGGCTCGTCGCTTGCCCTGATGGACGCCGGCGTGCCGCTGAAGCGCCCGACCGCCGGCATCGCCATGGGGCTGATCCTCGAGGACAAGCGCTACGCGGTGCTGTCCGACATCCTCGGCGACGAGGATCATCTCGGCGACATGGACTTCAAGGTCGCCGGCACCGAGAACGGCGTCACCTCCTTGCAGATGGACATCAAGATCGCCGGCATCACCGAGGAGATCATGAAGGTCGCGCTGGCCCAGGCAAAAGACGGCCGCCTGCACATCCTCGGCGAAATGGCCAAGGCCTTGACCGCGGCGCGCGCCGAGCTCGGCGAGCACGCCCCGCGCATCGAGATGTTCAAGATCCCGACCGACAAGATCCGCGAAGTGATCGGCACCGGCGGCAAGGTGATCCGCGAGATCGTCGAGAAGACCGGCGCCAAGATCAACATCGAGGACGACGGCTCGGTCAAGGTCGCGTCCGCCGACGGCGAGTCGATCAAGGCGGCGATCAACTGGATCAAGTCGATCGCCTCCGACCCTGAGGTCGGCCACATCTACGAGGGCACCGTGGTCAAGGTGATGGACTTCGGCGCCTTCGTGAACTTCTTCGGCGCCAAGGACGGCCTCGTCCACATCAGCCAGCTCGCGCCGCACCGGGTCAACAAGACCTCCGACGTCGTCAAGGAAGGCGACAAGGTGAAGGTGAAGCTGCTCGGCATGGACGAGCGCGGCAAGGTGCGGCTGTCGATGAAGGCGGTCGACCAGACGACCGGCGAGGACATCGAGCACAAGGGCCGCGGCGGCGAGCCGGCGCAGGCCGCCGGCGGCAGCGCCGCGGAGTAAATGGAGCTGTCGTCACCGGGCTTGTCCCGGTGACCCCGCTTAGGTCGGCACCGTGCCCACCTGAGCAAGATGGCCGGGACATAAGGGCGTTCACGCCCGTCTTCGACGGGCGATGCCCGGCCAGGACAAGTTGCAAGACACACCAAAGGCGGCCTCCCGAGGCCGCCTTTTTCATTGAATTTTCTGGGTTTTTGCCGATCCCAAGATTCCGCTGTTTTGTGACCCACGTCACATCGGCCCGCCGCGCGCTCCCCTAGTCTTGCAATCGTTGGAAGCAGCGATGCTTCCAGGCCTTCAGGGAGCAGGGTCATGCGTAAAACCACCATTCTCGCCATTGCCACTGCGGCGCTCGCCGTGGTCACGGTCGCCACCGACCTGATCCGGGCGGATGCCTCGTTCAGCGGCAAAGTGTCGGTGAATTCGGTCTCGCATGTGCGGACCACCAGCACCCTGAAGGCCTCGAATTTTGACGCCATCTGACCTGCGGCCCCTCGGGGCCCCGGGTTCCCTACCCTTACCTCCAAACACTCCAGGCGGCCCTTCGTGGCCGCCTTTTTCTTTTAGAATCAATCCCTTAGGAAAAATGCAATTAATTGTGACGCGAGTCACAGCATCGAACCGGCCGGCTTCCTAGTTTGACTAACGAGAGAGCGAAAACGCTCCAAGCGTCAGTACAGAGATTACGGGAGCCACGTCATGACCAGCACCATTACGACTGCGGTCACCGTCTTCTTCCTCGTCTTCGGCGTCTGGGCGGCGAACCTCGTCGTCTATCATCCGCAACAGGGCGGCCTGAACCCGACGACGCCGGTCAGCCTCGAGGTTGACTGGAAGTAGCGGCGACACGCCACGGCGACAGAGTCTGCTAGATTGGGTGCGGTCGGCCTCGAAAAGGCCGGCCGCGTTTCATTGGTGCGGGCGAGCATGGCCGGGCAAAGCTCCGTCAATCTGCTCTCGGATCTCCCCGAGCCGCTGTCGTCGGCACTGCTGGCGCATGCGACGTCGATGCAGCTTGCCGCCGACGAGGTGCTGTTCTTCGCCGGCGACCCGGGCGACGGCTTCTACCGGCTGGACGAGGGGCTGCTCAAAGTCTCCATCGTCTCGCCCGCCGGCGCCGAGCGCATCCTGGCCATTCTCGGGCCCGGCGCCATTGTCGGCGATCTCGCCATCATCGACGGCCTGCCGCGCTCGGCGACCGTCGGGGCGCTGCGCGAATGCAGGTTGCGCTTCGTCAGCCGCAAGGGCTTCGAGGCCTTCGCCGCGAAGCAGCCGGAGATCTATCACTACCTCGCCAAGGTGTTGGCGGCGCGCCTGCGCGACACCGACCAGATCGTCGCGGCGGGAAGCTTCCTGCCGCTCAAGGGCCGCGTCGCCCGCGCCCTGCTCGACCTCGCCCACGCTTTCGGCAAGGACGTCGGCCAGGGCCGCGTCGTCATCCGCCAGAAGGTGAGCCAGGGCGACCTCGCCGCCATGGCCGGCATCGCGCGCGAGAACGTCAGCCGCATCATGAACGACTGGATGCGCGCCAAGATCATCACGCGGCTGTCCGGTTATTACTGCCTGGAGGACCAGGCCAAGCTCAGGCGCGAGATCGAGCTGTAACGGTCAGTGTCCGGCGCCATGGCCGGAGCCGACGGCGCCGGTGACGATATCGCCGAGCGCCTCGAAATCCGGCCGCCGCGGCGAGGTGCGCCGCCAGGCGAGGCCGACGCTGCGCGCCGGCACGGGCTCGCGGAAACGCAACAGCCTGACGCGCGGGTCGCGCAACTCGACGTCGACCGCGACCTGCGGCAGCAGCGTCACGCCGTAGCCGTTCGCCACCATCTGCATCACGGTGGCGAGCGAGGTCGCGCCCAGTCCGGCGGGCTGGTCGCGCCGCGGCGCGCCGCAGAACGCGAGCGCCTGATCGCGCAGGCAATGGCCTTCCTCCAGCAGGATCAGCCGGCTCTGATCGACATCGGCAATGCCGACGCGGGCGCGCGCCGGCTTGCGCTCGCTCGCCGGCACCGCGAGCACGAACGGATCGTCGAACAATTTGAGCGTCTCGACCTCGGCGCCCTCGACCGGCAACGCCAGCATGGCGCAGTCGAGCTCGCCGCGCGCGAGCTCCTCGACGAGCAGCCGGGTCTGCGTCTCGCGCACCTCCAGCCGCAGCCGCGGATAGCGCTTCTGCAGGCGCGGCAGCACCTTCGGCAGCACATAAGGCGCCAGCGTCGGGATGATGCCGAGCTTGAGGCGCCCGCTCAGCAGATCGCGGTGGCGGGCGAAATCGACGAGGTCGCGCGTCGCGGCCAGGATGCGCTCGGCGCGCTCGGCGACCTCGAGGCCGGTGTCGGTGAGGCAAATCTCGTTCGGCCGCCGCTCGACCAGGTCGGCGCCGATTTCGCGCTCGAGCTCGCGGATCTGCATCGACAAGGCCGGCTGGGTGACGGCGCAATCCTCCGCGGCGCGGCCGAAATGCTTAAGCCGCGCAAGCGACGACAGGTAACGCAACTGACGCAAGGTGATCATGGGCTTGGGCTGCCGATAAGCTAGGCTTATCGATAAGCCTATTCAATACGATTAGACCTGATGGCGCGCAATTCGTAAAAGCGCCGCAGGCGCGCACTATGGGTGCGCCAAAGCCCGCGACTGGAGGACGACCATGGACGCCAAGACCGACGACAAGACCGCAGCCAAATGCCCGTTCCTGCACGGACCGACGAACCGTGACTGGTGGCCGGCCCAGCTCGACGTGAGCGTCCTGCACCGCAACTCGCCTCTGTCCGACCCGATGGGCCGGGAGTTCGACTACGCCAAGGAGTTCAAGAGCCTCGACCTCAACGCCGTGGTCAGGGACCTCAAGGCGCTGATGACCGACTCGCAGGACTGGTGGCCGGCCGACTTCGGCCATTACGGCGGGCTGATGATCCGCATGGCCTGGCATTCGGCCGGCACCTACCGCATCACCGACGGCCGCGGCGGCGCCGGCGCCGGACAGCAGCGCTTCGCGCCGCTCAACTCCTGGCCGGACAACGCCAATCTCGACAAGGCGCGCCGCCTGCTGTGGCCGATCAAGCAGAAATACGGCCGCAAGATCTCCTGGGCCGATCTCATGATCCTCGCCGGCAACGTCGCGCTCGAATCGATGGGCTTCAAGACATTCGGCTTTGCGGGGGGCCGCGCCGACGTCTGGGAGCCGGAGGAGCTGTACTGGGGGCCCGAAGGCAGCTGGCTCGGCGACGAGCGCTACAGCGGCGAGCGCCAGCTCGCCGAACCCTTGGGCGCCGTGCAGATGGGCTTGATCTACGTGAACCCGGCGGGGCCCAACGGCAATCCCGACCCGCTCGCCGCCGCCAAGGACATCCGCGAGACCTTCTTCCGCATGGCGATGAACGACGAGGAGACCGTCGCGCTGATCGCCGGCGGCCACAGCTTCGGCAAGGCCCACGGCGCCGGCGATCCGTCGCTGGTCGGGCCGGAGCCGGAAGCCGGCGCGCTCGAAGATCAAGGCCTCGGCTGGAAGAGCAAGCACGGCACCGGCATGGGCCCTGACGCCATCACCGGCGGCCCCGAGGTCACCTGGACGCAGACGCCGACCAGGTGGAGCAACAATTTCTTCAAGAACCTGTTCGAGAACGAATGGGAGTTGACGAAGAGCCCGGCCGGCGTCCCGCAGTGGAAGGCCAAGAACGCGCCGGCCGATATCCCCGACGCCTTCGACAAGACGAAGAAGCATGTGCCGACCATGCTGACCACCGACCTGTCGCTGCGCTTCGATCCGGCCTACGAGAAAATCTCGCGGCGCTTCTACGAGCATCCGGACGAGTTCGCCGACGCTTTTGCCCGCGCCTGGTTCAAGCTCACCCACCGCGACATGGGACCGCGCGCCCGCTACCTCGGCAAGCTGGTGCCCAAGGAAACCTTGATCTGGCAGGACCCGATTCCGGCGGTCAATCACCGGCTGATCAACGACGCCGACGTCGCCGCGCTCAAGCGCAAGATCCTGGCGAGCGGGCTGTCGGTGGAGCAACTGGTCGCGACCGCCTGGGCCTCGGCCTCGACCTTCCGCGGCTCGGACAAGCGCGGCGGCGCCAACGGCGCGCGCATCCGCCTCAGCCCGCAGAAGGACTGGGACGTGAACGACCCGCCGCAACTCGCCAAGGTGCTCGGCAAGCTGGAGGCGATCCAGGCCGCGTTCAACAAGTCGGCCAAGGGCGGCAAGAAGGTGTCGCTCGCCGACCTGATCGTGCTCGGCGGCTGCGCCGCGATCGAGAAGGCAGCGAGGGACGGCAAGGTCAATATCAAGGTGCCGTTCACGCCGGGGCGCATGGACGCCTCGCAGGACGAGACCGACGTTCCCTCCTTCGCGCCGCTCGAGCCGCGCGCCGACGGCTTCCGCAACTATGTCGGCAACAAGCGGCAGTTCATGCTGCCCGAGGAGGCCCTGGTCGACCGAGCGCAACTGCTGCGGCTGACCGGACCGGAAATGACGGTGCTGGTCGGCGGCCTGCGCGTGCTCGGCGCCAACGCCCATGGCTCCAAGCACGGCGTCTTCACCAAGCGTCCCGGCGTGCTGACCAACGACTTCTTCGTCAACCTGCTGGACATGGGCACGGTGTGGTCGCCGCCGAACGCCGAAGGCGTTTACGAGGGCCGCGACCGCAAGACCAAGGCGCTGAAGTGGACCGGCACGCGGGTCGACCTGATTTTCGGCTCGCACTCGCAGCTGCGGGCGTTCGCCGAAGTCTATGCCTGCAAGGACTCCCAGGAGAAGTTCGCCAAGGACTTCGTGGCGGCCTGGACCAAGGTGATGAACGCCGACCGCTTCGACCTGGCGGCCAAGAAGGCGGCGTAGCGCACGCGACGGCACAGCGCGCAACGGCCGGGGATGTCCCCGGCCGTTCTTGTCTCGACCCTCGCCACAAGAGGGAAGGGTAAGAAAGAAACTACTTCTCGCCGTTCTCGACGCTGCCCGCAGCCTGCTTCAGCGCGTCCGGCTGCGGCATGGCGATGATGTTGTAGCCGCTATCGACGAAGTGCACTTCGCCGGTGACCCCCGTCGACAGGTCCGACAGCAGATAAAGCCCGGCGCCGCCCAATTCCTCCAGCGTCACGCCGCGGCCGAGCGGCGAATATTTCTGCTGGAAGGCGAACATGTAGCGCGCGTCGGTGATGCCGGCGCCGGCGAGCGTGCGGATGGGGCCTGCGGAAATCGCGTTGACGCGGATCTTCTGGTGGCCGAAGTCGACCGCCAGGTAGCGTACCGAGGCTTCGAGCGCCGCTTTGGCCACGCCCATGACGTTGTAGTTCGGCATGGCGCGGTCGCCGCCGTTGTAGGTGAGCGTCACCATGGCGCCGCCGTTCGGCATCAGCGCCGCCGCGCGCTTGGCGGCCTCGGTGAAGGCGTAGCAGGAGATCACCATGGTCTTGATGAAGTTGTCGCGCGTCGAATCGGCATAGCGGCCCTTCAGCTCCTCCTTGTTGGAGAAGGCGATGGCGTGCACCAGAAAATCCATGGTGCCCCACTGCTTCTTCAGCGCGTCGAACACCGCATCGACCGAGGCGACGTCCTCGACGTCGCAGGGCAGCACGATCTTGGCGCCGACGGAGTCGGCGAGCGGCTTGACGCGCTTGGCCAGCGCGTCGCCCTGATAGGTGAAGGCGAGCTCGGCGCCATGGTCGCTGAGCGTCTTGGCGATGCCCCAGGCGATGGAGTGGTCGTTGGCAACCCCCATCACCAGCCCGCGTTTTCCTTGCATCAGTCCCGGCATTTCTATCACCGCACCGTGTCATCGTCCGCGAAAGCGGACGATCCAGTAACCCCTGTGTTCATGACAATACAAGACCGTGAATACTGGATGCCCCGCTTTCGCGGGGCATGACAGTCCGAGCACTACGCATCCAATCGCTTGAACACCACCGAGGCGTTGGTGCCGCCGAAGCCGAACGAATTCGACAGCACCGCGCCGAGCTTGACGTTGTCCTCGCGCTTGCGCGCGATCGGCATGTCGGCGAAGGCCGGGTCGAGGTTCTCGATATTGGCGCTCTCGCAGATGAAGCCGTTGTTCATCATCAACAGCGAATAGATCGCCTCCTGCGCGCCGGCGGCGCCGAGCGAATGGCCGGTCAGCGACTTGGTGGCGGAAATCGGCGGGCACTTGGCGCCGAACACCGCGCGGATCGCCTCGATCTCCTTGAGATCGCCGATCGGCGTCGAGGTGGCGTGCGGGTTGATGTAGTCGATCGGCGCCTTGCAGGTTTCGAGCGCCATCTTCATGCAGCGGATCGCGCCCTCGCCCGACGGCGCCACCATGTCGTAGCCGTCCGAGGTCGCGCCGTAACCCGCCACTTCGGCGTAAATCTTCGCTCCCCGCGCGCGGGCGTGCTCGAGCTCTTCCAGCACCAGAACGCCGGCGCCGCCGGCGATGACGAAGCCGTCGCGGTCGACATCATAGGCCCGCGAGGCCTTCTCCGGCGTCGCGTTGTACTTCGACGACATGGCGCCCATGGCGTCGAACAGCACCGACAGCGTCCAGTCGAGTTCCTCGCAGCCGCCGGCGAAGATCATGTCCTGCTTGCCCCACTGGATGATCTCGGCGGCGTTGCCGATGCAGTGGTTGGACGTGGCGCAGGCCGACGAGATCGAGTAGTTGACGCCCTTGATCTTGAACCAGGTGGCAAGCGTCGCCGAGGCGGTCGACGACATGGCCTTGGGCACGGCGAAGGGGCCGACGCGCTTGGGGCCCTTCTCGCGCGTGATGTCGGCGGCATCGACGATAGCGCGCGCCGACGGCCCGCCCGAGCCCATGATGATGCCGGTGCGCTCGTTGGAGATGTCTTTTTCCTCGACGCCGGAATCGCGGATCGCCTGTTCCATGGCGACGTGGTTCCAGGCGGCGCCGCCGCCGAGGAAGCGCATGGCGCGGCGGTCGACTTGCTCGGCTGGATTGAGTGTGGGCGCGCCTTGCACCTGGCAGCGGAAGCCGAGCTTGGCGTAGTCCTCGGCGCGGCTGATGCCGGATTTGGCTTCGCGGAGGCTCGCGAGCACTTCCTGCGTGTTGTTGCCGATGGATGAGACAATGCCCATCCCGGTGACTACGACCCGACGCATCGCCGCACTACCTCACGTCTTGTTGGTGTTGGGCCACAGATTGGCCGGCCAAAGCAATTCCGCAAGGGCCTTCAAACGCCGCTCGGCTGCAAGGCCTCTTCCTGCTTGAACAGGCCGACTTTGAGATCGGAGGCCTGATAGATCACGTTACCGTCCGCCGACAGCCAGCCGTCGGCAATGCCGAGCACCAGCTTCGAGCGCATCACGCGCTTGAAATCGATGCCGTAGATCACCTTTTTCACGCTCGGCAGCACCTGGCCGGAGAATTTGAGCTCGCCAAGGCCCAGCGCGCGTCCCTTGCCCGGCGCCCCCAGCCAGCCGAGGAAGAAACCGACCAGCTGCCACAGCGCATCGAGGCCGAGGCAACCCGGCATCACCGGATCGCCCTTGAAGTGGCAGAGGAAGAACCACAGGTCCGGCTTCACGTCGAGCTCAGCCCGGATCAGACCCTTGCCGTGCGCGCCGCCCTGCTCGGAGATTTCCGTGATGCGGTCGAACATCAGCATCGGCGGCAGCGGCAGCTGCGCATTGCCGGCGCCGAACAATTCGCCGCGGCCGCAGGCCAGCAGGTCTTCGTATTCGAAGCTGTTGCGACGGGCGGTGGTCGCGGCGGGTGCGCTGGTCTGAATTTCCATAGGAAATTCGTAACATAAGGCGGCTGATGCGGGGAAGATGGCTCGCCGCCGCGCCCCGAACCCTGCCAGCCGCGCCGTTTCGAACTGTTACAAATCGAAGGCAGATCGCTGGCGGCGGACCAGGCGTTATTGCGAGGCAGTTGCATCTACGCAGGCAATTGCGTATATGTTGCAAATGCAACGGTTTTTGCCTGGCGCGGTCGAGCGCAAGGCGATGAGGCCTGCCGATGAGCCTTTTGCGTAGCGCAGCCAATCCGGCCGCCAGGCCGCCGATCAAGCCAGGCGCCGAATTGACCGGCTGCCCCTGGCACGACGTCAAGGCGATGCTGCGGCAAGTCGGCCTGCGCCCGACGCGCCAGCGCATGGCGCTCGGCTGGCTCCTGTTCGGCAAAGGCGACCGCCATCTCACCGCCGAGATGCTTTACGAGGAAGCCTCGCGCGCCAAGGTGCCGGTGTCGCTGGCGACGATCTACAACACGCTGCACCAGTTCACCGAGGTTGGCCTGCTGCGCCAGATCGCGGTCGACGGCTCCAAGGCCTATTTCGACACCAATACGTCCACGCACCATCATTTCTTCGTCGAGAGCGAGGACGAACTGCTCGACATCAAGAGCGGCGACGTGCTGATCGGCGCCAATCCGACGCCGCCGGAAGGCTACGAAGTGGCGCGCGTCGACGTCATTGTGCGGCTGCGGCGCAAGAGCTAAGCGGCAATTTTCAGCGGTTTCTCCGTCATCCTGAGGTGCGAGCGCGTCTTCGCGCGAGCCTCGACGGATGGCGGCCACGTGTTGCCCGTCATTCTTCGAGGCGCGCAAGAGCGCGCACCTCAGGATGACGGAGAGCGCTACTCGATCTTCTCGTTGGGATAGGCGCCCCACAGCCGGTCCTGGCGGATCCAGCCGGCGAAGCCCTTGCCGCGGAATTCGCACCACGTGCCGGTACAGGACTGCAGCGCGCCCTGCACGCCGCCTTGCAGCCTGGCGACCACGGCAGAGTTGGCGTCGGCGCTCTCGTAGAGCGGCACCAGCTCGTCCTTCAGGTTCGGCACCACCACCGCGGTGCGCTTGCCGGACAACAGCGAGTGATAGACCCAGCCCTCCGCGCCTTCCCAGTCGCGGATGCGCCGCCAGTTCTCGAACTCGGCGGTGATCTCGACCGGCATGCCGGCGCGGGTATAGACCCAGCGCACCTCCTGCTCCTGGTTGGGGCCGCCGCGGACATTGACCTTGTCGGACTTGAGGCTGACGAAACGCGGCACCGGCAGGCCGCTGACCGAGCCGGTGGTGAGGTCGCCCGCGGCGCGGGCCGCCGGCGCCAGCACGGCCAGCAGGGCCGCAAGCGCCAAACCGGCCAAACGGCCCTTGCCTTGTCGTCTGCTTTGTCTTGTCCCGGCCATCTGGTAGGAAAAATGAACGGATTACGCCCCCGGGCGATGCCGAATCCGGAGTGTCGACGAGCACGGTTAAAGAGGACTGAATCGGCGCATGCCGAAGGCCAAGAAGCCGCTGGTCATCGTCACCCGCAAGCTGCCGGACCCGGTCGAGCTGCGGATGCGGGAGCTTTTTGACGCCAGGCTCAACCCGGACGACAGGCCGATGAGCCACGCCCAGCTCACCGAGGCGGTCAAAACCGCCGATGTCCTGGTGCCGACGGTGACCGACGAGATCGACGCCGCGGTGCTCAGCAGGGCCGGCGAGCAGCTCAAGCTGATCGCCAATTTCGGCAACGGCGTCGACAATATCGACGTCAATACCGCTGTTGCCCGCGGCATCACCGTCACCAATACGCCCGGCGTCCTCACCGAGGACACCGCCGATATGACCATGGCGCTGATCCTCGCGGTGCCGCGCCGGCTGGTCGAAGGCGCGCAGGTCATCAGCGCCGACAAAGACTGGGCCGGATGGTCGCCGACCTGGATGCTCGGCCACCGTATCTGGGGCAAGCGGCTCGGCATCATCGGCATGGGGCGGATCGGCCAGGCGGTGGCGCGGCGGGCGCGCGCCTTCGGCCTGCAGATCCACTACCACAATCGCCGCCGCGTGGCGCCGCGCATCGAGGAGGAGCTCGGCGCGACCTACTGGGAAAGTCCCGACCAGATGCTCGCCCGCATGGACATCGTGTCGGTCAACTGCCCGCACACGCCGGCGACCTACCATCTGCTGTCGGCGCGCCGGCTCAAGCTGCTGCGGCCGCAGGCCTATATCGTCAACACTTCGCGCGGCGAGGTCATCGACGAGAACGCGCTCGCCCGCCTGATCGAGGCGGGCGAAATTGCCGGCGCCGGCCTCGACGTGTTCGAGCACGAACCCGCGGTCAACCCGAAACTGGTCAAGCTGGCGCGCGCCGGCAAGGTGGTGCTGCTGCCGCACATGGGTTCGGCCACGGTCGAGGGCCGCATCGACATGGGCGAGAAGGTCATCATCAACATCAAGACCTTCATGGACGGCCATCGGCCGCCGGACCGCGTGCTGCCGTCGATGCTGTAGGCGCTCAGCGCCGGATGCTCGCTCTGAAGATCGCCTCAAAACTGTTCGAGGCAAGGCCGCGCCGCCCGGCGTGAAGCGGCTGGTCGGGCGCGTTGTCGGTGACGACGATGGGCCGCAGCGGATGGCCGGCGGCACGCTGCAATTTCTGCTGCGCGGCAGCGATCATGCCCGGATGCAATGCGCCGCCCGGCACGACGTGGACGACGCGCAAGCCCCGCGCCTTCAGCATCGCCAGCAGCTTCGGCAGCACCATGGCGGTGCGCTGCTTGACATCATGCATCAGCAGAATGCCGCCGCCGCGCGCCGCCAGTCGCGACACCGCGCTTTGCAGCATCACGCTCGTGTTGTTGTGCTTCCAGTCGTAGGAATCGACGTCGACGCTCCACACCATGATGCCGCGCCGGCGCAGATAAAGTTCCGCCTCGCGCGTGCGGTAGAGGCCGGGAAAGCGGAAAAACGGCGCCGGACTGCGGCCGAGGGCGCGCGTCACCGAGGCAATGCCGGCGTCGATCTCACGGGTTGCGCGCTCGCCGTGCAGGTAGCCGAGCGGGTGGGTCTGGCTGTGCGTGCCGACGGTGTGGCCCGCGGCGGCGACTTGCCTCGCGGTCTGCGGAAAAGCCTGCGCCTGGCGGCCGA
>Ga0209581_1001327_pt1 | contig 29896 bp, 27 predicted proteins | sample Coa_R2_FD_187160 | JGI IMG/M metagenome (GOLD analysis project Ga0209581, IMG submission 187160) | Surface soil microbial communities from Centralia Pennsylvania, which are recovering from an underground coalmine fire - Coalmine... | ecosystem: Environmental > Terrestrial > Soil > Unclassified ...
CTCGTTTTAGCCTCTATTCTCTATGCCGAAACGCAGCGCGGGTTTGTTGATGTACCGCCGTCGTGAGAATCGTCTGGAAGTTTTGCTCGCGCATCCCGGAGGGCCGTTCTGGGCGAAGAAGGACCTGGCCGCATGGTCCATTCCCAAGGGGGAATACGATTCTGATGAAGATTCCCTGCTCGCTGCCCGGCGCGAGTTCGAGGAAGAGACCGGCCTTACTCCTGAAGGCGGCTTTCTTGCGCTGGGCGAGGTAAAACAGGCAGGCGGCAAAGTTGTGACTGCATGGGGGCTGGAAGGCGACTGCGATTCTTCGCGCCTGAAGAGCAATATGTTCTCAATGGAATGGCCCCCGCGCTCAGGACGCATGAAAGAGTTCCCGGAAGTAGACAAATGGGAGTGGTTTTCGCTGGATGAGGCCGAGAAGCGAATTCTTGCCGGGCAGAAACCATTCCTCCACCGGCTGGCAGAACTTACTTCGAATCGGAACATCTAAGCAATGTGACTGCCGGAGAGGATGCGGGAAGGTTTATGAGGGTCGTTGTATTCGGCGCGAGTGGCGCTACCGGTCAGCAGTTGATCCAACAGGGACTGGCTCGCAGGCTAGAGATAACAGCCTTCGTGCGTAATCCGAAGAAGGTGCAAGCCCGCGACCATCTTCGTGTAATCACTGGAGACGTTTACAACATCGAGGATGTAGCTTCCGCTATCGCCGGACAGGATGCGGTATTCAGCGCGCTTGGCGCTCGGACTCTGGCGAAAAACAATCTGCTGGAGCGCGCCATGGTTAATATTCTCCAGGGGATGAATCGCCACGGAGTGAAACGCCTGATCGTGCTTGGCGCGGGCGGCTCATTGGGCGGTGAGCAGGCACTGCGGCATCAAAGTTTTCTGACGCGCAGAATGTACGCCTTTTTCGTGGATAAGCTCTTAAAAAATCCGATGGATTCTCAGCGCGCGCAAGAGGAGTTGATCATCGCGAGCAATACTGATTTCACCATCGTCCAGCCTCCACGTTTAACGAATGGCCATGCCACGGGCAAATACAGGGTGGCAGCCGATGCTTTTCCGCCGCACATGAAAGCCACGCCACGCGCCGATGTAGCTGATTTTATGCTTCGGCAGCTTGAGGACAGGGACTGGATCAGGAAGATGCCGTTCTTGTGCCTTTGACTAGCTTCTGGCGCCATCGGCGACGCTCATGTGATGACGCACATCGAAGCCCTGCACCCAGAAAATTACATCTTCAGCAATGTTCGTCGCATGGTCGGCAACACGCTCCAGCGTGCGGGCAATGACCAGCGCATCGAGCGCCTGCGGCGTGTGCTGCGGCTGCTCCTTCATTACGTTTAGCAACGCAAAATGAATTGACTCATTCAGCTTGTCGACACTGTCATCCATTGAAAGTACCGATTCAGCCATCTTTGCATCAGCTTCGATAAATGAATGAAGCGCGCGGCGCACCATTCCGGCGGCGAGGTTCGCCATGCGCGGAATGTCTATGGGCAGTTCCACAGCAGGATAGGCCTGAAGGTCGCGAACACGCTCCGTGATGTTTACGGCTGAATCTCCGACGCGCTCGACATCTGCATTGATCTTGATGACGGCAAGGATGAAGCGCAGATCGATGGCCATGGGCTGCTCCATGGCGAGCAGGTCCAGCGCCATCTGGTCAATCTCGCGCTCCAGGCGATTGATGGCCATCTCGCTCCGGTCCACAAGATCGCAGATGGAGAGGTCGCGAGTGCGGTAGGCCTCGACGGCACGCTGTATCGATTGCTCCGCCATGCCGGCAACGACCAGCAGTTTCTCTTTAAGTTCATCCAGGCTTTTGTGAAAGCGAACGCGTGTCATCCGAACCTGCCTGTGATGTAATCTTCGGTCCTCTTGTCGCCCGGGTTTGTGAATATCTTGTGAGTCGAATCAAATTCGACAAGCCTGCCGTTCAAAAAGAATCCGGTCCGCTCGGCGACACGGGCCGCCTGCTGCATGTTGTGCGTCACGATGACGATGGTGTACTGCGACTTGAGCTGGAAGATGAGGTCTTCAATCTTCGCGGTCGAGACAGGATCGAGCGCCGAAGCCGGCTCGTCCATGAGCAGGACTTCCGGATCAACGGCCAGTGCGCGAGCGATGCAGAGACGCTGCTGCTGTCCGCCGGAGAGGCTCGCGCCGGATTTCTTCTTCAGATCGTCTTTGACTTCGTCCCACAGCGCAGCGTGCTTGAGCGAGCGTTCCACCACTTCATCAAGGGCGCGGCGATTGCGAAAACCATTCAGGCGCAGGCCTGAAGCTACGTTATCGTAGATCGACATGGTCGGAAATGGGTTGGGTCGCTGAAAGACCATGCCGATGCGGCGCCGGACTTCGACCGGCGAGACGTCGCTGTAGATATCAAGATCGCCAATACGAATTGTGCCGGAGGCGCGAGCAATAGGGTTCGTCTCGTGCATGCGGTTGATACAGCGCACAAATGTGGACTTGCCGCAACCGGAGGGGCCGATGAGCGCCGTGGCCTGATTTGCCGGAATGTGCAGATTGATGTCGTGCAACGCGTGGTTTGCGCCGTACCATGCATTGAACTGTGAAACTTCGATTCCGACACTCACTTAACTTGCTCCCTTTAGAACGCCGCGCGTGGTGACAAAGCGCACCAACGAAACGGAAACTACGATCAAAATGATAAGTACCAATGCGCCGGCCCAGGCCAGACGGTGCCATTCGTCATACGGCGAAATGGCGTAGGTATAAATCCTCAGCGGAAGAGCATCGATCGGCTGATTGATATTTGTGCTCGAGAAATTGTTGCCGAAGGCGGTGAAGAGCAACGGCGCAGTTTCTCCGGCAACACGCGCGAAGGCCAGCATGCATCCGGTGATGACGCCCGGAGAAGCGGTTTTTAAGGTGATGGAAAGTACAGATCGCCAGTTGGGCACTCCCAGACCGAGCGCAGCCTCACGGATCGCATTCGGAACCATCAGAAGCATTTCTTCGGTTGTACGAGTGATGACCGGAATCATCATTACTCCAAGAGCAACGCCGCCTGAAAGAGCGGAAAAGTGCTTCTGCGGCAGCACAATCAGCGAGTAGATGGCAATGCCCATCACAATCGAGGGCACTCCGTTGAGCACATCCGCGGTAAAGCGAACAAAGTTGGCCAGCTTGCCGCCGCGTCCGAATTCAGCGAGATAAATGCCCGCGCCGATCCCGATTGGCACGCCCAGCAGGCTGCCGAGCGCAAGCAGAATGCCCGAGCCGACAATGGCATTTGCCATGCCGCCGCCGGCTTCGCCGACAGGCTTGGGAATCTGCGTAAAGAAGGCCAGATTGAGCGAGCTGGCTCCCTTATAGAGCAGATACGCGAAGATGGCGACCAGCGGAGCGATGACGAGAATCGTGCTCAGAATGGCAACGCCAGTGGCGGCATGATTGGCAAAGATGCGCCATGTGTGCTTTGCTCTACTCGTTTTCTGATGAGGAGCCACGCTACACCACCCTTGCCGGAGCGCCGCGTGTCACGGCCCACACGAGCAGCCGCGCAATGGCATTCACGATGATGGTGACGATGAAGAGCGCAAGACCGATTTCAATCAGCGCGCTCAGATACATGTCATCCGAGGCCTCGCTGAATTCATTGGCGATGACACTGGACATGCTGTACCCGAGGCCGAGTAGCGATTTGACGATCTCAGGCCGGTTGCCGATGACCATCGTGACGGCCATTGTTTCTCCGAGAGCGCGGCCCAGGCCGAGAATGATGGATCCAACGATACCGATGCGGGCATTGCGCAGCACCCCCATCCGGATCATCTCCCATCGCGTAGCGCCGAGGGCCAGAACTGCCTCGCGCTGCGTGTGCGGCACGGCAGTCATCACTTCGCGCGTGAGCGATGAGATGATCGGCAGGATCATGATCGCCAGAATGACTCCGGCAGCGAGAATTCCGATGCCGTAGTTTGGACCAGTGAAAAGGCCGGTCCAGCCGAGGCTCTTCATCAGGTAGGGATTCACATGGTCCCGCAGAAGCGGTACGAGGATGAAGACAGCCCAGAGGCCATACACAACGCTGGGAATTGCCGCGAGAAGTTCTGTAAGAAATGAGAGCGGAGTGCGCAGAAATTTCGGGCACATCTCCGTTAGAAAGACGGCTACACCAATCGAGAGACGCACGGCGATGATGAGCGCGACAATCGAGGAAACCAGCGTTCCGTAGATAAACGGCAGAGCGCCAAAGTCGCCGCTGACCGGGTCCCATCCCTCTTTGAAAAAGAAGCGCAGGCCGAATTTTGAGATGGTCAGCTGCGAGCGCGCCGTCAGCTGCCACGCGATGAGCGCTACGATTCCAAAGATAACCAGCGCGCAAACCAGCATGAGCCAGCGGAATGCGCGGTCTCCCAACGCAGAACTGCCACGCTCCAGCAGGAATTTTCGAATAGGAGAAGGAGCAGGATTTGCAGCACCTGCGGATGGAGATTCCGGCAATGGCGTTGGAACCAGGGTTGGGCCGGGCACTCGAGCTTCCTGAACTTTGAGATTCACCACCCACTACCTTAAACAGCCATCTTTAACAGAACGTTAAACGCTTTGAAAAATAAGGCAATAATCGCTTGCTTTTGGGCGTCCATTGTAGCCGAAAACAGCGCGAAAAGCCCAAAAGCCAGCCACTTTAAGCCGGCTTTTGGGCTTGTTTTCTGCACATTTACTGCAATTGGCTAATGGTTGCGCGTACTTTATCCGCTACAGATTTCGGCAGCGGCGCGTAATAAAGGGCGCTGGTCTCGGACTCGCCGTGATCAAGCATCCAGCCCAGGAAGTCCTTAATAATCTTCCCATTAGCGCTATTGTGAGCAGGCGTGGGAATCAGCAGCCAGGTAAAACTCGATATCGGGTAGGCATTTGCGCCGGGCGCGTTGGTGATGGAGACGCGGTAATCAGCCGGCATCTGCTTCACGCTCGCAGCAGCCTCTGTAACACCCTCGATGCTGCCCTTCACCCAGTTCCCTGCCGCATTTCTGATATATCCGAAGGCAATTTTATTCTGGAGAGCATAGATCAGCTCGACATATCCAATCGCCCCGGGCATCTGGCGTACCATTCCGGCAACCGCTTCATTCCCTTTCCCGCCAATTCCCTTCGGCCACGGAACAGCGGTATTTTTGCCGACGGAATTCTTCCAGTCGTTGCTGACCTTCGAGAGATAGTCAGTAAAAATGTAGGTCGTGCCACTGCCGTCCGAGCGGTGGACAACGATGATGTCCGTATTCGGAAGCTTAACGCCGGGGTTGTCTTTCGCAATGCGGGCGTCGCTCCAGTTGCTGATCTTGCCCAGATAGATATCGGCCAGAACGTCAGGGGAAAACTTCAAATCCGTAGACACGCCGGGAAGATTGTAGATAGGAACAACAGCGCCCAGCACTGTAGGAATATGGACAATTTTGGTCTTGGAGCTTTTCAGCTGCTCGTCGCTCATGGGGCCATCACTGGCGCCGAAATCGACGGTGCCGCTGGTGACCTGGCGAATTCCGCCGCCGCTGCCGATGGACTGATAGTTAATCTCAACCCCCGGATGTTGCGCGCTGTATTCGCTGAACCATTTGGAATAAATGGGATACGGAAACGTCGCGCCCGCTCCATTGATTTTCTGGGAAAAACCTGCAGAAGCCGCGCACACAAGTACCGCAGCCGCTAAAAACGTGCCTTTTTTCACTGAATTCCCCCCTCGGAAACTACTTTTGATTCTGTGGGCGAATTGTTAAAGGGGCTTTACTGTTGTGTGAATTGCATGAAAAACAAGGGCAATGAGGTCAATGGACGGCTTCTGTCATTCATATCTTTGAACTGTCCATTCTCATGAATGACCAGACTGCGGGCTCCGGGCGACAATACCTGCAAACTCTTGAGAAATTCGATAACGCTGTGATCAGAACACCCTATAACGGTATTCTTCGCCGATCTGACTTTATGAAAAGTGAGTACGGCGCAATGAAGCGTAGAAACCTTGTCAGATTCCTTCTTTGATAAAAGCACCACGATTTGGACTCCAGATCAGGCGGAAGCGGTTCCCTTTGCGGACATTGGCTACCACGCTGGGACGGAAACAGGCAATACACGTGCCTCCCTGCCTGCGTACGCTGGGATAAACCACGCCCAGCGATCCGTGATTCATCAGATTTACGGCCAGTTTTTGCGATGCGATGTAGCTGGCGGGGTCTAAGCAGTCATCATAGGCGCCTCGATTGCCTTCAGGCAGAGCTTCCGGGCGCAGGTCATGAAAGCTGCCGGTAAAGTCGGCGAGATATTCGTCATACTGCATCTCTTCGCGCTCTGACCAGTTGATCTCGGCAAATTCAACCGATTTGTGAAACATGACCTCAGCTTTTGCAGTGGCCAGCTCAAAGCCCGCATACCAGGCCCCGCGCTCATTTGTGGAAAAGCGCGCGCCCAGCGGGTTGGGGTGAGCAAAGGCGGCATTCACAATCCGGTAATTCGGAATATTGAAGACCAGCTCGCGCTGCGTAATGCCGGGGCGCAGGTTCTCTTCCGCTTCCAGGCGCGCATTCGTGGCATTGTCCAGCTCGAAGATCTGGTGCAGATGCTCGGTGTCATCGGCAATGCGGGTAAGCACAGAGTCAAAATTCGCGCTGTACTTTGCGGGAATCAGCCGGTGCGTATCGAAGCGGCGCAGTTTGGTGAGCGGCGGCAATCCGACGCCGGCTTGCGGGTCTTCCGGAACCGGCACTTCAGGATGCGCTTCGATCTGTGCGCGCACAGCTGCGAGAGTGCCGGAAGGGTCACGCGGATCGAGAGGCGATTCAGCTTTTGAGCGGACCATTGGGGGAGTTCCAGAAGATTAACCGCCGCGACGGGCATCCAGCAGGCTGCGCACTCGTTCCATGGCCGGTGTTCCGCCCTGCAGCATGTATGCCAGCGGCGTGCGCTCGCCGAAGATCGGGTTCGTATTGGCAAGCTGAATCCAGCTGTCTGCCAGGCGGGGGCTGTAGAGAATATTCAGCGCCTTAAAGATACCGATCAGGTAGGAAACACGCTGCAAACGATCCTGATCGAGAACATGGCGCGGGTCCTGCTTGAGCTGGTAATACTTACCGCTCGAAATGCCGCCGAGGAGCCGGCGCGCATCTTCATCGCGAACGCCCCAGCGCTCCATGATGTTGAAAAAGGCGCGCAATGCCGCCGGGGAAAGCCGCCGCCGCTCTTCTAAACGCGAGAGGTCGGGCAATGCAGGCGGCGCATACATGGTTGTCGGATATGCCAAAGCCGGGCCGGCATTCTGCCTGGGCACGTATATTTCTCCTTCGATGGAAGATCATGGATATGTCTCCATCTATGGATGAGTATAGCTCCAGAAATGGAGCATATGTAAAGCAGAAAGTTTTAGGGAGTGCCCAACAAGACACTGGGAAATGAACTCAGGCGCGGTTGCGGGTAGCCAGATAGACGAGGCCGGTGATCACGCTGGTCAGCACGATCCATCCCATCTGGTACCAGTAAAAGAAGGGAAAACCGAACAGCTCCGGAGTGGCTTTGGCGTAGGTGCCGGGGAACATCAGTGCGACAGCAGGCAGAACGAGCAGCCAGTTCCAATGAGCGCGGGGCGACTTCATAATTTCTGCATTCTAAATCACTCTTCCGCGCTGGAGAACAAATCGCCCTCGGCCGGATACCAGAGGCGCTCTCCCTTTACCTTTGCAAACGATGTGAGCGCATGCGGCTGGTGGCGGCTCTTTCCTTTCGCGTCGTAGTAGATGGCTTCTACCCCGATGTCTCGTGCAAGAAGCGCGTCGGCCACAAGCGATCTGTGACAGCGCCACGGAACCGCCTCGGCGCACATCACCGCGGTTTCCTCATGCGGGCTCTGCGCCAGTAATTCGTCGATGGCTGCGGCAAACTCCGGGGTCTGCATGTAGTCGGCGTATCCGCGAAAGCCGGCGTTGCGCCAGCCTGTATTGATCGAATCTTTTCGCGGATGGCGCAGTCCTCCTAAAGAGCGCTGCCAGCGGTAATGTATGTCTGCTTCTTGCAGCGATTTCGCGAGATTTTCCTGCGCAAATTGCGGATTATGGCGCGATTTCGGCACGGTGCGAATATCTACCAGCCACCGGACGCCATTTTCTTTCAGAATTCTGACAAAAATCTCTTTCGGAAGCGTGGAATGGCCGATGGTAAACATCAGAAATTCGTGGACAGCCGCAGGAACCAACTGCGCTCAGGCCCGATAGCATTTCCGGAGAAAAGCCCGGCAAAGTCGATGACATTCAGACGGTTGTTCAGGTTTTCAGCATCGGCCTGCAAATGGACCGTCATCCTGTCGGTCGTATACAGATCGGCGCCGAGTGAAACATTGATATCAAGCATCGGTTTGATGCGTCCGCGATCGAAATTCAGCCGGTCGACTACACGCGGCCCATACTGCGCCAGAGCATCCTCTTCCGTCCCCTGAAATTCAAACGGCAGGCCTGAGCCATAGTCGGCCCCTGCAGCCGCCCAGATGCGGCGTGCCAACTGATATTGGAACCGTGTGCGTACCGTGTTGCGCTGGTCCTGCGAGTTAGGAAAATGCCCGCGTTGCTGGTCCTGGGCTTCTTCGGCCTCATCGCCGAGAAAAAGGCCGCCGGTCACCGGATACCAGACATTGCCAACCATGTATGAATAGCTCACAAATCCGGAAAGCCTGTTCCAGCGCACAAGGTCGAGCTTTCCTTCCGCCCCGTAGATAACGGCTTTGTTAAAGGCAATCGGAAAGCTGACACCTGTGCTGAACAGCTGATCGTCATCCGCGAACTGCTTCTCGTCGCGCCGGAATACATTCACGTCGAGCTTCAGCTTGTCGGAAAAGCCTTTGGTGATTCCCGCCTCGTAGTAATTCCCTTTGGATGGTGCCACCGGAAGGCGCAGGAAGTCGCTGTTCAGCGACGAGACATCGGGAGAGCTTGAGAGCAGAATGTTCTCCGAAGACGGAGTTTGAAAGACATTGTCGTAAGAAAGATGGGCGACAAGATTGGCTGATTGAAAATACCGGCTCACCGCAAGCCGCGGACTGAAGTGGCTCTGATTCACGAGAAGCTGATAGTGGTCCCATCGCAGGCCCGCGCTTACCGTCCAGTTACCCAGCCTGATCAGATCTTCCACAAACGCGGCCTGCTCCAGGTCGGGACGATTGCCCTTGAAAGAAAATGTCTGCGGCGTGCTCGGATCGAAATCGTCGGGATTAGTAATGATATGGCTATAGTCTTCGTTCAGGAAATTATTGTCTGACTCGATGCCGGCCTTCCACTCCTGATTGCGATGATGAACCGAAATGCTTCCCTTGAAGTAGCCTTCGCGAAAGTAATTGTGCTGCGAAACGATGATGGGCGTTGATTCCGGGTTGGAGTAAAAATCCGTCGCGTTATCCCGTACCATTCCTGCCAGGTTGCCGACCATATCGGCTGAGAAAACATGCTGATACTGGGCCGTGCCTATCGTTTCGAAGTTATCGGCATTCTGCAGCTGACCTGCCTTCTGCTGGATCAGCTCATTTGGAACCTCATAGCGCGCAAGCTCATGGCGAACGCTGAGAATAAGGCGGTCATTTTCGGTGAAATTGCGCTCATAACGGGTGGAAAAGTCGCCATTTGTGCCGCTGTTGGTGTAGTTTTCCGGCACCACCGGGTTGAGATAATGATCTGACCGCCCACCGCCGGCAGAGCCGCCGAAAGTATTTTTGCCCCACAGATATTGCGCCTGCGCATAGCCGGAAACCGTGCCGTAGCTGCCGCCGGAAAATACTGTTTCTCCGTGCAGTCCCTGATCGGTTTCGCGCTTCGTGTTCATCTCGATCACGCCGCCCATCTTGCGTCCATACTCGGCAGGAATACCGGCGGTGTAGATGTTCAGCGAGTCGGCAGAATCGGCCTCGATCTCAGGTCCCAGGCCGGGAGACCGGTTGTCCGTCAGCGGAATGCCATCGATGACGAATTGCGTCTGATATTCCGAGCCGCGTGGATGCAGCACCGCATTGCCTTCATAGAGCCATCCCGGCTGAGAATTGACCAGGTCCTGCACGGAACGGCCCGGCAATGACGCCAGCCGCTGCTCGATTTGTTTGCTGCCGATCTGCATGACGGAGCCGGTCCGGTCCGGATCAATCAGCGTGGCCGCATTGTTCACCGTCACCTGCGTCGTGACAGGAGCCACCTGAAGCCGCACCGTGAAATCGACGGGAATCGCAGAGTGAATTTCTACCGGCTGCGAAACCGATACAAAGCCGGGCTGATCGATGCTGACCAGGTAAATTCCGTAAGCGAGCCGCTGGACACTGGCTGTTCCCGAAGCGTCCGTAGCGAATGTATTGCTGTAGCCGCTTCCAGAGCTTGTCAGCCGGACCGCTGCTTTCACTCCGGCTCCTGATGGATCAAGGACGCGAAGACGCAACTCACCGCTGTTCACCTGAGCCATAGCCGATGAACAATACAGCACGAAAATGGCAAAAAATCTTTTCATCCGGCGCTGATTACGACCTGCTCTATCTTAGCGTTTCGGCAGCTTCGGCGGTTATTAATAGGATTGCAACTCGCAACGCAGGCAGAACAAAATATATTGGAGCCATGTTCCGCACGTGCATGCTCTCTCTGCTTGCCTTGTTTGTCTTCACTTCCAACGCGCAGACGATTCTGGTGCACGGACATCGCGGATCGCGCGCGACCCGTCCGGAAAATACGATTCCAGCGTTTGAATATGCTATTCAGCACGGAGCAGCTGTTCTGGAACTCGATCTGGCCGTAACCAGAGACAATGTTCTTGTCGTCTCCCACTCGCCTTTTCTGTCCGGCGACTTTCCTGGAGAGCGTACCTGCGTTGGACCCGAAACACCTCCTCATACAGCCATTCATTCACTGACCCTGGCGCAGGTCAAACAATACGACTGCGGCGCGCAGACATTGGGGAAATTTCCCAGACAAGTCGCAGTTCCGGGAACAAAGATACCTACCTTCGATGAAGTTCTCGACCTCGCTTCTCAGGGAACTTTCGATTTCAACGTCGAGACCAAGAGCTTTCCCAGTCATCCGGAACTGACTCCCTCGCCGGAAGAATTCGTAAAGATGATCGAGGACGCCGTGAAGCGGCACAATCTGCAGTCGCGTGTCATTCTGCAGAGTTTCGATTTCCGCACGCTGGCCGCGATGAAGAAGCTCGATCCGTCCATTCGGCTTTCTGCACTCATTGGAGCCAATTCGAAAGACGATGCCATGATGGGAATCACTGACCATGACAAGGACTTTGTCTCCATCGGCAAGAAGACCGGTGCGCAAATCATCAGCCCTGACTTTCATCTTGTTACGCCGGAAAAAGTAGCCGCGGCGCATGCTGCCGGGCTTCAGGTAGTTCCCTGGACCGCGGATACTCCGGCGGACTGGCAAGCGCTGGCAGACGCCAAAGTAGACGCCATCATCACCGACGATCCGGAGGCACTCGTCCTTTGGTTGCGGAATAAAAAGCTGCATCCCTGATGTACTATGCTTGGCGATGGCGCTGATTGATCCACAACTCACGGCCTCGCAGGTTCTCCGCGTTTTTCATCGCGATGAGCTGGCGCTTTTTCTCGGGGCGGCGTTCACTACCATTGGGCTGGTTATAGCAGCTTTTCTGCTCATCCGGCGGCGTTTTGAAGCGCTTCTCTTCTGGCTCGCGCTCTTCTCCGTGCTGTATGGAACGCGCATCTGGATGCAGTCGGAACTGCTGCAAATGCTGGTTCCACCGGCAGAATTTTTTGGCCGCCTCAAAGCCACGATTGATTTTGTCGTAGCGATTCCGGCCTTTCTGTTTTTTCAATCGACCGGATTTCTGGGCAGGCCGGGCAAATACATCACTTCTATCGCGTGCACAACTCTTCTTGGCCTTTTCATCGCGGCGGTCCTGGGTGCCCCTATTGGCCTGCTTGAGAATCTGAACAGCGGCATCGTTATATGCGGACTTCTGGCGCTGGTTGTGCAAGCGCTTAGTCATCCCATTCGCAGCAAAGATTTCTTCATCATACGGACCGGCCTGCTGATCTTTATCGCATTTGCTCTCTGGAACAACATCGAAGGGATCTGGGGCTACACTCTGGGGCATAAATCAGAGCCCTATGGCTTCGCAATCTTTCTCGGCTGCCTCGGATATGTGGCGGCTCGGCGAACGGTGGAACGAGACCAGCAACTCAGCGCGCTGCGCCAGGAGCTTGAAGTGGCCAAGCGCATTCAGCTATCGATTCTGCCGACTGAATTCCCTGCCTCGCGGCATTTTCGCGTCGCGGCCCGCTATGTGCCGATGAATTCCGTTGCCGGAGACTTCTACGACTTCCTGATCGCGCAGGATGGGAAAGCCGGCCTGCTGATTGCCGATGTCTCAGGCCACGGAGTTCCGGCGGCCTTGATCGCCTCGATGGTGAAGCTGGCAGCCACTTCGCAGAGGGAGCACTCGGCGCATCCGGAGAAGCTGCTGGCCGGCATGAATGCGACGCTTTGCGGAAATACTCAAAGCCAGTTTGTGACCGCAGCATACGTGCATCTCGATGCAAACGCCGGTGAGCTGCGCTATGCCGCCGCGGCGCATCCGCCGATGCTGCTGGTGCGCGACGGCAATGTGCTGGAGATCGAGGAAAACGGCATCATGCTGGCGCTGTTTCCCGATGCTCCTTATACATCAATCTCGCGGGAGCTGCGACGCGGCGACCGGCTCCTGCTCTACACCGACGGCATTATCGAAGCCGAGGATGCGAAGCAGGAGCAGTTCGGGCGCAATCGACTAAGTGCGGTGCTCCAGGAGTCAAGCCGGCTTGGACCGGATGAAACTGCGGACCGGATTCTTACGCGAGTACGAAGTTGGGCTGCAGGTCAGGATGATGATCTGACGCTGTTGGTCTGCGATTTTGCCGGTTGAGAAGTTTGCTGCCTTTCAGAGCGGGTTATGGACATATTGCAGATGAATAAACTGCAGGTTCCTCCGCTGCGTTATTGCTTCTCACCCGGCATGCGAAAACCGCGCATGCCGGGAACCCCGGTTCGCAATGACTTCGGCCGGGATGACAATTTATATGTTCTTCAGCTTCATTAGTACATAAAGAAGTGCCTGCAAACTGCACGAATCATTGTATTTGACATATCAACATCCTTCTTACCCCGGTGGGTCATGCAAGAAGGACGTTCCTTATTCGCGCGGCTATTCAACGAAAAAAAACTGCTACCTCTTCATAATTCTGACATCTTATGTTGAAATCACTATATAAGTGATTCACATATATGGAAGTGACAAACCAGCCTGATCGTGAGTGGAAAAAGGGTGGCGCTGAACTGTTGATCCTGTCGTTACTGGAACAGCAGGCGCGCCACGGATACGACATCTGCAAGCTCATAGAAGCGAGATCGAGGGGAGCGCTGCGCTTCCATGTCACTACACTCTATCCACTGCTCTACCGGCTTGAAGAGCGCGGACTTGTCGAGGGGCTGTGGGTCGAGAAGCCAAATCAACGGCGCAGACGCTATTACAGCCTGACAGCGGAAGGGCGCAGGACACTGGAACGACAGCGCCAGAGCTGGCTAGGGTTTGTCGAGGCGATGAGCCGAGTCATGGGGGTAGAAAATGCCTGACTGGAAACAGGAGATAAGCCGACTACTGGAAAACCTGTGGATCGATCCACCTCGCGAAGCCGCCATTATCGAAGAACTCAGCCAACATCTCGAAGATCGCTATGAAGAACTGCTCTCGGGCGGCAGCAGCGAGCCGGAAGCGCGCAGGATTGCTTTTGAAGAGCTGAAGCACAGCGAAATTTTTCGAGCGATGCTGCCCCCAACCATACGTAATTCCGCCCGGAGCGCGTTGCCACCGGCAGCATTGCCTTCTGGAAACCTGTTTTCTGATTTCCTGCGCGACCTGAAATTTGGATTGCGCAGTATGAACAAGACAAAGGCATTCTCCTTTTTTGCGACGCTGACGCTGGCGCTGGGAATCGGCGCCAGCACTACCATTTTCACGGTGGTCAACACGCTGCTTCTCCATCCGCTGCCGGCACGCAATCCGTCGCAGCTGGTGTGCCTGTACACAACGGACCTGAAAAGCCAAAAGCAGTCCGGAGGCCAGGCTGCATTTTCATATCTGAACCTGGAAGACTACCGGGCCAGGAACACTGTCTTCAGCGGGCTGGCCGGGTTCTCACCGGCGATGGTAATGACGCTGACCGAAAACACAGCTTCGGAGCGGTTCTTTGGGCAGCTTGTGACACAGGACTACTTTGAGACGCTGGGCCTCACACCCGCAAAGGGCCGGTTCTTTCTCCCTGAAGAAATCAAGTCGCCGGGCGCGGCTCCAGTTGCCGTGCTGAGCTATAACGCCTGGAAAATCCGGTTCAACAGCGCCGCAGATATTCTCGGCAAAACTCTGGTGCTGAACGGGACTCCTTTCACGATTATTGGAGTCGCGTCGCCGGGATTTATCGGGATAAGCGCCGTTTTCGGTCCGGATGTGTGGCTTCCGGCGACCATGGCCCGACAAACGCTGGCAACGCCGATGCAGGATGTATTGCGGGAGCGCGGCAAACCATTCTTTGAGACGGTCGCGAGGCTAAAGCCGGGAATCAGCAGGAACCAGGCCGAAGCCAGCCTGCAAACACTGGCTGCCGCGTTACGGCAACAGTATCCTGACGCGAACGCAGGCCACACTGTTTCTGTGCAACCAATCACAGCTGCGCTCTTTTCTGCCCAGGGCGGTGAACGGGGAATGGTGTTTGTGAGCACGGTTCTGTTGGTAATCGCAGGATTGGTGCTGCTGATTGCCTGCTCGAATGTGGCGAACCTGCTCATGGCGCGCGCTTTGAGCAGACGGCAGGAAATTGCAGTCCGTTTGGCAATCGGGGCCAGCCGCGCACGGCTGCTACGTCAGCTTCTGACCGAAAGCGTGCTTCTCGGGGTGTCTGGCGGTATTGCCGGATTGGGTGTCGGCTACGAGGGATGCCGTCTTCTCTGGTCCTTCCGCCCACCGGAAGTCGCGAGGAACTTCGTTGATCCCTCATGGACGGCACAGTGTTGCTCTTCGCCTTTCTTCTGTCGCTTGTTACCAGTTTCATTTTTGGAATTATGCCGTCGCTGCGCGCTTCGAGGACCGGCCTGGTGGACAGCCTGAAGGAAGAGACCCATGTGGCCGGGCTTGCCGGACGCAGCGCGCGGTTCCAGAGGACGCTTCTTACGGTGCAGGTTGCGCTTTCGCTGGTGTCGCTGATTGCAGCCTCACTTTTTCTACGCGCGGTCCAACGAGCCTATGACATCGATCCCGGTTTTGACCACAGGCATATTGCAATGCTGATGATGAACCCGGAGCAGCTTGGATACGACGCGGCACGGCTCAGGGAATTTCATCGCGATGCAGCAGATCGCCTTTCGAGAATACCGGGCGTACAGGCAGTAGCATGGGCATCGAACCTGCCATTCTGGTCGAGCGCTTCGCGCGGCATTCTGATTGAAGGACAGGAGCAGCAGCGGAAATCTGAAACTGTGAGCACAGTACTGAACACGGTGGGCGTGGACTACTTTAAGACCATGCGCATTCCCCTGCTTCAGGGGAGGGCATTCACAGAAAGCGATCAGGAAGGGTCGCTTCCGGTCGTGATCATCAACGAGGATCTGGCGCGGAGATACTGGCCGGAGGGTAATGCGCTGGGAAGACGCATCCGTCTTTCCGGAGATACCGTTACCCGGCAGGTGATAGGCGTGGCGAAAACAGCCAATTACACAACGCTGGGCGAACCGCCGCAGCCGTGCGTGTATCTTCCGCTCCTGCAGAACCCCGGAGGAAGCTTGAATCTCTACCTGCGAACTGCCGGGGACCCATCAGATGTGCTTGAGGCTGTGCAGCGCCAGATAAGAGAAGTGGATCCCAACGTTGAGATCACCGATGTCCGTACGGGGGCAAAGATGATGGACCAGGTGCTGTGGAATGCGCGCGTCGTGCTTAGCCTGCTGGGCGCTTTCGGGCTTCTTGCTCTGGCGTTGGCCAGCGTGGGTCTCTACGGCATTCTTGCTTATTCAGTGAGCGGACGCCAGCGTGAAATTGGAGTGCGCATGGCTCTGGGCGCATCGCGTTCGGCGGTTCTGCGCCTCACGCTGCGGCAGGGGATGACACTGGTGTGCATCGGGCTCGGGATTGGCCTGGGGCTTTCGTTGCTGATTGGGCGGGTCTTTTCCAAAATGCTGTTCGGGCTGAGCCCTGCTGATCCTCTAAGCCTGTTCGGCGCTTGCGCCGTGTTGATCCTGGTAGCGATGTTGGCGTGCTGGCTGCCTGCCATGTCCGCCAGCCGCATTGACCCGATGACGGCCTTGCGAGAAGGTTGAGAGCACTTCCTGCAGGGTGTAAAGTGCCGTCATTCTGATGACCAAAACGGGCCCCCAGCACGTGCGGTTTTTCACGTGCTGAGGTGGTGAAGGAAGGAAGAATCTCAAGCCAGGCTGGATGGGGATTCTTCGCCTGCAACCCCAACACGCAAAAAATCGCGGGCCTCAATCTACGCAGAGCAACCGACGTTTATGCGTTGGCGTGCTGCAGCACCTCTTCGCGCACAGCATCATCCTTCTTCTCTTCTTCCCTGGATTTAGGCAGGGCGACGGCCAGCACATCGTTAATGCTGCCGGCATAGTGGATCGTGACACCGTCGATCTGCTCAGGCATCAGGTCTTCTTCCACGTTCAGACGGTTCTCTGCCGGAAGGATGACCTGCTTTACTCCTGCCCGCTTTGCGGCAAGGAATTTTTCCTTGATGCCGCCTACGGGCAGGACATTTCCGCTCAGGGTGATTTCGCCGGTCATTGCGGTCAAGGGATGCACAGGAGTATCGGTCAACAGAGAAACCAATGCTGTCGCCATCGTCACACCTGCCGAGGGACCATCTTTCGGAATGGCGCCGGCGGGGACGTGAATGTGCAGATCGATGTCCTTCGTGAAATCCTCTTCCAGCCCGAGGGATTTCGCATTGGAGCGCACCCAGGTCAGCGCCGCCTGCATAGATTCCTGCATGACTTCGCCAATCTGGCCGGTCATGGTAAATCCGCCTTTGCCCTTCATTTTGTTGGCTTCGATGAAGAGCACATCGCCTCCGGCGGGTGTCCAGGCCAGTCCTACAGCAACACCGGCGCGTTTTGTGCGCTCGGCAATCTCCGTATCGACGCGAACCTTAATGCCGCCGAGGAACTCATGAATGCTTTCCTTCGTGACAATGAGCTTCTCAGTCTTGCCTTCGGCGATGCGGCGTGCCTGCTTGCGGCAGACGGTGCCGATCAGCTGTTCGAGCTTGCGCACGCCGGCCTCGCGCGTGTAATGGCGGACGATGTAGGAGACTGAGTCCTCCGGAAACTCTATGCTCTCGGGCGCGATGCCATTTTCCTTGATCTGGCGCGGAATCAGATAACGGAACGCGATGTGCCGCTTCTCTTCCTCGGTGTAGCCCTGCAGCTCGATGATCTCCATGCGGTCGAGCAGCGGAGCAGGCATGGTGTCGAGCATGTTCGCGGTGCATATGAACAGGACTTTGGACAAATCGAACGGCTGGTCGAGGTAGTTGTCACGGAACGTATTGTTCTGTTCCGGATCAAGTACTTCAAGCAACGCCGATGCGGGATCGCCGCGGAAATCGCGGCCCAGCTTATCGACTTCGTCGAGCATGAAAACAGGGTCGTTTGCTCCGGCGCGACGGAGGTTCTGGATGATCTGGCCCGGCAGAGCGCCTATGTATGTCCGGCGATGGCCGCGCAACTCTGCTTCGTCGTGCATGCCGCCAAGCGAAATGCGCTGGAATTTACGCCCTAAGGAGCGCGCAATGCTGCGACCAAGCGACGTTTTACCTACTCCGGGAGGCCCAACAAAGCACAAAATGGGCCCTTTCATGTCCGGTTTGAGGCGGCGGACGGCAAGATAATCAAGAATGCGCTCCTTGACCTTTTTGAGGTCATAGTGGTCTTCGTCCAGAATTTCGCGGGCTTTGGAAATATCCACTTCCGAGCCGGAAGATTTTGACCACGGCAGGACCGCCAGCCATTCGATATAGTTGCGCGTAAGCGAATAGTCGGCTGCCATGGGAGACATGCGCGAGAGGCGGTTCAGCTCTTTCAGCGCCTCTTTCTTTGTGTCTTCTGGCATACCGGCGTCTTCGATCTTCTGGCGCAGCTCCTCGATGTCCTTCTGGCTCTCGTCCTGTTCGCCGAGCTCCTTCTGGATGGCCTTCATCTGCTCGCGGAGGTAGTAATCACGCTGTGACTGCTGGACCTGGTCCTGCACTTCGGACTGGATCTTGTTGCGGAGCTGCTGGACTTCGATTTCCTTGACGAGGTGCTTGTTCAGGCGCTCCAGACGGGCAGTGACATCGGGCGTTTCCAGAAGCTCCTGCCGATCAGCCGTGCTCAGAAATGGCAGGTTTGACGCCACAAAATCGCTGAGCCGCGCCGGATCCTCCATTTGAGCGGCGATAGTCGCCAACTCATCGGAGAGCGTCGGAGAGGATGAAACGATCTGCTGGAACTGAGAAAGGATATTTCGCTGCAGAGCTTCAAGTTCAGGGCCCTGCTGTGGCCCGGTTTCCTGAACCGAATCCACATTGGCCACCATGAATGGCTCGGCCTGCGTAAATTCGCCCAATTTCACGCGTTCTGTCCCTTCAGTGAAGACAAAAAGGCTTTGATTGGGCATTTTTACGACCTTGTGCACGGTCGCCATCGTTCCGTAAGCGTATAAATCAGCCGGTTTCGGCGTGTCGAGATGCGCATCGCGCTGCGCGACGACAACGATGGTTTTTTCTTCGCCAAGCGACTGGATGAGTTGAATGGAGCTTTCGCGTCCTACAGTCAACGGAAGAACCGCATGCGGAAAGAGAACGGTGTCGCGCACAGGCAGTACCGGGAGAACCCGGCCCTGTGGGCGGTCTTCGCGGCCTTTGGGATCGCTGGGATGGATGACGCTGAGAAAGTCGCTAGCCATGAGTGCCTTCTTATCAGATTATATGATCTGAATTCAATGAATTTGTAAGTATTTGATTATGCAAGGCCCAAAAAGTTGCAAATCCGCATTTCATTGAATGCCATTGATAATTCTGGATTTAGCTGCAAACGACCATCCGATGTGTGGTTTCTATCTGTTATTGATTGGATGCTGATTCGCCAACCAGGCATAGACTGTTCCTTACAAAACTATTCATCGGCGGAAACGGCTGCGATGGTGAAGGCTATTCCGGGCGCTGTGCTGCTCGATAACGCCCCAGTTCCTTTACCATCGAACAATGTAGCCGCAGCTGCTCGATCGCGGTATCGGCCCTGCGCTGCCTTGAAAGCTGGTAATCGACATAGAAAACGTACTGCCAGGGCTTGCCCTGAACCGGTCGTGATTCAATTTTGGTCAGGTTTGTACCCTGATCGGCAAATACCTGAAGAGCAGCTACCAGAGTGCCTGGACGATTCTCGACGTTAAACGCCAGGCTGACTTTGTCGGCATCCGGACTGACGCTCACATCATTGCGTTTGCGAACCACAAAGAACCGGGTGTAGTTTTCCGCGTTGTCTTCGATGCCGGCGGCGAGGATCTCTCCACCATAGTGTTCGGCTGCGCGAATGCTGGCAATGGCGCCAGCGCTGCGGTCGCGGAGCTCCATTAACTGCTTGACGCTGCCGGCAGTATCGTAAAACGGAACGGCTTCGATAGCCGGATGCTGTTCAAAGAAGCTGCGACACTGAGCAAGCGCCACCGGATGCGAATAGACGCGCTGTATGCGATCCGGACTTGAGCCGGGGACGGCTATGAGGTTATGCCGTATGCGGAGAAGGCTTTCGCTCTCGATGGCGACATCGTTTTTGAGGAGCAGATCGTAATGCTCGACCACTGATCCGGCGAGGCTGTTTTCGATGGGAATGACAGCCGCGTCTACTTCTCCCTGCGACAGAGCGCGAAATACGTCGAGCGAAACGGCGCACGGCAAAATGGTTGCCTGGGGAAAGACCTTTCCTGCCGCCTCATGGCTGAAAGAGCCGAGCTCGCCCTGAATAGCTACCTGCATTCCACCTGCTTTCTTTGAAAGGTTTTGATTCTGACGGCAACCCAAAACGGCATCAAGCGCACCATATCACACCGTAGGCCGAAGACGGCCCACATTAGAGACGAGGGCAAAGGAGAAGTTCGAATGCTTTGGACAATTTTTGTCATCTTGTTGGTGCTGTGGCTGGTGGGTCTGGTGAGTTTTCATGCAATCGGGTGGTATATCCACATTCTGCTGGTTCTGGCGCTGGTGGTGCTGTTAATTCAGCTTATCAGCGGCAGACGCCCTGTAGTGTAAAGCGCAGCTTAAGCAGTTCACTGAACGTCATAAGGTGGAGTTTGCGCGCCTGAAGAATAACCCAAAGGAGTGAAATATGAACAAAGACCAAGTAAGCGGAAAAATCGATCAGGTTACCGGCAAAGTAAAAGAAAAAGTTGGCGAGACGGTTGGAAATGATCGCCTCGCAAATGAAGGTCTGGCAGACCAGGTAAAGGGAGCGGCAAAAGAAACCTGGGGAAATGCTAAAGACGTTGTTCGGAATAATGCCGAGGCGCAACGTCGCGAAGCTGAACACAATGCAAATGAAACTCGCGAACGCATCTCAGATAAGGTGCAAGACATGAAAGAGCGCGTAAACGAAAAAATTGATCAGCATCGCAGATCCGCATAGCGCAGGCTGGATTTACAATCAAGATCCCGCTGAGAGATGCTCTCAGCGGGATTTTCTTTTCCAACAGATGCCTCTTTTATTAACAGGGAGATGAAATAAGTAGAAGTATCTGCTTAGGTGTTACCGATACTTAGCAAGAAGTTTTAACCTGATAGCCAGCCACATCGTTCAGACTCACAATGCAATCAGCAATAAACTCAAATGAATTGCGTTTCAGGCCGCGCTGTGTCGAGTATCTCGAAGGTATCCGCTGCATCCTTTGTTGCTATGCTGCGCCTGCTTCATAAGGAATTGTCCGCTCGTAATGTCTCTCTTTACTACCCTTAATCGGGTGGCGGTAAGTACCACAAAGTATCTGCATCCTGAGATTGATCAGGCTGCGGAAATTATCGACAACCGGAATTGTAAAGTGGTTCCACCGTCTTACATTTTGTCGCGAGATGCTTTGGTTAATTGAGTGCAGGCGATGATTCTAGACTGGCTGCCCCCCAGTCATCACTACTGGCACTCAACCTGTTTAGAATCAATGCAATAAAATTTCCACAGAAAAATGTACCAACGTTGATACCAACAGGACGTTTTCAGGGGCTAGGGATTCACATTTCGATTCGTTTTGGCCCGGTGACGCGCCGGGGATTCTTCCGCACCCACTCCTGATACCGGGCTGACAAGCTGCCTTGAAACAGTTCCGCTGGCAGGTATCGGCGTTTCTCGCCACACAGTACACACGTTGCAATGAACCATGTATCCGGCATGGTCTGTACTGGTGCTGCGATGCACTCGCCACAACGCTTGCAACGGATGCAAAACGGGTGAAGCCGGGTCTGAATCGTGTTCCACATGACAGCCTCATTGTAGGCGAATAAAAAGCGAATAACAATGGTATGCTGAGATGAGCATTCACCAACTGTAGAATCCAACCGGGGGAAGGAATGAGAAAGACAACACTACTTCTGCTGGCGGTCACACTTGTAGGCATCACTGCCTTTGGTCAAACGAAGCCGAAACTTTCAGATGCAGACAAACAACATGAGCATCTGTCTAGTCAGTTGGAAGAGATTGCAATGTGTCACCACGCAATCAAAGCAGCGCAACATGAAGCATTGGAGTTTGACCAAAACCCGTACTACCGATATGTGATGGAATATATGGGCACAGGACATAATGTTTTCCCTATACCAGAACGCTGCAAGAACTTAGCAACAGATTGGATTATGGCCTACACCAATATGACTGCTAAAGAGAAAGCTGACTTGGACAAAACAGTCTTTAACGGAATTGGTATGACAATTCCAGATATGGCAACAGATGTTCAATTTTTAACTGTAGTGATTAACAAAATGGATATTGAAGGTTCAAAAGCCACTCTATGGGAAAACGAAGATAAGGATATTCCTAAACCATGACAAAACAAGAAGTAATCGCAGGATGGGAAGCGGCAATCAAGGCCAATGAAGAACACATACAACGCAAACAGAAATTAGTAGATGAAAGATTCATCCAGCCAGAACTATCAGGCATCAAGGTGTTAGAGGCTGAAAATGAAATGTATCGTCTGTTGATAGCCAGCATAAAGACATAACGCCACAGCTTGCCACCTGTAGGCGCAACATGCAGGTACAGGCCACCACCATCGAACAGCTTTTGTGCATGTGGCCCCGGCTTTGTCTTCTTCACTGTTGTCTCTGTGAGTTGGTACATGTTGGTATAAAAACCCCTTTCCAAAGGCAGATTCAGAAACGGATACCAGCATACCGCCAGAAATACCAACGTCAAAACGTCGCTTCAGGTAGACGGCGATAAACACCAGCAGACGGGGCAGAGTGTTTAAACGCTTGATTCTAGGTTGTTTGTTTGGATTTTTTAGACAGGAATGGACGACCATAGACGGGTCTGGAATTGTTACTTGGCTGCCCCCCAGGGATTCGAACCCCGATATGCTGATCCAGAGTCAGCTGTCCTACCATTGAACGAGGGGGCAGTGATTTGCGCAGGCTGATTTGCGGCGCAGATGGGTACCCTCCTATAGTAAAAGCTGCAACAACTTTAGGTCAACCCACGGAACACTGACTCGCCTGTTCACATAAATATCAAGGCATTCAAGTACAATCACTTTATCTACGTGGAAACGTTTCTCAATCTCATCTGGGTGATTCTCTCTGCTTCCCTTGCTCTTCTTTGGATCAAGGGATCAAGCAATGCTTCGTCGGAACGAGATTGGAAAGTGCAGTTGTTGGCGCTCGTGATGCTGGCTCTCATCCTGTTACCCGTCATTTCCATGACAGATGACATGCAAGCCATGTCCGCCGCGGAAGTGGAGCACGTAACGCGACGCGCAGATCTGCTGCCCAGTATTGATCAGCCAGCGGACCTGGTTGTACCGCTGAGCGCCGGTCTTCTTCCGGATCAGCACCTCAGCAGTCTGCGAACATTCGCCCGGATTGAGCCTTCTCTTCAGAGCATGCGTCCGGAGGCCGGATATATCCGGCAATTGGCGAACCGGCCTCCTCCGATTTTCGCATAGCGGCCCCGTAATTCCAGTTCATTCTGCCCTTAATCAGGGCTCTTCACGTAGTTCCGGGATATGTGTATATGAAACGGCTTCTCAGTAGAAGTTTTTTTCTGTTGATTTTTGTCTTTCTTTCGTGCGGATTTCTGCATGCGCAGACGCCGCTTACTTTGCAGCAGGCTCTTGATATAGCGCGCACCAGAAATCCGAATCTTCTCGCAGGACAGCAGCATGTAATTGCAACCCGTGCTAACGAGATCACGGCTGGTCTGCGCCAGAACCCTAATTTTCAAATATCCGGCGCAGATATCAGTCTGCCTGCCAGCAATCCGGCCAGCCCTTATTCTTATACTGCCAATGTGAACAGGTTGTTTGAGCGAGGAGAAAAGCGCCGCTGGCGGCTTGATATCGCCCACGCCACTACGGAGGTCACACAAAGCCAGTACAAGGACATTGAGCGTCAGACGGAGCTCGCCGTCAAGCAGGCATTTACGCAAATGCTGGCAGCCAAATCTGCTCTGCGGATTGCCGATGATAATTTGCAGAGTTATCGCAAGACCGTCGATCTGAGCAAGGCGCGTCTTGATGCAGGCGACATCAGCGCTACGGATTTCGAGCGTATCGATCTTCAGCTGGCGGAGTTCGAATCGGATTATGACAATGCCAGGCTGGATCTCACGCAGGCAAGCGATCAACTGCAACTGCTGTTGGGAATTGAAAAACCAACCGATGCGTTCGACATCACCGGAACGCTCGACCCGCCAACGATTACAGCGCCACTCACTCAGATTGAGCAGCAGTCACTGCAATCGCGTCCTGATTACTTGGCAGCGCAACAGGCAGTTCGTCTAGCGGATTCCAATATCAGACTGGCTGATGCTCAGGGCACAACAGATCCAACTATTGGCGGTGAATATGAGCGCTCCGCAACTTACAACACTGCCGGCTTTCAGGTCAGCATCCCGCTACGCATCTTCGATCGCAATCAGGGCGAAAAAGAGCGGACGCGTTACGAAGCGCAATCCAGCCGCTTTGCGGAAACGGCAGCGCGCAACCAAGTGCTGAATGATGTAGACCAGGCGTGGGCCAGCTATGAAACAGCTGTTGCGATGGCCAAACGCTATCACGGGCATTATCTGGAGGAAGCAACCCGCGTCCGCGACAACCTGGAGTTCAGCTACCGCCACGGTGGAACAACGCTGCTTGATTATCTTGATGCGCTGCGCGACTACCGCCAGACAAATCTGGATGCGCTGAATGCCAATACTCAGGTCTGGCTGGCCATTCATCAACTCAGCTTCGCCGCTGCAACGGAGATCGTTCCATGAAGAAGAAATACCTCACTGCACTTTTGCTCCCCGGCCTCATGACGCTCACCGCCTGCAGGCACTCGGGCGAAGACACTACACCCCCACCTGCAACGGGGAAAGATGTCGTTGATACAGTTACGGTCCATCCTGCCCAGGTCACCGATACGCTTAACCTTCCGGCGCGGCTTATGGCCAATCCAACCGATGTGGTGCACGTCTATCCGCCGCTCAGTGGCCGCGTGCTGTCACTTAAGATCCTGCCCGGTCAGGAAATCAGCAAGGGACAGGCCATAGGCACATTGCAGAGCAATGAAGCCGCATCTGCCCGCTCAGATTTCGAAAAAGCAAAAATTGAAGCGGCTCGCGCCGATCTGCAACTACAACGCGCGAAAGAGCTGTTGCAACACGAGGTCATGGCGCAGAAAGATTATGACGATCTGAAGGCACTCGATGATGCCGATCATGCGGAGCTGGAGCGCACGCGGCAAACTCTACATAATCTTGGCTTCTCTGAAAACGATACGTCGCCTGAATTGCCTATTCGCTCCCCGATCAGCGGGGTTGTTCTTGACGTGAGCACAGCGCCGGGAGAACTACAGCGCTCCCTCGATAATGCCAACGCCATTGCCACGATTGCGAATATCGATTCGATCTGGGCAGTCGGCGATCTCTACCCAAATGATGTCGATGCTGTGCGCCGCGGACAATCAGTAGAGGTCCGTGTCAACGGCTATCCGAGTGAAGTGCGCACAGGCACTATCGATAACATCTCCGATGCCGTGGACCCAACGACTCTGACGCTGAAAGTACGCGTCGTACTTGCAAATCCTGGGCATAAGTACAAACCGCAGATGTATGCAACTATCTCCGTTGCAAATCTTAAACGCCAGGCAATTGTCGTTCCCTCAACCGCCGTCATTCGCGACGGTATGAAGAATTACGTTTTTGTTGCAACTCCGAATCACAAGTATGCACGGCGCGATGTCGAGCTAGGCGAAACGCACGAAAGAACAGTAGAAGTCACGCACGGCCTTGAAGATGGGGAGCAGGTTGTGAGCACCGGCGCAGAGTTGCTGCGCCAGGCGGGGGCCCAGTAATGCAGCCTTTCATTCGAACGCTCCTTCGTTATCGCAACATCATTCTGATCATCTTTCTGGCATCGCTCGCGGGAGGAACGCTCGCATTCCTGCATCTCGACATTGAAGCTTACCCGGACCCCTCGCCTCCAATGGTCGAGTTCATCACACAGAACCCATCATGGTCCGCTGAAGAGATGGAGCAGCAGGTCACGGTTCCGCTGGAAGCGGGGCTGAACGGAACGCCGCATCTCGAACAGATACGATCCATCAGCATCTTCGGTCTCAGTGATGTTAAGCTCTACTTCACTTTCGACAGCGATTACTTCACGGACCGGCAGGAAGCGCTGAACCGTCTGCAGTCCGTCAATCTGCCTAATAACCTGCAGCCGCAGCTCTCTCCTGAATCGCCGATTGGTGAAATTTACCGCTACCAGCTCACAGGCTCCGGATATTCGCTCAACGAGCTTAAGGCCACGCAGGACTGGCTCCTAGTCCGCGAAATGAAGCAGGTGCCCGGAATCATTGACGTGGCCACATTCGGAGGAACAACGCGTCAATATCAGGCTGAAGTTGATCCCAACAAGCTGCTGACCTACGGTGTGACCATGACGCAGGTGGTGAACGCCATTCAGAACAGCAACGCAAACGCGGGCGGCAACTATCTTACTCTTGGCAGCCAAAGCGTGAATGTTCGCGGCATTGGCCTGCTCCGCTCGATTGCCGATATGGGGAACATTGTCATTGCCGAACGCAACGGCGTGCCTGTGCTGCTGAAAGATGTGGCCGATGTGAAAGAAGGTCATCAGCCCCGTCTAGGGAAAGTTGGATACGATGAGCAGCCTGACATCGTGGAAGGCATCGTGCTTCTGCAGAAGAACGAAAAATCTCTTCCCGCTCTCGCCGGTCTGCGAGCAAAGATCAAAGAACTGAATGAGGGTAATCTCCTGCCGCCTGGCATGAAGATTAAAACGCTGTATGACCGCACTACCCTCATCAACACCACCACCCGCACTGTCCGACACGTCATTATTACCGGCCTGATTCTGGTCACGCTTGTTCTTTTGAGCATGCTTGGCGACCTTCGCATTACTGCCATTGCTGCTATCACTATTCCCTTCGCTGTACTTTTTTCTTTCGCCATGATGGTCCTCACCGACCATTCCGCGAACCTCATCTCCATCGGCGCAATCGATTTCGGCATCCTCGTTGACGCATCCATCGTCGTTCTTGAAAGCGTCTATCGAAAGATTTCACGCCGTGTACAGGGTGAAGAAGTTAGTGAACTCATCATGGAAGGCGTCGCCGATGCGGCCAAGCCCGTCCTCTTCGCAACTCTGATCATCCTCGTCGCCTTTATTCCGCTATTTACCATGCAGGGCGTTCCCGGCAAGATATTTGCACCCATGTCAGTTACATATGGGTTTGCGCTGACCGGTGCATTGATCTTTGCGCTGGTTTTTGCGCCTGTGCTCGGCTCCTTCGCTGTCCCCAAGCAGATCAAGCATGAAGCGGAAGACACCCGGCTGAGCGCCTTTTTCCGTCGTCACTATGACAACGGCCTGAAGCGCGCTCTTAAATTCAGCAAATTCACATGGATCTTCGCGCTTGCTTCCCTAGTTGCGGCGATTGTGCTCTTCATCTTCGTCGGTGGAGAATTTATGCCTGCGCTTGAAGAAGGCAACCTCTGGATTCGCGCGACCATGCAGCAGGACATTGCTTTCCCTCAGTCAGAAAAGATGGCGGACAAAATCCGGGCTACGCTGCGTTCTTATCCTGAAATCACGCAGGTCATATCACAGATGGGTCGTCCGGATGACGGAACCGACGTCAGCACCTTCAACAATATTGAATTTCTTGCCAGTTTGAAACCGGCAGACCAATGGCGCCCTCGCTTCCACGGCAACAAAGAAACTCTCATCGCCGCGATCGAAAAAGATTTCGAGCAATACCCCGGCATTGATTTCAACTTCTCGCAAAATATCCAGGACAACGTGGAAGAAGCGATGTCCGGAGTAAAAGGTGAAAACTCGCTCAAGCTCTTCGGCAATGACTTTGACGAGCTAACGCGGATTGCTGATCAGATTCAGGACGTGATGAGTAAGGTGCAGGGCATTGCCGATATTGGTGTTTTCAAGGTGACCGGACAGCCCAGCCTCATGGTTTCTATTGATCGCAGCAAGGCAGCGCGTTATGGACTTCAGCCTCAGGATGTGAATGCTGTGGTGCAGGCTGCAGTTGGCGGCGCGCCGGTAACGCAGATTATCGATGGGGATCGTCGCTTTGACTTCGCCCTGCGCTATGCTCCTGAATACCGCGATACGCCGGAGGCAATCAGCAAAATTCTCCTGCCTACTCCAGATGGCGCACAGATTCCGCTCGGGACAATCGCCGATGTTGGCCTCAGGAACGGCGCCTTTATGATTTACCACGAAGGCGGACGCCGTTATATCCCCATCAAGTTCAGCGTGCGGGGACGCGACCTTGCCAGCGCCATTCAAGACCTGAAGGAGCAGTTGTCCGACAAGGTAAAACTGCCGAGTGGCTTCAATTACACATGGGCCGGTGAGTTCGACAGCCTGCAGAAGGAACAGCGCCGCCTCGCATATATCATTCCGGTAAGTCTCGCCGTAATTCTCGTATTGCTTTACATTCAGTTTCGCACCTGGCGAGATGCCTTCATCGTTGTTGGAACTCTCCCCTTTGCCGCTATCGGCGGAATCCTGGCGCTCTTTTTCACGCGTACATCTTTCAGCATCTCAGCCGCAGTTGGTTTTACATCCCTTACCGGCGTAGCCACACTGGGAGCGGTAGTCTTCTTGTCCGGAATACGCCGCGCCCAGCGCGAAGAAGGATTTGATCATGGCCTCGAAAAGGGCTGTCTGGACGAAATGCGCCCTGTAGTCATGGCGTGCATGGCTGCAGGACTTGGCCTTCTGCCCGCTGCTGTCTCCAACGGAATCGGCGCGCAGGCCCAGCAGCCGCTCGCGCGCGTTGTCGTGGGCGGCATGGTCACTACGGTCTTCTCAATTCTTTTTGTCATGCCTCTGCTGGTTCGGGCCTTTACATCGAAAAAGGAATTTGAGAATAGCATCACCGAATAGGAGGGCCGACTAGTCTCACTCCTCTCGCAACACTTCGAGCGGCTTTTGCCCAAGAATCCGGAAGCTGGCAATCCAGCCCGTCACGACAGCCAGAATGGCTGTGGCGATTGCGGAAATTCCGCTGGCGATGAACTCGGGATGATACGGGACCTGCATTTTGTGCAGCAATACGCGCGACAGTAGATTGGCGAAGATTACTCCGACTACTCCTGCAAGTAGTCCCAGCACAGCAAATTCAATGCTGAAAATCGCAGCAATCCGGTTGCGTGTTGCGCCCAACGTTTTCAGCACTACAACTTCTCGTATACGCCGGAATCGAGTGCTGGCCACACTGGATGCCAGAATGATAGCTCCGGAAAGAATGGAGAAGGCTGCCAGAAATCGAATCACCAATGTGATCTGATGTACAACACCCTGCACTGTGCTCAGAATATCGGCAATGTTGATCACAGTCACAGTCGGATAGGCAGCAAACAAGGCCCGTTCCATAAAGGGGATTTGTTTTGGTTGCACATGCACCGCGGCATACCAAACATTCGGAAGCCCACGGAGGGGTCCGGAGGGCAGAATAAACTCGCTGCGCGCAAAAACATGCTCGCCTTCTGCCTTATAGATGGCGGCAACTCGCGTATGAATGGGTGTATCTCCAGACTCAAAATCTACTGATGACCCCAAGTGCAGATTCAACCGGCGAGCAACATGGTCCACTACCGCGAGCCCATCGGAATCGCTCTTTTGCCACCACTTTCCCTGCAGCACCTTTACGCCTTCGGGAACAGAATCTGCCCACGTAACAGAAACCGATGACAACAATCGCTTCGGATAGTTCTTCACCTTCAACTGATCAACGGGAGTGCCATCAATCGATCCAATCCTCGCCGACACAATCGGAATAGACTCAAACTTCTTCTCCACCCCTTGCTGATGCATCAGAAGGTCTTTTACGCCCTGCACCTCATCCTGGCTGATATCAATCAGAAAGATATTCGCAGCACTGGTGGCCACATCTGTATTCATACGGTCCACAATGGCATGCTGCATCAGAAAGACGCTGAGAATCAGCATCACGCCAGTACCCAGCGCAGCCAGCACAGCAGCAGACTGGTTCCCGGGACGATATAAATTCGCCAGTCCGTGCCGCAGTGCCGAATGCAGGTGCAGACGCGTTTTATTCAGAAAAGCGCGCAAAGTT
>Ga0209581_1001334_pt1 | contig 29760 bp, 22 predicted proteins | sample Coa_R2_FD_187160 | JGI IMG/M metagenome (GOLD analysis project Ga0209581, IMG submission 187160) | Surface soil microbial communities from Centralia Pennsylvania, which are recovering from an underground coalmine fire - Coalmine... | ecosystem: Environmental > Terrestrial > Soil > Unclassified ...
CGCAAAAGCACTTCCTGTACTTTCATCGCCCGCCCCCAGGCGGCTTCCGAGTATCGTCGCATTCTGCCTCCTTTCCGACAGAATGCCCGATCCTCTCCCCGCCTTCAGCGGACAGATCACGTGCTAACTCAACCGGACATTTGATGTGCTAATGACATTGCGCAATGGCCAACTTGCTTTGCGGAGATGATGATGGTTTAATGGGCCGCCTGATGGGTAATGGGAGGCGCTTTAATGGAACGAACTCGATATTTCGTCATTCTGGCGATGGCCGCGTTGTTTGTGGTCACCTCAAATCTGATAACCGCAGCAGTTAGCTCGGATGCATCGGGCCAGAGCAGCGGAACAAGCCGGTCCGGGCTGGCCCCGACGCCACCCATGGGATGGAACAGCTATGACAGTTACGGCGGCGACGTCGATGAACAACAGGTGAAGGCCAACGCTCGCTATCTCGCCGACCATCTGGCGTTGTACGGGTGGAAGTACATCGTGGTGGACTATTACTGGTACTACCCGGATGGCCGCGTGAAAGGAGTGCCGGCGATGGATGCTTACGGCCGCCTGCTGCCCGCCACAAATCGCTTCCCTTCGGCGGCTGGTGGGAAAGGATTCAAGCCTCTCGCGGATTATGTTCATTCGCTGGGCCTGAAATTCGGAATTCACATCATGCGCGGCATTCCCCGCGCCGCCGTCGAGGAAAATCTGCCGGTTTTCGGGACCACCGCGCACGCCCAGGACATCGCCAATGTGCTGAACACCTGCTCGTGGTCAGATGCAATGTACGGTGTGGACGTTTCAAAGCCCGCGGGGCAGGCTTACTATAATTCCCTCGCCAGACTCTATGCCGACTGGGGCGTGGATTTTATCAAGGCGGATGACATGAGCCGCGCCCGCGACCCTTACGGCGAGGTTTACCACGGACCCGAAATCGCAGCGCTTCGAGAGGCAATGGACCGCTCCGGACGGCCCATGATTTTGAGCCTTTCGCCAGGCCCCACGCCGCTGTGTAATGCTGCGCATGTCGAACGCTATTCCCAGATGTGGCGCATCTCCGACGATATATGGGACAACTGGCCGGAGGTGAAAGACCAGTTCGGATACTGCCGACTGTGGGCTTCCCACACCAGACCGGGACATTGGCCCGATGCGGACATGCTTCCATTGGGAATGCTGCGCCTTCGCGGATTTGACGAAGGGCCGCGCCTGACGCGCCTGAGCCACGACGAGCAGATCACGCTGATGACTCTGTGGTCGATTTTCCGATCGCCTCTGATGATGGGCGGCGACCTTCCGTCGATCGATCCCTTTACGCTTTCACTCCTCACCAACCAGGAAGTCCTGGCCGTCGATCAACACAGTTCGGACAACCGGCTGCTGTTTACGCGTGGAAATCAAATCGTGTGGACTGCAGACAATCCCAGAACCAGAGAAAAATTCGTAGCGCTCTTCAATCTGGGCGAAAAGCCTGAAAAAATCACAGTTTCCTGGAAGGAACTGGGAATAGCAGGGAGGGCCTCGGTTCGCGACCTTTGGAAAAGGGAGAACCTGGGTGGTTTTTCCAATGAATTCTCCGCACAAATCAACCCACACGGTGCAGGCCTTTACAGAATCAGGCCGTACCAACCGCGGGAGGCGGACTTCAGGTTTACCAGACGGAATTTGGTTTTCCCCACAGAAATCAATTGAAGTTTATCTTACAGATTGCCGATGAAGTTACGACGTGGATTCGCGGGGAGCAGTTCAGTGCGCGCAAGCGGCGCTTTCCGCAAGCACCGCCAGACCGATGAGGTGGAACATTCCCCAACCGGGCGATCTCGAGTGGTTCGTGCCTTGTCCCGAGACACCACGGAAAACGCGCAAGTCGCCCGAGCCCGTAAGATCGGGGAAACCATGAGCTTCTTGTACAGCAAGGAACCCTGAGTTATGAAATCGGCGCCGGAATCTCGCAGCCTGCTTGCTACGGTCAGCGAACAATTGATTGCTCTCGAAAAGAGAGATTGGGAACTCTGGATGGTGTCAGCGGGCGCCGGGATTTGTTTGTGTATCGGTGTGCTGGTGTTGCTTTTTCGCGCGGCGTTCCTCGAGCACGGATTGTTTCGTCTGAACATAGTGATATCGCCGGAACTTTTCTTTGGCCTTGTCGCCCTGCTTATTCTGTTCAACACTTACCTCATTAACCGCCGCCTGGAGTTGCGAAGAACGCGCGAACAAGTGATCTCCACAACCATTCAGAGCGAACTGATGCGGTTGCAGAGTTTTACTGATCCTCTGACGGAAGTGTATAACCGCAGGGCGCTCGACAACCTGGCCCGGAGGTTTATCAGCCACGCCAAACGGCTTGGAAAGCCGTTGACGTTCATGATGGTGGATGTGGACCGTTTCAGGGACATCAACACACGTTTCGGCCATCTTATGGGGGACTTCGTGATTGCGGAGGTTGCAACGATGCTCCGAGGGGCCGTGCGAGGGACCGATGCCGTCGTGCGTTACGGCGGCGATGAATTCCTGGTCATACTGGCCGACACAAATTCCCGGGGCGGCCAGGTGGTTATGGATCGAATTTCAAGGTTGCTCGCAGAATGGAATGGCGCAAAGCACCTGAAGGATTTTGAGCTGACCCTCAGCATCGGCCTTGCTGAGTGGTCTGAAGACAAAGCCGTCGATCAGTTGCTGGATGAGGCGGACCAGGCAATGTATTCAACAAAGGAGAGGAACAAGAAAACCCTTGACGGCAAGACGCAGCCGCCCCTGATCAAGAGTTCATCCCAGTCTGCGCCCGTAGTGAAAATTTGAGGATCGGCCGCGACCCGGACTCGGGATTTTTCGCGCACGACAAGCACCTCTGCACCATACCATTCCCGCCTGTTTGCTGCATGAACTACGCCATTCTGACGCCTGGGTGTACACTTGAATTAGCCGATGCCGTAAGCACGATTACCATACAGGACGTCCTGATATAACAGGAGCCGGGCCCCAAGCTGAAGATGCTGCTCAAACTCTACCAATGGCTGCCTCCGGATGGCGTGAAGATTGTACTTGTACTCTTCCTTTCATTTCTGATCGGGATCGAGCGCGAGGAGCATAAAAAGAGGATTGAGCAATATGCCTTCGGCGGGGTCCGTACTTTTCCTCTGATCGGCTTGCTTGGCTATTCCATCGCCGTGATGGCGCAGGGGCAGCTGTTTCCTGTGGCGCTTGGATTTGCCGTGATCGGTGGATTCTTGCTCCTTTCTTACTGGCGCAAGCTCACCAGCATCCCCGCCGCCGGCGTGACCACAGAGCTTTCAGGACTGACAACTTATGTCGTAGGCGCCCTTGTTTACTATGACTATTTCTGGATTGCCACGACGCTGGCCGTAGCCAATGCGCTGCTGCTGGAGTTGAAAGCTGCGCTGGACGGCCTGACAAAGCGGATTTCATCAGAAGAAATTCTGACGTTCACAAAATTCCTGCTTTTAACTGCCGTCATTCTGCCGGTCCTGCCGGACAAGGCATTCGGACCTTTCCAGATCAATCCGTTTAAGACCTGGGTTGTGGTAGTTGCCGTCAGCGCCATTTCCTACGGCAGTTATGTACTTTCGCGCGTGACGAAGGGGCACGGTACGGTGATCCTGTCTGCGGTATTGGGAGGAGCGTACTCGTCCACGGTCACGACGGTTGTTTTGGCCAAGCGGGCTTCGCCGGGGGAGCACCGCCACCTGTTTTCAGGTTGCATCCTGATTGCCTCGGGCGTGATGTACCTGCGGCTTGTCGTATTGGTTGGTCTCTTCAACCGGTCGATGATGCTCGTCTTATTGCCATGGTTCCTGGCCCTCGCGGCGATTGCCTGCGGCACGGGCTGGCTCTGGTCCCGCCGGCGGGATGAAAGCGCTGAAGAGGTCAAGCGCGAATTCGAGCCTAAAAACCCTCTGGAACTTGGCGCTGCCTTCCTTTTCGCAATGCTGTTCCTCGCCATGCTCGTGGCCGCGCGGCTGGCCATTGAACATCTTGGGCTGGCGGGAGTTTACGGGCTTGCAGCCGTCACGGGAGTGACGGATGTGGATCCCTTCATCATGAGCATGACGCAGTCCGCCGGTACGTTGACGCCTTTACAGGTTGCCTCCGCAAGCGTTCTGATTGCAGCGGCCAGCAACAACCTTGTCAAAGGAGTTTACGCGCGCTTCTTCGCGGACCGGAAGACAGGCACGGAAAGCCTTTGGCTGCTCGCTGCTCTTTCCGTCCTGGGTTTCTTGCCCCTTTTCTGGCTGCTTTAAATGCTTCCTCCAATGCGTCCCTTACGGTCTTTCGCTCAAGGCCTTTTCGATTGCGGCCTCGGCCACGGGCGCCAGCAATGCAAAGCCTCGCTCATTGGGGTGGAGTCCGTCATCTGAGTATCCATTCCTGAGCATCCCGTTGCTGTCCACCAGCGCCGAGTAATAATCGGCAAAGGTGGCGTGAACGCGCGCAGCGTAACTCTTGATCCACGCGTTGAGTTCAAGAATTTGCGCCGGAGGGCGGCGCGTTGTTTGCGGATGCGCGGTGTAATCGCTGACGGGCGTCAGGGAACAAAGAATGACTCTGATGCCGTGCGCTTGTGCAAGCTCCGTGATCGCCTGAAAGTTCTCCTCAACCATCTTCGACGTTTCAGGTCCGGTATTTTGCGCAATGTCATTGGTCCCAGCGAGTACAATCACCGCAGCTGGCTTCAGGTCGATGACATCAGGGTACATCCGGACCAGCATCTGCGGAGTGGTCTGGCCGCTGATGCCGCGATTGACATAGGGCTTGCCGGGGAAGAATTTCTGGAGGTTCCAGATGTCGGTAATCGAGTCCCCTAGAAAAACAACGCGGCCCGGCACAGGAGGTTCTGCTTCAAGCAGGAGATCGTCCTGATGGTACCGTCCCAGTTGGTTCCAATCCTGAAGTTCACCCGCGAGCCTCTCGGCGGCGGAGGCGAGGCAGCATCCAGCCTTAGGCGGGTTGAACTCCTGAACCAGTTGGGCCCGCAGATTCCATGGGAGCACAAAGAGCTGAAGCAGCAATAGCGCCACAAGAGTCGAGAGCAGACGCATACGTTCTCCTTTCGCTATCGGGATGGCTGTCTAATATAAGGCAGATCGGGCGCTGACGGAAAACTTGTCTTGCTCGGGTGGAATTGAAAAGGGCGGGAGGGAACGCCGCCAAGGCCCACCTTCGGGGCACATTGGAGTTGGAAGGCCTGCGCGCGGATGACGTGAGAAGCAATCCGCAATCCTGTCGGGCCAGAAAGTCCTCAAAGGCGGAATGCCGAGGGAAGCTCTGAAGTACCGGATTCCATTTCAAGCTTTGTCGTAAGAAAGTCCAACAGGTCTTTCAAAGTGAGCACTCCCAGAAGGTGCCCGTCCTGTACTACCATCAGCCGGCTGTTCTGGGATTTTCGCATCTTTGCCAGAGCTTTGATGGCGTCGGTATCGGGCGTCACCGTATCATCGTCACAATAAGCTCGCATTACGGCCTGCACGCTGTTCTGCGCCCACTCGCTGCGCGGGACGTTCCTGACCTCACGTGTTGTAACGCAGCCAAGCAGTTCATTCGCTTCATTCACCACAGGAAACATTTTGTAGTGGTAGCGGTAGATATAATTCTCCACAAGGTCCTCGAGAGAGATTGCCGGCGACACCGTGACAGGGCTGGTATTCATAAACCGCCGGATGGGCTCGCCCTGGAGTATTCGTTGAACAAGAAGCTGCTGATACGAACCTTGGGCGGCCCCGCGCAGAAACATCCCAATCAGGAACCACCACACGGCCCCGATAAAATCTCCAATCAGAAGACGGTACACGCCGAAGGCCATCAGCAGCATTCCAAAGCCGGAGCCGATAGCAGCGGCAATACGAGTAGCCTGCCAGATATTGTTTTTCCATTGCCACAGCAGCGAGCGCAGGACGCGTCCACCGTCGAGAGGAAACGCTGGGACCATGTTGAACGCAGCGAGGATCCAGTTGATCCAGGCAAGGTAAGCGAATACTCCCACGGCAACAACGGGCCAACTGCCGCGGGTCACTGCTGCAAGAATGTAGAAGATGGCCCCGACAACGATGCTGGTAAGCGGCCCGGCGATGGCCATCAGAAACTCGGCCTTTGCGCTCGGAGGTTCCTGGTCCATTTCGGCGACGCCCCCGAAAATGAAGAGCGTAATGCCCTTCATGGGCAGGCCGTGTTTTCGCGCCACAATGGAGTGCGCAAGCTCATGGACAATAATAGAAACAAAAAGCAGGATCGCGCCGGACACTCCCATCAGCCAGTATTCAGCGCTGGTCAGCCCGGGATAGGTGTGGGGGAAGAACCCTACGGCGAGAGACCACGTGATCAGCACGGCGATGACCAGCCAACTGGAATCGACGCGGACCGCAAAGCCGAACATCCTGAACAGCGTCACGCTTCGTCCGAACATAGCGCACCTCCGTTACCTGAAAGCGTTTGAATCCCACCGCCACAAGCTGCTCATGAATCCGGTTTCCCCTTTCGGCAAAGGTCTGCGTTTCGCCTTCTTTCGAGCGATTAATCAGCGTGAGGCCGCATCGGAGCCGCCACTTTTATTCTATGCTCGATGTGCGCATGAAACAATTTAGGAGGTTGCACATGAAATGTTTTGCCCAATCAGAAGGGAAGAATAAGTTCCACGTCGCCGGAATTGGGCCTGACGAGCGTCACACGAACAAGGTCGCCTTCGCGGGCCAGAGCGACGATGCGGGCGTCATCGACGCGCGGGGTTTTGAGGCTTGCGCCTGCGGTGTAAACGGACAGTGTGGTCGGGTAATTCTCGACGAGAGAGACCTTGATTCGAAGCTGCTTTGCTGCCGCATCCCACACCTCATTTGCGATTTCAACTCCGCCCATCGTGATGTGTCGGTCCGTGCCAATCAGTTGGGGATGGCCATTGTCGGGACGGACGGAAATTACCTGGCATTCATGGGGCATAAGCTCAGCGGAATATTCTCCGCTCATTTTGCCCAGAAATTTCTGCTTCCAGAAATCAAAAAGCAAATAGTCGCGGCTGGGTTCAAGCCCTGCCCTGGCAAAATTAAGGACAATCTTCCTGGTTGCGGGAGGATTCAGAAACGTCGGGACCGGAAGGAGTTGCAGGCCGGGAGGTTTTAAGGATGACGTTGCAATGCGCTCATTCTGGTTCTGCGCGTCACCGAGTCTGGATGAAATCGCCATTTGCTCGCCGTAGCCGTGACTTGTTCCAAGCAGTGTGTCGTCGCGGTTCAAAATCTTTAACGCAGCGGCCTGCATGCCGGGCGGCATTTCGTCCGGACCGTCGTTCCAATTAAACAGCCCCACCACGGCCCAGGAGCCGAAGGGCCGCCGGATATGAAGCACCCAGATCGGACGGTCAGTTTCGAAAGGGTAAAGGTCCATAGGCGTGATGTCCGCCACCGGCATAATCTTTCGAACCATGTCGCGGCGGTCCGGCGGCAGCTTCGTTTCATCATCGCCCAGCATCAGCAACTGGCCGGTGAGGCCGAGGGCCGATGTCCAGGTGCGCGCTTCCTGCAAGGTCAGTGGCGGCCGCACAACCAGCGCATCAGGATCGCCGTACCAGGTGATATTGTGGGTGTAATAGCCGCGCCGGATGCCGGCGAGCGCTTCGCGCACACCCCGAAACGAGGGAGGCTCCCCGTCGCCTACAACGTCGCCTGCCAGGCGTCCGGCTTGCGCGATCCCCATGGCCTCGGTGGGATAAACCGGGCCGCAGGCTGAAAAAAAGACATCGGGTTTGACGTCCATTGCCCGTCGAATAAGGCTGAGCGCTTTACGAAAGGCCGTGTTCGCATCGAGCGTGGGATCAAAAGCACGGACGCGGTTTTGCGCCCAGATATCGCGAGTGTCGTTTTCTCCGTCCAGCTTGAAATAGTCGTATCCCCAGTTCAGGGCATGGTCGCGGTAAGTATCGTAGAGGTATTTTTGAAGGGCGGAATTCGAAAAATCCGCGACATAGGTGCCAAACCAGGTCCCAAGTTTTCCGCTGCCGGTTGGGTCATGCAGGAACCAATCCGGGTGAATTTCATAGAACTGCTCGTCCGCATTTCCGAATGCTGAGAGCCAAAGGCCCGCATAGAGGCCCTGAGCGTGTATCTGGTCCGCAAGCCATTTCATGCCGTGCGGGAACTTTTTGTTCCAGGCGTTCCAGTCGCCGCCAATCGGCGAGCCCTTTTCTCCATCGCCCGCAGCTTGCCATCCGGCGTCAACCAGGCAATACTTCAGTCCAAACGGCTTGTAATAAGCGGAAACCGCCCGCGCATTCTCCAGGATTTCCTGTTCCGTGATGTGCGAGAAGTAGTCATACCAGGAAATCCAGCCCACGGGCGCCTGCGGCCATTTCTGCTTGTCGAGCGGCGCGTAAAATGGCAGGCGACGTTTATATACGTTCTTGACCAGCATAAAGCGACAACTGGGCGTGCTGCCAAGCGGGTCCGAAGCCGCGACCTCCAGTCCGCCCGTGACGGGCCGGAATGAGGTTCTTCGCGCAAGCACGCAGAGCGCCTGGTCGCGAAAACGGTCAAAAACGCAATCGTTGAGGGAACTTGTAGCTCCCCCACTTTCCATCTGCATGATGCCGTCGTGGCCGTCGTGCAGACGGGCTTGGATTGGCTCAGGTCCGCCGTGAATGTCCCCCGCGATATCCAACTGTGCTTCCCCTTCGGAAGGCAGCCCCGAAAGCGACACCTCCATCGCAGGTCCATCACTCGTCAGGTTTATATCGTATGGAGCAGGCCCTTGAACTTTGAATGTCCACTGATCGGGCTTTGCTGAAGCGGCGGGAATCAGCCTGGTCCCCGGTGCCGTGGAGCTGATTTTGGGATCGCCCGCAACCACCTCAACCCTCAGGCCGGTGACCCAGGTTGCGCCATCAAATGCGAGACTTATCGTGCGGCTGTCATCGGAAAGGCGGACTGACCACGCCGCAGAGGCTTGAACAGCCTGGTTAACGGTTTGTTGCGGCGGCTTGACATGGGCGGGAGCCCTTCGTGCGTGGGCTCGGGGACGCCTGGCCCGTTGAGGAAGCGTTCGCGCCGCCTCATACGGACGACACGGCAGTGTCGATGCGAGGATAAAAGCAACAACGGCGTTGCGTGTTAAACGGGTCAATTTTGTTTCGCCCTTCAAATATGCAGGCTTCAATTTCCGTCAGACATTCAGCCGTGAATTCGCCGAGAATTATACTCCTTTGCAGATGAGGCGCATTGGAGAAATTGACGTGGTTTGGCCTTGCGAGTTTCGCAGCCGGCAAATTCGGAGGCGTCAATGCTTGTTCGGCGCGTCCATGATGATGTCCTTTTTTCTCCTCGATAGAAATGTCCCCTTGTAGGGGCTTCCGAATGGAGTTGGGATTGAGGCGAAACAGGTGAGTAATCTGGCGGGGGAGCAAGGGCGGCGATTCAGCAAACGTCACCTCTTTCAGCCGACGGCCGCCCCCAAATTATCAGCGAAGCAATCCGGTTTCGTACTCGAGCGTGGCGTTGCGGTCCTCAAAGTCATACTTGGCGTTCACAGCCTGGATTTCGGCTTGGGTCTCATTCAATTGAGCTTGCGAAAGGGCTACCATCGAGCTGAGCCCGAGATTGTACCTGCCCTGGGCCAATGCCAGGGAAAGTTTGGCCTGGTTGAGAAATTTGTCGGCCACACCGATTTGCTGGTAGCTTGTGGAAGCATTGGCCCAGGCGATTCGGACGTCGCGGGCGATCCTCTGCTTCATATTTTCAAGCTCTTGGTCCGCGGCGCGGGCGCGCAGCATCGCTTCCTCTCGCCGAGCGGCAAAGAGATGTCCATTAAAGACGGGTATCTCAATGTTCACCGCAGCGGCTTCGTAATGTTCTGGAATCGGCTGCGCGGGATTTAATTGAGTGATCAGTGGGAGAGCGCCCGCGACGCCGACAGCTGTCACTGTAGGCAACGAGAGGTCCCTTTCGGCCCGTTCGAACTTATATGCCGAGCGGTCCTTGAGAGCCAGGCTGAGAATCTCCGGGCGATATTTCCAAGCCTCCAGGACAAGCGGCTCCGGAGACGCGGGAGGCGCCGGCGGCAATGGCGACTCAACCAGTTTATATGACTTTATCGATTCAAGCCCCATGGCTCGGGCCAACTGCGCCCAGGCGATTTTAAGATTGTTTTTTGTCTGAATTTCGAGAAGCCGTGCCTGAGCAACATTCACTTGGGCAAAACTCAGGTCAAGATCGGACTTCAGTTTGTTCTTCACGAGGGCTGTCACCTGATCCAAGACTACCTGGCGTTCGGCCAGAGTCGTTTGAGCGACCTTCAGGAGGGCCTGAGCGCGGAGTACTTCAAAATAGGCCTGGTTAACTCCCAACAGAACCGAATATCGAGTTGATTGCGCGTCTTCGCTGGTGGCGTTAGCCTGCAATCGGGCAGAGGCTACCAGATTGCCGGTGCGGCCAAAGTCCGTGATGAGTTGGCCGACGGTAACGCCTTGGCCAAAGCGGTTGAAAAGCCGCGAGTCCGTAAGAAAGCCCGCCCCGCTGCGGGTGTTACGGCCTGCGACGGAGCCGGTCACATCGCCTTCGACTACAGGGAAGTATGCCGAACGGACCTCCCTCGCCGTCTGGACTGATGCCAGAGCATTGTCCCGAGCGGCAATCACGCTGGGATGGTTTTTCAGTGCAATTTGCTCGGCCTGTTTCAAAGTGAGCGTGGGGGTGTTTTGAGCCCGCCCGGAAATTGCGCAAAAGGCCAGTGCAAGAGTGCTGAGGATCTTGATCGTTCTCTTCTTCATCACGAATTCTCCAATTTTGTACCCTATTTCAAAATTCCGCCGAGACCCCTTCCGTTTCTTGGGAACTGATCAGTCCAGAATCCCCGCATCATGGGGTTAGGTCATGCCTCAGAAGAGGCATTCGTCTGCGTGGCGCTCGGGCGGTTCTGGTAAGCCAGCACGTACGCGGCCGGAATCACGAAGATACTGAGGATTACTGAAAACGACAGACCGCCGATGATGGCTCGAGCCAACGGCGCGTAGGCGGCACTTCCAGCCTCAAGTTGGAACGCCATCGGTAGCAGTCCAACAATGGTTGCCAGCGATGTCATCAGGATGGGGCGCAGCCGGATTCGGCACGAAAGAACCATCGCTTCTCGAACTGTCTTGCCTTCCTCCTCGAGCCGCTTGGCAAAATCGACGATCAGAATCGTGTTCGATACGACCATGCCCACCATCATCAGAACACCCATCAAAGACTGGATGTTCACGGTGGTGTCGCTAAGAAAGAGAATCAGCAACACCCCAGTCAGCCCTGTGGGAATAGCCAGCAAAATCAGGAACGGGTCCATGAAGGATTTCGTCTGCGCAACCAGAATCAGATAAACGAGAAGCACGGCTATCATGAGTCCCACTGCGAAGCTCTTGAAGGAAGTCTCCATTGTGACCACCAGCCCGTGAATAGCGACTCGGAAATTGCGGCTCGGCAAAGGAGTGGTCGAGATGATGCGGCGAATTGCGCTATAAGGTCGGGAAAGATCTTCGGTCTTGGGTTTGACATAAATATCAATCGCCCGCTCAAGCTGATAATGATCGACTTCGGTTGCTGTGGCGCTGGTGCGTATCTGGCATAACTGGTTTAGATATGTGGGACGGTTGAGTTGCGGATCGTGGAGAGGCATCGATTCTATGTCCGAAAGCGACCGCACCATCTTACTGGGATACTGGACGGATACGAAATACTGGTTTCCAGACTTGGGATCGATCCAGTATCCCGGCGCAACCATTTCGTTCGACGTCAGCGCCGTGATCACATTATCCACAACCTGCTTGGTAGACAGGCCCAGTTCACTGATCCGAGTACGATTAAGGTGAATCATCAGTGCCGGGTAGTCCATATCCTGGGGAATATAAACGTCACTGATATCCGGAAGCCGTCGTATCTTGCCCGCGAGCGTCTCGGCAATATCCATGTCAGAACGAAGGTCCATTCCGCTGACCTGAACGTCAATGGGGGCAGGCGCCCCCTGGTCCAGTACGGATTCAACCAGGGAGCCTGAGTGGATGTAAGTTCGGAGCTGAGGGAGTTGTTGAGCAATCTGTTTTCGCACGATGTCCATATAACGAAAACTGCTGACCCTATGGTCCGGTGTCAACCCCACTTCCACGAAGCCGGTATGCATGCCAGCATTCGGCGTAAATAAAGATTCGAAACCGGAAGTCAGCCCTATATTTGAAACAATGGTGTCAAGGTCATGGGGGCTGACTTCGCGGCGGATAATATCCTCCACCTTGCGGACATAACCTTCCGTAAGGCCGAGCCGTGTTCCAGTGGGGGCCTTCAAATTGATCATGAACTGGCCGGCATCTGTGCGCGGGAAGAAGGAAAATCCGAGCAGAGGGTAGAGCAGCAGGCTTAAGCCAAAAATCCCGACAAAACCCCAGATGACCGCCCGAGGGTAATCCAGGGATTTCTGAACCAACCCCTCGTAACGATCGAGCATTTGTTCAAAGCGTGTGTTGAAGGCGTTGTAAATGCGCTTGCCCACGCTGATGCGATGGACAGCCCCTTGCCCATGGGTGTGGCTCAAGGGTTTGAGGACGCGTGAGCAAAACAAGGGCACTACAACCACCGCCACAAAGTACGAGGCCACAAGAGAAAGCACCACGCCGGAGGCAAGCGCTGAGAAAAGAAACTTGCTGACTCCGTAGAGCATCGTGACGGGAAAAAAGACGACGATGGTCGCCAGCGTGATGGCGAGAACAGCCATATTCACTTCATTCGTCCCCGTTTCCGCGGCTGTAGCTGGTGAGTCTCCTAATTCCATATGCCGGTAGATGTTTTCAAGAACGATGACCGAGTTGTCGATCAATCGCGAAAAAGCCAGGGCCAGGCCGCTGAGAAGCATTGCGTTAATTGTGTCGCCGCGAATGTCCAACAGGACCGCTGCGGCCAGCACAGAAAGCGGAATTGAAAGGAAAACGGCGCTGGTGGCGCGAAGGCTGCCCAGGAAAAGCAGAATCATCAGCCCGGTCAGGATGAGGCCCATCCCGCCCTCATCCATCACAGTGTGAATGGCCTGGCGCACGAATTGCGACTGGTCAAACACCACCATCGCCTTCATCTGGCGAGGAATGTCCCGAAGGTGCTGGATCGCCCGGCGGATCCCATCGACCACCTGGATGGTGTTGGTGTTTCCTCCCTGTTTCATCACGCCGACGTAAACCGAACGCTGGCCATCTATGCGCACAATGTTGTACTGCAGCGAGGAAGAGTCTGCGGCGTTGCCCACGTCCGATACGTAAACATTCTTCTGGCCTGTTGACCGCAGCACCACATGGTTCAACGCGCCAGGCGTAGGAACCTGGGCATTTGTGTAAATGTAGTAATCGAGGGGGCCAATGCGGACGTCGCCGGCCGGGAGGATCAGATTCGATTCGTTGACGGCTTTCACAACGTCCATGGGGCTTAGGCCAAGCGCCTGCAACTTGAGCGGGTTCACGTAAACCATCACGGTCCGGTATTTGCCGCCAAAGGGCGGTGGAACCGTCGCTCCCGGCACGCCCGCAATCTGGTCGCGGATCTCGTACTGCAAATAGTCGCGGAGTTGCGTCTCGCTCAATCCCTTCCCTTTAACCGCCAGCAGACAGACCGGAAGAAACGAAGCGGAAGTTTGGAGCACTACAGGGGGAAGCGTTCCATGAGGCAGCCTGCGGAGATCGGCCATCGCAAGATTTGAAATTTCCGTCACGTCAGCATTGGGGTCGCTTCCGGGAGTAAAGAAAACCTTGATCAAGCTCACCCCGGGAAGAGAGCGAGACTCAATGTGATCGATGTTGCTGCCCAAAGTGAAAAAGCGCTCGAAGGTATTCGTAATCTGCGCTTCCACCTGTTCGGGTGGCATCCCGCTGTAAAAAGTGGCGCATGTCACAACCGGAATATTGATGGGGGGAAACAGGTCCACGGGCATTTTCACGATGCTTGCCAATCCCAGGACACAGGTAATCAGGCAAGCCACAATGACGACGTGAGGATTTCGAATCGCAAACTTTGACATCACTCAGCCTTGGACATGAGGTCAGCGAAATTAAGATTCTTAACCTGGACTTCTTCGCCCGGCGTATAGCTGGCTTGTTCGCCGAAAACTACTCTCTCCCCTTGCTTTAATCCGGATAGCACCTCGGCCATGTTGGGTGTTTCAATCCCCAGCCGAACCGTACGGCGCTCGATTCTGTTTTGCTGATTGACAACCAGCACGGTCCCCTGGTCTTTTCCGGACCGCACAACAGCTTGGATCGGGATTGCGAGAGCATCGGTGACACTACGGACTGGGAGATCAACGTACGCGTACATACCCGGGATAATCTCGTAATTGGGATTGGAGACCTCGACCTCCGTGTGCATGGTGCGCGTATCGAGGTCGATCTGGTCTGACTCGCGCGAAACTTTGCCGATGAAGGTCTTATTCAGTGATGGCACTCTCACTGTGACGGCCTCGCCCAGATGGATGTCAGAAACCACCCGCTCCGGCACAGGGATCACAAGCCGCAGGGGATCGTTTTGCGAAAGGTGGCAGAGGGCCAGTGCGGTTTTCGTGGACGACGTTCCCGCCGGGAGCAGCGCACCCGTATAAGCATCCAGCCGGGTGACAACGCCAGAGAAGGGCGCGGTGATGCGCGCGTAATCTGCAAGGGCCTCGTCCCGCCGAAGCGTGGACTGGTCGGCTGTGAGTTCCTCCTGTGCGGCGGCTAGCGCAGCCTGGTCAGCGGAAACAGCAGCTCGGCTCTCGAGATCCTTTCCATGTGCGACGTCCACTTCTTCCTGCGCCACCAGATGTGGGTTAAGTTTTTGAACTCTGTATAAGCGTTTGTACGTTACATCGGCGACCTGGTAAGCAGACTGATCGCGCGCCAATTCCTCCTTAACGCGTTCAACATCTTTCAGGGCACGCTGGACGGCTGCCTTATCACGGCTCACCTGAAACTCAAGTTCGGGGACTTCAAGAACGGCGAGCAGGTCCCCTTGCCTGACATGCGTTCCCCAGTCGATATAAAGTTTCTTCACGTAACCCGAGACCTTGGCGTGGACATCGATCTCCTGGTAAGGCACAAACTCGGATGCAACTTCGAGAGTGTTAGATAGGCTTTGCCGCGCCACGGGGACAACTGCTGCCACCGCGATGTCTCCTTTTCGGACCTGCACGGTCGCGCGCATGTTCTTCGCCGAACAGGAGCACATCAGCAGGAAAATGCCTGCCAGAAGCGAAATGTACCCGATTGTGTTTACTTGTCTCGAAAGATCTTGATGGATGTTCATTCCCACTCCTCGGTTTTATTTGCGATCTTGCTCAGATTTCGTGTCCATCCTGAGTGACGCATCAACTTCTTTGATAAGCTTCCGCAGTTTTTCTACCGAAAACTCAGCCGAGCGGCAGAAATCCAATATCAGACGCTCCTTTTCCTTGATGATGGCGGCCCTCGTGGCGACTTCCTCAGCAATGCTCCAGGGTATTGTCTGGATTCCGTGCCGGTCCCCATGGACAAGGTCACCGGGACGAATGCGCAACCCGCCCACCTCCACGGGCTCGCCGAAACTGACGACGTGAGCGTATGCGTGTGAAACGGATACGTGCCCAGCAAATAAGTGAAAACCCAGCCGCTCAACCGACGCCAGGTCGCGAACGGCGCCATTCGTCACGTAGCCAATGCAACCCAGGGCCTTGCAGATGCTGGCGTGAACTCCCCCCATAAAAGACCCCACGCCGGGGCTGTGGTCAACATCCTGCATGACCACGACGCGCGGCGCAGGAATCGACAACACGTGGTTCCACCAATTGGTATGATCAACAAACCTCAATTCTCGCGGCGGCGGCAGCGACGAGGCCATGGGGGGCGCTGACGTGCGAATCATCCCTGTGACCGCATAGCCGAGCATGGGTTGAAAGTGTTTAAAAACACACCTGACGCTGTTATCGCTCGCAAAGCCTTCATTCCGCATGCGAACTTGAAAGCTCTCTATTGCATTGGCCAGTGAGCAGGCATCCAGCCGCTGCAACGCCTCAAATTGCTCCTTCGTCAGAGACCGCTCCACAGGCGCACCTCCGGTCAAATGCACAAAACCGACCACTCTTCTTGGCCGACCCGGCACAGATGGGGAACTGCATTGGCTCGCGCGAGTATGTGCTTTTAGGACGCGCACATATGGCGAGTCAGTTCAAGACTTGTACGGAGACTATTCAGGATGGAATGGGCGGGGAACGTAGTTGGCGAACGCAAAGCCAGGAAGCAAACTTGTGAAATTCCAGAGGCCGTCTCAGCAAAGGCTGCGAGGCCTTTGGGCGGCGCGCAAAAAACGCGGAAAATTCGTGAGTAAAAGTGTTTCGAGTGCTTACATCCTCGCAGCGTATATCAATAACCTTGGTGGAGCGAAGAAGACGGGTCGCAACCTTGGGATACAAGTTACGTAATGCCCCCCGGCCTATCGTCGAGAACCCTGTCAACGCGGCTAATAGCAACAGTACGACCGCACACCTCAAATTTGCACGGCGCCGTGTGATTTGCTCCTGTTGCAGATCAGGCATCCCTGGCATTCGTATTGCCTCAACCCCGGACAGCAAAAAATTCCGATGCGGCATTCAAACCTCAGGTTGCTTTATGCCAGCAGGGAAAAGACCTGAGAAATGAAAGAAACTCTGCGTATCGTTTGCAGTCGCGAATTGGCCAACTTAACCTTTGCGGGTGGGGATGATCCCGAACGAAAATCGGACTCGCCGTAGCTGCAGCTTTCTTGAATCGGCGAGACTCTGGCGAAAAACCACTCCAGTACCGGACGATTCTCAAGCTGGCGGGATTGCCTGGATTGCGGTATCATGATTTGCGACGCAGGGCTGCAACGAAGAGATGGGGAATCGCGGCGAAGTTCCGATGGCAACTTTTGCTCAGAACCCAAGATGGCCGGCGTCACGTGCAATCCGGAAGGCAAGCTGGTGTGACCTCGTTCGGCCCGATTCTCAGCGGCGGACTTTGGGAAATATCGCAACCGCTTCGTGTTTTGAAGAGGTTTGTGCCATCGGGACGAATGTGCCTCGGGTGGGTAACCCCTCGCGCGAGGCGGTCCAGCTAAGTCCTTTCAGGCCCGTAGCTCAGCCCGGTTAGAGCGCTACCTTGACACGGTAGAGGTCAACGGTTCGAGTCCGTTCGGGCCTACCATTCTAATAGTTCCCAGACACGAGTCCTTTGCCAGAGGTGCCGGTCCAGGCCGCAGCAGTCGAGTCAATTTGCCACTGGGCGACACAGCTACTATGTCCAACTGTTACCTGCGATTTTGTAAGTATGACCATCTTTTCCTGGGCGGCGACAAGGAACTGCCTCCGTACATAATGGTGAATCATCCGTCGTTGTGATGGCCTGTCCTTTCTGGCCTCGGAGGTTGTCCATCGCCTGACTTCGAGGCTCCATCGAAAGTCTTCACTAGCCGGCTGAGAACTCGGTCTCAACCGGACCTATTAGAACGCCAGCGAGAAAGCTTTTTACGTTGTTTCGAAGATGAACGAAATTGCCCAGGAGATTGGGAATTTGAAAAGCTGGTCCATAAATGATGTTGAACCACATCTTCCGCGGAACTCGTGACTGAAATGACCTTCTTGCCGCGTGCCGGCGTAAAATCAGTTGATTCGATTGAGTCTGTGAATGGCAAGCATGCGGTCATTGAGGTATCCATCGAAGGCGCGCATGTACGCTCGCGAATGTCCTGGGTGGTGTTCGCTGGTCTCCGCCCGTATGCACTTCGATGGATTCAAACGCTCAACCAAGGGGCCGGCTCTATAGCGATAGAGGAGCCGGAAGCCAGTGAGCCGGCCAGGGCGCACGACCAGGAAACACGAAGCAACCCGAGAGCCTGCGTGACGGTGGACACTTATGATGTCGAGTGGGGAAGGAACTAAGACGCTCATCGAGCAGCTTCGAGACCCCACTCAAAGCCACAGGGCGGTGCTGGCGTTGGCTATGAAAGGCCCCGATGCTGTGCCCGCGCTGGCGGAGTTCTTACGGCCTTCGAAGCCGTCCAGTTTGTCTGAACCGAGGCTGATGGCTGTAGAATGCCTGAGCATTCTAAAAGGACCAGAAGCGCTGGAGGCATTGATTACGGTTTGCAAAGAGAGGCTCAATGAGATTGCCGATTCCATCGTTCGCCTTGCGGAGGAAGCTGTCGTCAGCCGGGCTGCTTCAGCTCTGGCTGATTACCCAGGGGATTGTTCGGCCCGCGAAACACTTTTGGAACTCCTCAAGGGAAGACCCGTCGTTGGAGTGGCTGAGCCTTTGAAAAATTGAAGGACCCTCGTGCGATTCCCGGGCTGGTGTCCTGGCTGGAAGACGACTTCGTTGCCGAAGCCGCCTGGCGGGCAATTGTGGCTTGTGGACCCACCGCCGTTCCGCCGCTGCTGGATTCACTGAGGGAGAAGCACTTCCACTATGGGACTGAAACCAGCGCGAGTCGGCGGCGCCGTGGTCGCATACTCGCAATTCTTAGAGAACTGGCAGAGCCTCGCGATATCACCGGCCTTGAGGACTTGCTCGACGATCCCGTCGAAGGTGTCCGGTGGGACGCTGTGCACCTGCTTGTGGAGAAAGGCCGTGATACGCAAAAGCAGCGCGCTTTCCGAGTGGGGATGGAATTTCTTGATTCAGCGGACAGTTTCATGCGGTCCGAATGTGAAGAGTTGTTGCTTCGGCATTTCGACCTGGTGCGGGGCCTGATCGAGCAGGAAATCGGTTGCCGACGAAGAGCGGGTGAAGCAGAAGAGAGCTTCGAACCGCGCGAAACAACACTGGGAATTCTCTGTCGGATTTTCCGCAAGGGCTGCAAGGTGACCGGAACAACGAGGACAATACCTTCAGGATAGCTTTCGCTGGGCGTGACGGGGCCCGGTTTTGTGCTAAGTTGTCGTGGTTTTTTGTGAAAGGTGCCGTCGGATGAGTGTGACGTATTTTTGTCCTTCCTGCTGGAGCGAAGTTGGCACAGAGACCGTTTGTCCCAAGTGCGGCCAGGACCTGCAAGAATTTTCGGGCAAGAGCTACGAGGAAAAGCTGATCCGCGCGCTGCGCCATCCCGAGCCCACCGTTCCCGTTCGCGCCGCGACGATTCTCGGAGAACTCGGATCACGGGCGGCGGTTGAGCCACTGATGGACATCGCCACCTCAACGAAAGACCTCTACCTCCAGGAAGCAGCGATCGAGGCGTTGGGCCAGATCGGTGACGTTCGGGCGTTGGCGTCCCTCGGATATTTCAGCCGGGAAGGTGCTGTCCGTGTCAGAGTTGCGGCGACGCGCGCAATCGCAGCCGTCAAGGAACGTCAAGATGCGTCCAAAAGATGAGAGAGGATCTCGATGGGGCCAGACCCTCCTTGAACATAGCGGAACTCTCCCCTTTTTTGACAGGGAGCGTGAATCGCGCCGGATTGAGGAGGCCCTGAGATGCGGAGAAAGCATGATGATCTTCGGCCCGGCTGATATCGGCAAAACGGCCCTGATGTTGACCGTGATGCGCAGCCTGCCGCGCGAGCTTTCCGGCAAATGCATCTACATTGACGGCTTCAAAGACCTCCAGGACTTGCTGCGGAACCTGCTCAGGGCGCTGTATCAGGCCGCGAGCCCGGACCTTTTCCAGCAACTGAAGGCCGACCACGTCGCGTCTGCAAGCTTCGATCGGTGGCTCAAGATGCTTCCCAGTTCCAGGTTAAGGGGAGTGCTCTACCGGTCTGTGAAGACGGGAGATTATCGGATCATTCTTGATCACGCTCCGCCGCTCACCCATGCTATGGCGAAGATCATCAAAGAGCTCTTCTGGATGCGCAATACGCCCGTCATTCTGGTGATGCGGGACGACCTGAAATCCCGGTCCACACAGTTTGCAGATTTTTTCTATTGGGGCGATCGCCAGTGTCTCACTCTGGGGCCGCTGCCGCAGACTTCAGCTTGCGAACTGCTCGAGGCCCATATCGAAAAGCATGGCTTGTCCCGGTTCGATCTCGAGGAGTTCAGAGGAGAGGTTCTTTTGCGGAGCGGGTGTGTGCCGGGCGCGATCGTAAAAATGTGCGCCCTGGCTGCCGACCCGCGGTATCAATATGGATCACGCATTAAAACGAAGCTTGTGCATATTGATTACCTGATGAGCGGCTCACGTCGACCGTCATCGATTGGAAGAAAAAGCCGCTGACGCCAGGGCAGTTCTGCGTTACGTTCCATGGGAAATCACTCGCTCTCCTCAGGGGTCGGCTGAACTCCCTTCATGCCGTCCGTTTCCCCGCCGGGGCCGGCCAGAAAGCGAATTGCCCGTTCCGGCGACGACCATTCACTTCCCCTGGGCTCATGTTTGTACTGATAGTCGTGCTTGCGCTGGAATTCGCGCAGTTCGCTGATGAGTTGCTGAATATGCTCGGCGGCAAGGCGCTTGACGATGTTGACAGACGTGGTTGAAGTCCAGCGCTTCAGGGCGGCTTGAACGTGGTTGATGCAGAGACCGGCTGATCTCTCATAACGCTCGCAAAATTCTTTGTCGTCCAGTAATTCTTCAAGCGTCGCGAGGTGTCGTTCCTCAGTGTTTCTGGCAACTTCACAGGCAAGGCACCCGTTGCCTGAAAGAGGAGCGGATTCCCGCTTCCTCACCAGTTTTCGAAGTCGCAGACGACTTGTTTTCCCTTCAGCCCGATGCCGGCCCGGCTTTTCGAGGTCTTTCGCGAAGGTTTCAAGCAGGTTCTCGCATAGAATTGCTATGCCAAAGCCGTCGGCCCAGCATTCCTTCTCAATGGTTCTGGCTTCCCAGAAGTGTTCCCGGCAAAAACCTCGGCCGTCCAAAAAGTCCTGCCGCGCGAGGCTGGACATCATGCCCTCATACAGAAAGCTGTGGATATACCGGCGAGCGGCCTTTCGGGAAGCGAAGCAAACGGGACATTCGCCGCTCGAGAGGCCCTCCTCTAAGGCAATCTTGGCAAGGACGAATGGCGGATGTTTGGTTGGCCGATTCGTAGTCGATGGTTGATTCATTGCATCACCGTGAAAATGCAGGTTGCGGCCGCATCAGCTGGCAATGCGAACTCTCTCTCCCATAGACTGCGACCCATCTTCAGACTACTTCCTCGACCTGCGAGGCTGAAAGCGCAGAAAGGTCACGCCGAATTGCTTCTGCTTCCACGGCGCCCGGCGCCCTCGTGGTGGAAAGACGTTCGAGTTGTGCGCGGTATGTGTCGGCATAAGAATCAAAGCAGCGCTGGAGCTCAGCCATCGTCTTCCGAATCCACAATTCCAGCATTTTCCCGTACCTTTGGAAGGCTTCGTCCACGCCTGCCCCGATCTGCTCTTTCAGTTTTCTCCTGATGCGCGGTTCTGTCAGCCCTTTGCCCAACACCGCCAGAAGGCCTTTCCGGAGTTCGACCTTGAGAGGGCCGGGATCAAGGCGCGGCATCTCTTTCACGACGCTCGTCAGCTCTTCTTCAGCCGGGGGAACATTCACCTCCAGGGCCCTCGCAGCGTTAACGAGGGCTTCTGCAAGCATCTGTGCAAACACACGGACCTTTTCGAAGACCTGATTTGCGCCAACGGCGGCCGTTTCGGCAAGACTGCGGGCAACCAACTCTCCAATGTTGGCAACCGTCGCCTCGTTGTTGAACCATTGTTCGGCCACAGCGGTGGCCGCACGGGAGATTGCCACATCGCCCCAGCCATGGATTGTGTCTGAAGCATTGAGGCAAAACGAGTTCACTTCCTCGAATTTTCCTGCCGCCTGGCGCAACTGTGTTTCAGCCGATTGCAGGCGCTGTCCGTCCTGCTTCGCTCCCTTTTCGGAGAGTTTAAGCTGCACTCTTAATGCCGCCTCGACTGATTCGCGCAACGCACCGATCTTCCGGCGAATGGAGTCCTGAGCTAACTCCCGATACTTTGCGTAAAGAGGCTCAATTTCACCATGGAACCATTCGTCCAGGAGCATTGCATGGCCGTCTTTGATGCTGATCGGCTGGACTGAAATTTCAAGGCCGAGTTGCGAATTGAATTGTGCGGAGATGTATTTCAATGATCGTTCGCGGTCTTCGAGCACGAGCAGGTCCGCCTTGCTCATAAGAACCTGGGCCGGAATGGCTGCTTCGTACAACCTCTGCACCGTGGAAATGTCTTCCTCAGTCAGAGTGGAGCCGGCGTCAACAAGCACTACAGCGAGGTCGCACTCTGGAAGATAAGCCATGGTCTCGGCAGCACCGGCAGTTGCCAGCGAACCGAGTCCCGGCGTGCCCACAAATACGATCCCGTCCCGCAGCCGTTCAGACGGCAACCCGACCGTGATCCTGGTCACGTGCTTCGAATTCCCGGGGTTATATTGCTCGCTTACAAACTCGTGCAGCCGCTCAATCGTTACCTCTTCGGATTTCCCGTTCAGATAAGAAATCCTCACCTGCGGCGCCGTGCTGTAAACAATCCGAGTAGGAATCGCCGTGATCGGATTGACTCCCACGGGAAGCACGTCAGCGCCAAGAATATGGTTCAGGAGAGATGATTTGCCCGAACTGACACGTCCAAACACTGCGATCTGGAAGCTCTTAGACTCGATTTTGTCCAGAATGATCGACAGAGCAGGACGAAATTCAATCAATCCATGGATGTTGATGACCTGTTCGAGTTTTGTGAGGGCATCGATTTCGTTGCCAGTCTGCGCCAGCCGCTTGAGGCGGCCTTCCAAATCCTGCCCGAGCCCCTGCGCCAAATACGCACTGAGTTTCCGAACGAGGCTCGACATCTCGTTCACAACTCCGTTAAGTTCAGGAACAACCGCAGGTGACACTTCTCCGTAGCCTCGCAGGGCGTCGGGACGACATTCAGCAAATGTAATATCTGCAAACTCCAGATTGACTCGGATTGAGTGCGTTGCACCGAACTGAGGGCCCGGAGGAGTAATCCCCAGGCTTTTCAGGGCCTGTACCATTTGAGCGCGGACCCTTGCGATGTAATCCTGAACAACCTTTGCCTGGCCCGGAGTGAGGTCGTTTCGGTATTTTGGAAACGGCGACCTGGAATTCGATGCATGAAGAATGGATTCGATCTCTGACAAGAGCTGATCGACATACTTGAAGCCGGTTAAAACGCGGTTTGCCTGAAACGGATTGAGAGAATCGCGTGGAGACATTTCAGCTCACGCAGAAGCGCAAATTAAAAACGGCTGACGGGATCGAGGATTGTCTCAGGCGAAGGATAAGACGTAATGATGTTGGCGTCACCCTTCACCATAAGACCCCTCCAGGAATTATCTTCCCCAGCGGGGCGGTTAAGGGCGAACTCCAACGCCTAACCCAATTATCAGCCCCGCGTGTCTCTACAGTCAAGCGATGGGGAAGGCCGCTTTATTGGATTCCACTGTGAACCGACGCCCGCTTGGCAAAGCCCGAAGCTTGCAGAAAGACGCAGAGAGACGGCTGAACGACAGGGAGCACAATGATGACGCTGTTGCGGAGGGTCAATGCAAGGTTCAATCACCTTGCATCATCAAAGAAATTTCAGAGGGCAAACTGGTGGCGGAGGGAGAGAAGAGGGGAGAAGATAATTCGCGGCCCGGGGTTTTAGCCTCGCCCCGGGCTTTCACCATCTAATGATCCGTGGAAGTAATAGCGTTCCGGCGGAATCAGCGCCTAAGCAATCTGTCGGATCGCCGGAGCAAATGCTCCGGGGCTCAGGGTACAACCGGCGAGGCCGGCTTGCCGGAGGTAGTGGCCGCTTCGATCGCCCAGGCGGTTCCGCCCGCTTCTGCAGCGAGCCCAAGGATAAGAAGCGCCTCGGGGCTCAATTTGAAGATATGCTTCATGTGCCGTTTGCCCTGTGGGAGCGGCTCCGGAGCAGCCGATGATTGTACGGTGACTGTTTTGCCTTTGCTTACTTCCTGAGCAACGCCGGCTTTTTCGACCTTGAGTGCGCCGTCCTTCGCGGTGACCAGTACGAGACCGTTAACCATGGCAATCTCGCCCAGAGCGGGACCATTTCCCGCGGGAGCAACCGTTACATCACCGGCCTTCACCTGAAAGGCTCCACTAGAAGCCGGGTGATAAAGCGATACGGTGCCGCGAGTGAGCGAAACCGTTACAGCTTGCCCCTCCTGAAGGAACGAGGCTTCAGTGTCACGGCCTGCGACCATGCGGTTTCCCTGCTGTAAAGTTAACATCGCAAGACCATCGCTCACTTGGAGATTGTCCCCATTCAAAACAGCCGTGTGAGGCAAGGCTGCCTGTCCGTCAAGTGTGGCATTCCTGCTCCCCAGCAACCAGCCGACCGGCGCTGGACTGCCGAACGTCGTTGCCGCTGCTACAATGGTTCCTGCAATGATTGCCGCGCATTGATTGAAAAATGTCGTCCTCAGCATAAACAACCTCCGTGTAACGGAATTCTTATCAATAAATCTCCGCTGTGTCAATGGAATACCGCTGCTCAAGCTGCTTTTTCCGCATGCGAAACAATTCCCCGGTGCGTTGGATGCTCTTTTGAAACACGATTCAGAATGCTGATGGTCACCACGACGATGCAACGCGTCCGAAATCCCGTGCTGCGCTCCAGATACGAAATGCCGGCACGCAGCCTAGAAATCGGTCCCATGGAATAAGCTTCTCTTCATTGCCTGGGTCCGCTGCATCCCGAACGCCGGAGTACCCAGCCGCGCCGGCTTCCAGCGAGCTACAGGGGTCCTCGCACTCGCCATTTTCTGCTGCCATGCAAGAACCTGGATGTAGGCAAGCACAGGAGCGACAAGCATAAAGGCAGCGCTGTAGTACGCGATCGATTCCGTAACCGAAAAAACGGTGAAGAATGCTAGAATCCCGGCGACTTCATCCGGTACCAGATTCTGCTGCCGTGAAATGAGCAGGCGGATCAAGAGAAGCCAGGCGAGCGCGTATGCCCCTACATAGGCAATGGCCCCCAGAACACCGCTTTGAATCAATGCGTGGAAAAACGCATTCTCCAACTGAGCGCCGACATAGAATCGATCGGCTTGGAACCCAAGTCCAATCCAGGGCGAATGCAGGGTCGCGGCTACACCCGCCATCCACTGACTTGTCCTCCCGGTGAGTGTGGGGTCAAAACTTCCGTTGCGAGTTCCAAAGTTCCACAGACCGTTAAAGAAACCAACAAGGGCTAGCAGAGCAAATCCCAGGATGCCAAAACCGATCAGCACAACCCGGCGTTGCTTCCGCAAGATTAGGATAACCATCGCCGCAGCAAGAAAACTCAACGTTTCAGTCCTCCCCTGCGCGAGCACGAGAGAGTACAAACCGAGAAGCAGTACTCCTGCCCAGAGTGCCTTTTTCCACCCTCTGGTCCTTTGGAACAATCTTGCCAGCCCAATTATGGCTGCTACCCCGGCATACCTGGCTAAACCTGTGTTGCGTGTACTCGGCATGCCGAGGATCTCTCCATATGCGCCTACGCTTCCGTTGTAAGCCATAACCCCGAGGGGGCTTCCCTGTGTCGGGACGAGAGCCGTTCCACCAAACGACGGAATGGCTGCCAGCAATCCGATCAAGATTCCGATGTCGATGGCCCAGTTTAGCTTCATCAGCTTGGAAAGGAGGCCTAACGCGCCCGGACCTGAGCAGACTGCCATTAAAACGATCGCAACGGATTCGTACATTGCGCACCAATAAACGGCCTGTATTGGATGAATGGAAATCAGACTTGAGGAGATCAGGCCCGCTGCTGCGAAGAACGTCAGCAAGCCAAGCGGACCTACTACCGCCCGGGTCTTGAGTCCGTGGCTGGATAGTATCGTGAGGACCGCAACCCAAGCAGCAAGCAACGGGAAAAATGCGCGAATACCGTGGACGAGTTGCAGTGAATTTGCTGGAAAGCCGGGCGAAAGAACAAGACCGATACCCGTGTTATATCCGCTCCACAATAGAAGCCAAAGGAGTGCGCTTAACAGGAAAAAAACGCTTCGCTCCTGCTGTGGAGACCTATTCACAGCGGTGGATTGGACCTCAGGATGTGGTTGCAATGCTTTCCGCATGTTCCGAACTGCGGGCTGGAAGGTCGCCTTCTACGTGCAGCACCCTTCGATAAACCTCGAGAAGACAGTCGCCATGACGCTCCCAATGGTACGAACGCTCAGCGCGCTCGCGTGCAGCCTTGCCCATTTGAAGGCGTAACTCAGCGTCTCTGTACAGGCAGAAAAGCGCCTCCGCCATTTCTTTTATCGCTTGATCAGGATGCCGTGGCTGTACCTTGATTCCGCACTTCTCTGTGACGTGCATCGCTGGCCCTGCATGATCAAGGCAAACGACGGGCATGCCAGCGGCCATTGCCTCAATTACGACCGCGCCGCCACCATCGCGCAGGCTGGCAAACAGAAAGACATCTGACTGGGCCATGGCCTGCAGCAATTCCTCGCGCGACATCCATTTCTCAATCCGGACCTTACCGTCGAGCCCAAGTTCCTGAGTGAGCTTTCTAAGGCGGCCTGATTCTGGTCCGTCGCCAATCAGGGTGAACGTTGCGGTCGGCGCCTTTTGCACAAAAAGCTGAAAGGCACGAATTGCCAGGTCGAAGGCCTTCAACTCAAGAAGCTTGCCGGCTGAGAGCACCCGAAATGGTTTTTGGCTGCCGTTGAATTGCCCATTCTCGTGGGGCCACACGCGCGTCGGGGAATCCGCGCGATTGTTGCGTTCCGTCAGTCGCAGGTCCTCGCTGGTAATGCCGTTTACTGGAAACAGTTGTGCTTTGGTTCTCCACCTTTCAGGAATGGTAAAGAGAGACTCCGGAGTGCAAACCAGAATGGCCCGCGCTCGCCGCTGGCCAAGCATGAAGATGGGATCATGCCGCAACACCTGCTGGCCAACGGAGCGAACGTGTTCCCAAAAACGCCCACGCCGCGAGAAGCCTGCAAGAAACGCCTTGGGAACCCGCTGTGCGCCGCCGCCGGGTCCGCGGATGTAAGGCACGGGCAGCAGTGCACCGATGTAGCTGGCCATCCAGTCGTTGGCGTAGGTCACATGGTGGAAGACATCGAAGGGCCGCTCGCGGTGCAGCCTGCGCGCCACAAAGTAAGCCTTGATCTGCCACAGGTAGGCGTAGAACTGGATGCCGCCGGCAAAGCCCTTTAACGCCTCAAGCCAGCGAGGCAGTTTAAGATAATGGAAATGGATGTTCCCATTGAACGCCTCCTTGAGGCCGCTTTCGATGGCAGATCGGAGTTCGGCGTGGGTGAGGACCACGACCTCGTGGAACCTGGCGAGTTGCCGGACGATATTCCAGCCGAGAACTGCTTCCCCACCCCCCGCGAGGCTTGCAGGGCCGCCACCGGGGCTGCAGGCGAAGGCGCAAACGAGGACGCGGAGGCGCGCGGCGGAATGTGAATTTTGCATCTTATTGAAAATTAAAGAGATAAAAAATTATGAATTTTGAAAAAATTACACAATGCACAGAAAAACAACAACTTCCCGCCGAAGGGCTACCTACCGAACGGTCGGTAGGCAAAGCCCCAGACCCCCCAACTCTCTGATAAATCAAGGAATAATCTCCGCCTTCCCGACCTCAACCCGCCTGCCCGGGACCCCCCTGGCGGAAGGTTTTCTTTGTCCCATCTGTCCCAAACCGCATGGCCCCGATACCCGCAGGCCGTCGCTGTCCCATCCGCGGTCCTCCATCTGAAACTGCCGGGGGCCTTGCGAAGCCGCTGCGCCCAGGCTGTTTTCCGGCGGCCCGCCTCTGTCCGCATCGGAGACTGCCCGGGGCCGTTCCGAAGCCTGGCACGCTGCCGCAGAGCGGACCCTGCGCCTGTCCCCATGAGCGCAGCGAGCGTTCCCGGCACCCGGGGCCATACGGAGAGCTTCGCTCGGCATGACCCTTCCGCCCCCTTCCGCAACCTGCCGGAGGCGCCCCTCGCGTCCGGCGCACACCGAGGTTATTCTGGATTCGTTCCATTTGGCTCATGTAGAGTCACGCCTGCGCCGGAGGTTTCGACAGATCGTCAGCTCACCCGACCGCTGCAGTTCGAACTCAAAGCTTTGGAGGGCCCGGAAAAAGACTTGCTCACAGTCAGATCCATGAAGTTCAATGCAAATGTTCCGAACGTGGGGGAGCCAAACCTCGGCGCCATTTCCAAAGACTTCCAATTCGCTCCTCTCCACGTCAACTTTCAGCAAATCAATCCATGTTGAGCCCACAGGGCTTAACAAAGACGGGATGTCCCATCCATCGGCGATTGTGCCGTGGTCATTTTGGAACTCGCGAACCTGGGTTGCCCACTCACGGCCATCGCCGAAAGTCCCTCGCGAAAGTCTTAATGTACAGCGCCTAGGCCAGACGGCCCCCTGCACCAGTCGAACCCTGTCTCCGTAAGGCTCAAGGTTCTCACTGCAAACCTCATAATTGTCTGGCGCTGGCTCCAGGGCGACGACCTTCGCACTAGGGAAACAGCTCAGGAAATATGCACTTGAATAACCAACATACGCGCCGAGGTCCATGATCAGTTGCGGCGACGGAATGTCTCTCAAGCAGGCGTACTCGTCCTCCAGAAAGATTTGTCTGAAGCAATCCAGATCGCTTGACCGTCCCAGGCGAATGAGCAATGGGTGCTTCGTTTGGGGCGGGCGAATTTTCCACCTCGCGGGTTGTTTCCACCCAAACTCGCAGACCGTTCTGCACGCAAGCCAACCTAGTGTTGGACGCCATCCGGCACGCTCAACCGCACATTCCAGGAACTTAGGAAGCGCCCTTATCTTCTTGGTGAGGGCTGGCATATCTGCTCTGACTGCAACCCTTGCAGTGCAGGGCTCCCGTCTTCGCCTCTTCATCGCGCAGCCCTAGACTGTACTTCGGCCGCCGCCGCGCCGCCCAGCCCGGGAGCGGCGCGATGCCTTGGGGGACAAACGGCGGCCGAACCCTTTACTGAATCCCGTCCTGCGCCGGCCTCGGCGAAGTGGAAGTAGGCGCCCCCAAGAATCGAACTCAGGCCCGGCTTCTCCACCGGTTGGAGTATTTCCGGCCAATAACCGAGCCGTTTTAACGACTCGAGAAACGTCGGGACGCCACACTCACCTTATGCCCCCGCTGACCGGCTCAATCCGCCCCATCGCCGCCTGTGCGAACCCCGCCACATTTCCCGCCACGCGCTTGAAGTAGCTGGCGTCGCGGTGGGCGAGGCCGAGGAAGAGGCTCATGGCGGCGCGGATGGTGAGCGCGAGGCAGCAGAGCGGCCCGGAGAGTTCCGGGTGTTTGGAGACGAAGTAGAGCCGGTTCAGCACTTCCTTTTTGCCGAGAAGGTAAGGGTCAAGCCGTCCAGTCTTCGACGGGTAGTGGTAGAATCGCGCGCCACTCACAACCGCCAGCCGGTATTTCTTGCTGACGCGGTAGCTCAGGTCCAGGTCTTCGAGGTAACTGTAACCCTCAAACCACTCGTCCCATGTGAATTCGGCCAGGACCTTTCGGGAATAGACCACGGCCCAACTGGGCAGCCAGCGTACATAAAGGTCCTGTTCCACCACCGGCGCGGCGGGGTGGCCATCGGGAGTCGGCACGGTCGATCCGGCTGAAGAAATGTCTGCTCGGGCGGAGAGTGTTGTGTGGAAGCCGGAGCGGAGCACAATCCCCTTGGCCGAATCGTAAAGACCCAGGCGCGTGACAATCGGCAGGGCCCTGAGACGCCGTCCAGGCATGGGCATCCCATTCATCAGGTTACACCCCACTCCGCCCAGGTCCGGCGGGCCGCTGTCCCAGAACCGGAGCAGCGCCTCGAAGCATTGCGGCTCCAGCACAATGTCGTCATCGAAAAAGCCGATCAGGTC
>Ga0209581_1001337_pt1 | contig 29718 bp, 28 predicted proteins | sample Coa_R2_FD_187160 | JGI IMG/M metagenome (GOLD analysis project Ga0209581, IMG submission 187160) | Surface soil microbial communities from Centralia Pennsylvania, which are recovering from an underground coalmine fire - Coalmine... | ecosystem: Environmental > Terrestrial > Soil > Unclassified ...
CCATGACCCTTGCCAGTAGATCGGCACGTTATAGGCGACAGCTGCGATATCGGGAACCTGCCGCTCACCATCAGAATACTTGTTCTTCACACCTGGCGCTGTCTGCCAGCTCGGCTCCGTAACGGTAATACTGTTGCCGCCGCCACTGCCCCAGGAGTTCTGGCACTGGCTGGTACTGGCGGAGCTATCCGACCAGGCCTGCTCGCTTACCCGGTTGCCCTTGCTGTCCGTTTGCAGCATGGTGCCGCCAACTGAGACGACGTAGGGGCTGGTCGAGGGAAACTGCACCGCCAGGCTGTTATACTGGCCGCCGCCATAGGCGGCACAGTCGCCGCTGGAGACAAAGACGGTCATGTGTTCCGCCTGCGTCAGAATCTCCAGACTCTGATTGAGGGACTGGAAATCCCCGATGGTGAAGTAGGGTTCGGCCTCGCCCAGGCTGATACTGACGATACTGCCGGAACCGGTGTTCTTCGAGTTATCGTTGATGATCTGTTGCAATTCGGCGTTGGTGATCGCCCAGAAATCACTATCGCCGACATTGTCGGTATTGGACTGATAATCCAGGATAGTAGCATTGGGAGCCAGCCCGGCGATCATGTCGATATCCAGCGTCGCCTCCCCGGATGCATCCTGATTGGCCGTATCGGCAGGCTGACCAACATTGATGACGCCAAACTTGCCTTTGAAGCCTACACAGTCGAAGTAGTTCTGGATATCACTCTGATCGACGGCTCCGCCTTCAACCAGGTTGATGGTCATACCTTCGCCATGCCAGCCATGCTGCCAGAAGGCATCGTAGCCATACGTATGGGCGATGTCTTGCGGCAAAACGGCCTGGTTATCAACGGTGCAATCAGCATGCGCGTGCTGTGCTGTCAGCAGGACGCGCTGGCTGGCCGAGAACATCTCGTGCGGAGGCGGCGTGAAGTTGTCCAGGCCGGTGACGGCCAGAATCTGGCTGGCCAGTACGCTCGGTATCTTCGGGGCGGGCGAGGGCGCGTAGAAGGTGCGTCCGTTATAACGGTGTAGCACAAAGTGCGTCTGGAACAGGCGCCCGAAAGCGGCGGCGGTGGCATCGACGCTCAGGTAGGTGTGCAGCTTGCCCAGCGTCACCGTCGCGTTCTCGATGCCGAAGAACTCTTTGAACTGCTGGTACTGCGCGTCGCTGATGCCCAGCTGATTGGCCACCGTCCCCAGATCGCTGCTCTGGCCAGACTTCACTTTGTTTTGACCCAGCCCGTTGAGCGTCGACTGGTTCACCTTGAAGGTGATGCCCACGTGCATCTTCGTGCTATCCGCCAGTTTGCCCACCACCGGCGAATTGAGCGCAGCCGTCGGAATGCCCAGATTGAGCGTGGTGTACTGCAACGGCGTCACCGTCGGCGTGGGATTGGTCGTCTGCGAGGAGCCGCCACAACCCGCCAGGATGAGCAGCAGCGCCATCCCCACCAGAGAGAGCCAGATGCGGCGCGTGATCGTGGGATGTGATTGTGAAGTGTGCATAGAAACTCTCCAACTCTCCATTTTTACAAACCTGCCTTTTGCTACTACTGACGACACGAAAGCGTTTTTTTCAGCATGAGTTTTCTTGACTATCTGAAAAGGTCATCAAGAAAATTACTGAGGGGATTATACAGTAGTGCTTATCATTTGTATATGGTTCAGCTCACATTTCTCCTGTGAACACGGGAAACTTTGCCAGATTTCCCCTATCTAACAGGTCAAAAAGATGATATAATAAGAGACAATTGGAAAAGATATTCTAAGGGACAGACTTTTTCTAAGGATAGAACGCCATGCCAGAATTCAAGGTCGAGGCGCCATTTCAACCGACGGGGGATCAGCCGGAAGCCATTGCAAAGTTAGTGGAAGGCATTCAGAAAGGCTATAAGAAGCAGACGTTGCTCGGCGTCACGGGCAGCGGCAAGACGTATACCGTTGCGAAGATTGTCGAGCAGGTGCAGAAGCCAACGCTGGTGCTTGCTCCCAACAAGACGCTGGCCGCGCAGTTGTATAGCGAGTTCAAAGAGTTTTTCCCCAATAACGCCGTCGAATACTTCGTCTCTTACTATGATTACTATCAGCCGGAGGCATACATCCCGCGTACAGATACCTATGTTGAAAAAGAGAGCATGCTCAACGAGGAGATTGAGAAGCTGCGGCTCTCAACAACGCGCAGCCTGTTCGAGCGGCGCGATGTGTTGATTGTCGCTTCCGTCTCCTGCATCTACGGCCTGGGCAGCCCGGAAGAGTACGGCGAGGTCGTGCTGACGCTCAAGGTGGGCGAGGAGCGCCGCCGGGATAAGATTCTGCGCCACCTGACGGAGATTCAGTACGAGCGCAACGACTCCAACTTCATTCGCGGGCGGTTCCGCGTGCGCGGCGATGTGCTGGAAATCTTCCCCGCCTATGAAGATGTAGCCGTGCGCATCGAATTCTTCGGCGACGAGATCGAGCGCATGACGGAGATTGACCCGCTCACGGGCGAGGTACTGGGTAAGCGGCAGCGGCTGGACATCTACCCGGCCAAGCACTGGGTAACGACGCAGGCGCGCCTCAACAAAGCCATCGAACTGATCGAGGCCGAACTGGAGGAGCGGCTTGCTCAACTGGAGGCCGAAGGGAAGCTCCTGGAAGCGGCGCGGCTGAAGCAGCGCACCAACTTCGATATCGAGATGTTGCGCGAAACGGGCTTCTGCTCCGGCGTCGAGAACTACTCGCGTCACCTTGCCGGTCGCGGCGCGGGCGAGCAGCCCTGGACGCTGCTGGACTACATGCCCGACGATTACCTGCTGGTGGTCGACGAATCCCACGTCGCGCTGCCACAGGTACGCGGCATGTATGCCGGAGACCGCTCGCGCAAGCAGGTGCTGGTCGACTATGGTTTCCGCCTGCCCTCGGCGATGGATAACCGCCCGCTGACCTTCACCGAGTTCGAGGGCATGGTCAATCAGGCCCTTTACGTCTCCGCTACGCCCGGCCCGTATGAGTACGAACACAGTGAAGCCATCGTCGAACAGGTCATTCGCCCGACGGGCCTGCTCGATCCAGAGATCAGCGTGCGCCCCACAAAGGGGCAGATCGATGACCTGCTGGCCGAGATTCGCAAGCGCGTCGAGAAGGGGCAGCGCGCGCTCGTCACGACGCTAACGAAGAAGATGGCCGAAGACCTGGCCGACTATATGCAAGAACTGGGCATCAAAGTCCACTACCTGCACTCGGAAATCGATACTATCGAGCGCGTCGACATCCTGCGCGATCTGCGCCTGGGCGTCTATGATGTGGTGGTAGGCATCAACCTGCTGCGCGAGGGCCTTGACCTGCCGGAAGTCTCGCTCGTCGCCATCCTCGACGCCGATAAAGAGGGCTTCCTGCGCTCGGAAGGCTCGCTCATCCAGATCATCGGTCGCTCAGCCCGCCACGTCGAAGGCAGCGTCATCATGTATGCCGATACGATAACGAAATCGATGCAGCGCGCCATCGATGAGACGAACCGCCGCCGCAAGATTCAGATGGCCTACAACGAACGCAACAATATCACGCCGCGCGGCATCAAGAAGGAAGTGAAGACGCTTTCCGAGCGCATCAAAGAGATGAGCGGGACCGCTACTGAAGCCGCCGAGGGCAAGACAGTGGCGGCAGTGCTGGCCGGCATCCCGAAAGATGAAGCTCTGCGCCTCATCAAGGACCTGGAATCGCAGATGCGCGCAGCCGCCAAACAACTCGAATTCGAGAAAGCCGCCCAGTTTCGCGACCAGATCATCGAGATTCGCAGAGCGATGATCGAGTAATATAAGCGCAGCGAAAGATAAAATTAGTAGAGCTTATCTCCATGATGTTGTATAATAACATCATGGAGATAAGTTGTTATACAACATCATGAAGGGGTTTAGCTATGGAACTCGTTCGCAAACAAACATATATTACTCCAGCACAGGATAGGGCAGTAAAAAGTCTGGCTCAGCAGCAGGGAGTTACAGAGGCAGAGATCTTACGCAAGGCTCTTGATGAGTTTCTCATTAAAGAGGGCATAGTAGTGACTTCGGATCCATTTGCTGAAATGATCGGGATGTTTGAAGGTCCATCTGAGGTAGATCATGACGACATATACCGATGAAATCAAGCGTCTGTTCATCGATACTTCAGCATGGATTGCCTTGATGAACAAAAAAGAGCAGCACTATGCAGCTGCCCTAACCTTTCATCAAAGCCTGGATCCTTCGACTATTCGCATCACAAGCTGGGGAGTGGTAGCGGAAACGTTCACCTGGATACTCTACCATATTGGGCAGAGAGAAGCCTCACGGTGGCTTGATTTGAAGGATGCCCTGGAGAAACAGGGAATCCTCCAGGTAGTCTTTCCAGATTATCAAATGGAGGCAAGAGTACGGAGAGTGCCTGGTCGCTATCACGATCAAACACTCTCGTATGTAGATGCTTTCTCTATTGCAATAATTCAGTCTCGTCCAGATATCGATGCAATATTTGCTTTCGACCATCACATGGCCCTTGCTGGTATTCCCATTCTACCAGGTCTTTTGAATTCAGAAAAATGAGCATCAACATCCGTCCAGCCCGATTATCCGATGCACCAGCTATAGTCGATCTTTCCGAACAGAAACGCACGCAGTACCAGCAATACCAGCCGACGTTCTGGCACAAAGCCACCGACGCGCGGGAAAAGCAACTCTCGTTTTTTAAGCATCTGATCGAACGGAATGATGTGATTACACTGGTGTACGAGCAAGAAAGCAAGATTGAGGGCTTCGCCATTGCCGATTTCGTCAATGCGCCGCCCGTGTATGATCCAGGTGGCCCAACGTGTCGCATCGATGATTTCTGCCTTGCCAGCGAAAGCCAGTGGGAAGCTGTCGGAAGCGCCCTGCTCAATGAGGTGCAACGGATCGCAAAGGAACAGGGCGCGGCGCAAATGGTGGTAGTCTGCGCGCATAGAGATGCACCCAAACGAACCATGCTGGCGGCGCCGGGTTTTTCTATCGCCTCAGAGTGGTATGTGCGCGATCTGTGATTTATGCACAACGGTGTTCTGAGATCGAATCCTGGCTTTCTTGCGCCTCAGAGTGGTATGTGCGCGATCTGTGATTTATGCAGGTGGGTCGTCAGGAGTGTCTTCGGAAAACTCTACATTCTCGTAGAGAGCGGCAACAGGAAAACTTACTTTCAGACTCGCTAACTCGATGTAGTCGTCGGCTTCAAAGAAATGCAGGGTCCAGAGATTCTCACTGGCTCGGCGATAGACTTCTACAGCCTGCTCATCAGTTTCTACCAGCACATATTCCTGGATAGTTGGACAGGCACGATAATAACTGAATTTCTTGCCTCGATCACGGCGCTCCGTACTGGGAGAAAGCACTTCCACAATAAGGCGCGGATAGTGCAGCATATCGGAAACCCCACGATCTCGTTCATCACAACTGACAACAACATCTGGAAAAACATAGCGGTTTTCGGAGACCTGCACAAGCATATCAGAGGTATAGACACGGCAAGGCCCACCACGCAGCAAGAACCCCAGCTCTCGTATCATGTTTGCAGCGATAAGCGAGTGATTAGTCGTTCCCCCTGCCAGCATATAGATTTGCCCGTCGATAAACTCATAGCGAACATCTGGACTGTTACGAAGAAAATCCAGATATTCCTCAACGCTCATCATAACGTGATGAGGTTCAGCAGCCATTTCCTGCTCCTTCTGGCATATCTGCTACCCTTTGCTTGCTCCAATCACCTTTGCAGGCTGATTTCTCGTAGTTAAGGTATCATGAGATGGTCAGAACGTCAATAGAGTTCCAGGGATTGCTCTGTGAAAATTTCCCTTGATTTCTCGCACAATATCAGTTATACTTCCCCCCGCGATACAGTATTCCCTGTAACACAACAAACGAGATAGCAGAAAAAATGAGAGGTGATTTTTTATGTCAATGAACACCATCCATGACGCAACGAACTGTCTGCTGGTAGACAGCCCGGCTCGCGATGAGTAAGAGCAGGCAATAAGAAGCTGAGTGACTACTCCCCCTGCCTGATGGCAGGGGCTTCCATCGTTCTTGCAAGTCGATTTTCTCCTGTTAGAGCAGCATCTTCTCTAACACAGTAGCGGCCTCTCCAACACTACCCCTGGTAGCAGCAGTCTCCTTTTTTCAGGGCCTCTTACGACGTTTATGTTGCCTACCATGCTGCCTGCCAGCATTGAGGAGAGGATGATACATGTTTTTGCACAAATGGGATTTGAGCGCCCGCAGCGTCTTTCTGCTGTATTCGATCGCCAACTCCCTTTTTCTGAGTACGATTTTCACAGTTGATCTTGTCTACCAGGTGCAGGTCGCGCACCTGACGCCATTGCACCTGGTGCTGGTGGGAACGTTTCTGGAAATCGTCTGTTTCCTGTGCCAGGTTCCTACTGGCGTGCTGGCAGACGTGTTCGGACGACGTCCGGCGATTATTCTCGGCACCTTTCTGATCGGCGCGGGCTTCATGCTGGAAGGCTCGCTGCCGCACTGCATTTTTATCCTGCTGGCGCAGGTGTTCTGGGGCGTTGGCGCGACCTTCACCGACGGCGCGCTCGAGGCCTGGATCAGCGGCGAGGTGAGTAGAGAGCAGATTGGCCCCGTTTTTGCGCGCAGCATACAGTTACGGCTCGTGGGTGGCCTGCTCGGCGCGTGGGTCAGCGTGGGGCTTGCCAGCATCCGGCTCAACCTGCCCATCGTGCTGGGCAGTGGCCTCGTCATCGGGCCTGGCGTGTTTCTGCTGCTCTTTATGCCGGAGCATTCCTTCCGGCCAGCCGCGAAGGAGGAACGGCCAACATGGGCATCAATACTCACACCACTGCGCCACGGCATTCGGCTCCTGCGCCTGCGCGCCGCCCTGACCGCCGTCAGCATCATCCTCTCGCCCGTCCTGCTGCTCTTTGCCTATGCGACGCGCAAGGTGAAACAGGAACAGACGGAGGAAGTTCGCGTTGAACCCTTAACAAAGGTGATAAAATAATAACCGTTGGTTTATCCAACGCTATCTTAACCCTGTGGAAAGGACTCTATTCTCTCATGACGCACGATCATCATTCTCACCATATGACGCCCGATCAGAACAGCCATGAACAGGAGCAGCGTCCAACGCAAAGTGAGTATCTGAGCGGAGAGCAGATTTTGCCACACCGCGTGCAGCCGAACATGACGGTCGCGGAACTGATCGACCAGCAGTTTCAGGCGTATAACGCGGCGCGACTGAATGAGGCGGCGCGGCTCTTTGCGCAGGAGATGCTCAACCCGGAGAAAGATGTGACGATTGGCCTGACGATGGCAGGCGCGCTCACCCCCGCCGGGCTGGGCGGCTGCATCCTCACGCTGATGGAGTACGGCTTCGTCGATTTCATCGTCAGTACCGGCGCGAACCTCTATCACGATATTCACCACGCGCTGGCCATGTCGCTGCATCGCGGCGATTTCCGGTTGGACGACACAAAATTGCAGGAAGAGGGCGTCATTCGCATCTACGACATTCTTTTTGAAGACAAAGTGCTGCTGGATACCGACGCCTTTGTGCGCGAATGTCTGACGACGCTTCCTGAACGGCCCATCTCAACCTCGGAACTGCATCACCACCTGGGAACGCAGTTGCTCAAGGTCGGGGTAAAGCCCGAATATTCGGTGCTGGCGCAGGCGGCGCAATGGAATGTGCCGATCTACACCTCCTCGCCCGGCGATTCGTCGATTGGCATGAACCTCGCCCGTTACGCGCTGGAGGGCCACAAGCTCACGCTCGACCCGCTGGCCGATGTGAACGAGACAACAGCGATTGTGCATGCCGCGACACGCAATGGCGTCATCATTCTCGGCGGCGGCAGCCCGAAGAACTTCTACCTGCAAACGCAGCCGCAACTGTGGGAAGTGCTTGGCATCCACAAAGGGGGCCATGACTACTTTATCCAGATCACTACCGACGCGCCCCACTGGGGCGGCCTTTCCGGCGCCACTCCCTCAGAAGCTGTCTCCTGGGGCAAAATCAAACCGGATCAGTTGAATAGTACGGTCGTAGTTTATGGCGATTCCACTATTGCTTTACCCCTGATGACTGCATACGCAGTGACAAAAGCTCAACCGCGACCGCGAAAAGAATTGTACACAAAGCGTGAGAAGCTGCTCCAGGAGCTAGCGCGGGCCTTTGAGTCCGGTAAGGAGGTACGCCCCTGATCTTTTCTTCTACCTAATGGCAATGCCTACCTGACATTAGATGGACGGCAGCCTTTTGTTTTAGGTGGAAGCTGGTTGGCTATTAGGTACAAGCGGCGAAATTACCCTTTGCATTAGCTTGACAACCTAATGTATAATATCATTCGGTGTGCAACAAACATTCCCTCGTCGGCTCAAGGCACATTGCCTTCTCTTTCAGGGGAATGCCAGGCGGCACCACGATGTTACCTTGAAGGCGGCCCGCACGCTACAATAGCGGGCAGACGCACAAACAATAAGGAGGAAATTTCGATGCTTGTCCACTTGATGCTGGAACTCTACGGCTGCGATCGCGAGCTGTTGAGCAACGAGGCGCTGGTACGCCGCGTACTGGATGAATACCCTGCCCGCGTGGATATGGAGAAGGTCAGTCCGGTACACCTGTATGATATTGAAACATCAAACCCGCTGGACGCCGGGCTGTCCGGGTTTGTGGTGATCGCACAGAGCCACATCAGCGTCCATGCCTGGCCGGAGTATGGCGAAGTCGACATTGACATCTGCTCCTGCAAGGAGTTTAGCCAGGAAGATGCCATCAACTTCGCGAAAGAGATGTTTCAGACCGACGATGTAGAGGTGCATTTCGTGGTGCGCGGCAATCGCTCCCTGCGCCCGGAAACGCCTGACCCTGAGCGGCTGGCTGCCGCGCTCGAAGAGCGCCGCAACCGTAAAGCTGCTGCGGGGGTGCGATAAAAAGGACATAGTGACTATGACAGAATCGCCTGTGACCCAGTTTGGTGCGCCTGATGCCCCGTATTGCGACCCGGCAACGGCCCGTGTAACGATTATTCCGGCTCCGCTTGAGTATAGTGTCTGCTATATGAAAGGCACAGAACATGGGCCGCAGGCGATTCTGGACGCTTCCAGTCAGATGGAACTCTACGACGAGGAACTGGACTGTTGCCCCATCGAAGTCGGCGTCTACACGCGCCCGCCACTGGACTATAGCGGTATGGATCACGCGACCGCCCTTAAAGCGACCGGTGAGGCTGTGCGCGAAGTCCTGGAGCGCGGCCAACTTCCCCTGATCCTCGGCGGCGAGCATTCGCTGTCCGCGCCACCCATTGGCGTCGTGCGCGAATTTTATCCCGATCTGACCGTTGTCCACATCGACGCGCATGGCGACCTGCGCGACGAATACGAGGGTACGCCCCTCTCGCACGCCTCTATCGAGCGGCGCGTGGTCGATATGGGCATTCCCCTGACCGAAATCGGCATTCGCAGCTTCAGCCCGGAAGAGGCCGAATTTATGAAAACAAAGCCCGATGTCGCCGTTGTCTGGGCCTATCAGATGGCAAAAGGGCGCGCGAGAATTCCCTGGGAACGCCTCTCAGAGCATACCTATCTCACCATTGATCTGGACGCCATCGATCCATCCGAAATGCCCGCCGTCGGCACGCCCGAACCCGGTGGCCTGCACTGGTACGAACTGCTCGATCTCGTCCGCGAGATATTCCGCCACACCACCGTCGTCGGCATGGATGTGGTCGAACTCTGCCCCATGCCTGGCCAGACCCGCGCCGATTTCCTGGCCGCCAGACTCGTCTACAAACTGATCGGCTACCGCTTCTGCGATGAGCAATAGGTCGCCATAGAGGCATTGTGGCTTCCCCCTGTCCCATACGGGGCCTCTTCAGTACCATAGATTCGGGGATGTACAATAAGAGTAAATCAACTTGCAGACAGAACTCTTTTGCCTTACAGGGATGTTCTATGCTGAAGAAAGATACAGGCATACTTTTGAATTTGCAAAGACCCGTAGGGCGGCGATACATAGCTGCATTGCTCATCCTTTTCTTGCTATTCATGTTGCTCGCTGCCTGTACCAGCACAACGAACAGCACGTCGAAAACGGGGAGCGTGCGGCAGACGCTGCCGGGCAGCAACGGGTCGATCACCTATAGCGCCGGAGCGCAGGATGTGTTGATACGGGTGTTTCACGGCGGGGGCAATTTCGGCACGCTGGAGGTCAGCCCGGAGGTGAGTATCTATGGAGACGGCAGCTACATCCTTGGCCCCGGCTACCAGATGCGCGAGGGGACGCTCTCCACGAATGCGCTACAACAATTGCTGCACACGCTGGTCGACAGCGATCACCTGCTTAGCTTGAGCCAGCAGCAATTTTCGGATACGCCCGATCAGAATGTTACCTTGCTGCAACTCTCGCTCAACGGGAAGCAGTACCAGTATGTGTATGGGACTTTTGGGACGCTTTCTGAGAGTGAGCAGGCGATGAGTGACTATCACCATCTGGACGCGGCGCTCACGGCCATCACCGGCGCGCTCAACGGGGCAACACACCCCTATAGAAGCCAGAATATGACCCTGCTCGTCCACCAGGATTTCAGCCCTGATCTGACGCAGAACATTCCTGCCTGGACGTTGCCCGATTTCACGCTCGATCAGCTTGCCACCTACGAATGCGGCGCAATCCCGCAGGATATCACCGGCCCGAACGCCGATACCGGCTGCCTGACCTACACTGTGCCGCAGCACGCCCTGCTGTTATCGGCGGCTCAGCAGCGGGCAATACTGGCACTGCTCAAGGGGCAGCAGAGCGGCGTCTTTGTTGAGCAGGGACTTTACTACGCGGTCAACCTGCGCCCCTTGCTACCCGATGAACTGCCGGGTCAGGCGCTTGCCATGTTCGGCAGCGGGGAGTTAAACTACAACCCGGTGCCGCTCTTCAGTGGCCCGGTGCCGCAAATCACACCGACGCCTTCCTGAAATTGCAGGAATGTGGGAAGCAAGCGTGTTGTATCATGGGAATTCTGTGATATACTATCAGAGACGCGCCCCCACGCAGTTGCCCTGTATATAAGCATAGATGCGCGTCACCAGAACGCAGTGGGTGCGGAAAGACCGACGGGAGGTACACAATACAGGCATCCTGGAAATCCGATCTGTCCACCACGTTGAAACACATCCTCAAAGGGACAGCCCTGTGAAAGGAACTATGACCAGAGATTTTAACAAACAGCGGCGAGAGCGAGACGATATGCGCCCATACGTTCGCAAACAGCCACCACGCAGGCCCGGTGAAGAGCGTTTTGCGCGCCCGGATCGCCCGCGCCTCAACCGCGAGACAGTCGATCGTGCATGGGAAAATGGCGCTCAAGTCAACCATGCCGACTACCATACACGGACCGGGAACAGCCGCCCCGGCAGACCATATGGCCAGAGACAGCGTTTCTCCGACCAGAATGGACGCAACAACTCCACTTCCGGCTACCGTCGCGACTACGAGTCTAACCACTTCGAGCGCGAGCAGGAAGACAGAGGGCGCGGCAACGACCGCTACCACTACTCTCCCGACAATGGCGGGCAACGCTCCCGATCGTACAATAATGGTCGTTTCGATGAGCCGCGTCCCAACGGCTACCGACAGCGCGAACGTGATGGCCGCCCCGATTTCCGCGAGCAGGGTTATGACCGCTCATATCCAACACGCGAACAGGGCTACACAGGGCGTTCATCACGTTATGCTGAACGAGATAACCGCTCGTCTCGCTATAGCGGGCGCGGCCAGCGTCCATCTTCCGACGGCGCGCCATATGAGACGCGCGCTCCGCGCCGCAACTACCGGCAGCGCGAACAGGAACAGTTCGAGGGCGAGTATGAACGCTTCCACTCGTTCGAGGAGCGTCCTGCACGCAGCCAGACAGGCGCACAACGATTTGAGCGCAGGCCACCGCAGGAAAGGCACGTCACCCGCCTTCCCGATGGGCGCGTGCTGAAAGGGCCTCGCCCGGCACAACGCAAAAATGCGCAGTTCTGGACGGAAATCGCCGAGGATACCGAGACGCTTATCCCTCATCCTCATGGGAACCGGCAGGCCGGACGCAAGCGCGAGAAAAAAGCGAGTTCCGCGCCAGCAAGCGAGAGCAACGTGCCGCGTCCATCGCAGCGAGGCTTCAAATGGCCCCGGCCAGAGCCGGAAGAATAGGCCTCTTTCGATTGATTGATCTTGAAAACAGAGGCGATCAGCCGTAGCAACACGTATGCATATCAGAACAGTACAGGGGCCAATTGCAACGGACGAGTCAGGCATTACGCTGGGGCATGAACATCTGCTCATTGATCTGCGCGGCCTGTGGGAGCAACCCCCGGCAGAGCGCGCCTACCTGGTTGAGCAGGAGCCAACGCTGGAAAACCTGGGCGCGCTGCTGCGCAACCCGTATGACTCAAAGCCAAACCTGCTCATCGATGATCTTGAACTCAGCATTCAGGAATTGCGGCATTACCGGGCAGCAGGCGGTCAATCAATCATAGAATTGACCACCGTTGGTATCCGACCGCAGCCGGAGAAGCTGCGCGCCATCGCCGAGCGCAGCGGCATTCAGGTCATCGCGGGCTGCGGCTACTATCGCCAGCCGCTGCTGCCAGCAGAGCTGCACGAGCGCAGTACCGAAGCCATCGCCGACGACCTGCTATGCTGGCTGAACGAAGGCATGTATGGCACATCTATCCGGGCGGGTTTGATGGGAGAACTCGGCACCAGTTCTCCCATCTACCCGTTCGAGGAACGCCAGCTACGCGCTGCCGCCCGCGTGCAGCGACAGACGGGAGCCAGCATCAATGTTCATCCGCTCATCTGGGGTCACGAACACCTGCGCATTCTGGACATTCTGGAAGAGGAAGGCGCGGACCTGACGCGGGTAGCGATCAGCCACTGCGATGAACTGGCCGAACCGGAATGGCATGCTCGCATCGCCGAACGCGGGGCAGTCCTCTCCTTCGATACATTCGGCTCGGAGACCTATTTCGACCGCTCCTTTGCGCAGGAGCCGCGCGACACCGAGCGCATCGCCTGCGTGCTGCGCCTGCTGGAAAAGGGCTACGGCGCGCAGCTCACATTCGCGCATGATATCTGCACGCGCATCCAGTTCCATCGCTATGGCGGCTGGGGCTGGGATCACGTACTGACCAATATTGTGCCGCGCCTGCGCCATGCAGGCGTGTCAGAACAGGAATTGCGTATCATACTGGTGGAGACACCGAAGCGTTTACTGACATTACCGGGTGATTGACCATGCTTTATCCGAGTTATCTCAACCTTTATGAAACGGGCGAACTGGCGGAACGGGCAGCGGCGGCGTGGGAGATACTCCGCAGCTGCACCATCTGCCCGCAGAACTGCCGCTGCAACCGCATCGCGGGCAAGACCGGCGTCTGCCATTCCGGCACCGAGGCAATTGTGGCTTCGTGGAACGTGCATCGCCGGGAGGAGCCGCCGATCAGCGGCACGCGCGGCGCAGGAACCATCTTTTTCGGTTACTGTCAGGCGCGCTGCACCTATTGCCAGAACTTCCCGCTCAGCCAGGGCGGGCTGGGCCATCGCGTCGGGCCAGAACGGCTGGCGGACATGATGCTTTACCTGCAAAAGAAACGTTGCCACAATCTCGACCTCGTCACGCCCACGCACTTTGTGCCGCAGATTCTGGCCGCGCTCGTCATTGCCTGCGAGAAGGGGCTGCGCCTGCCCCTCGTCTACAACTGCGCAGGCTATGAGAACCTGGAGACGCTGAAGTTACTGGATGGCGTGGTCGATATCTACCTGCCGGATGCCAAATATGCTGATAATAAAAACGCCCTGCGCACCTCCAAGATGCCGCGCTACGTCGACCACAATCAGGCCGCGCTCAAGGAGATGTATCGACAGGTCGGGCCATTGCAACTGGACGAGGAAGGCATCGGTCGGCGCGGCTTGCTGATCCGCCATCTCGTCATGCCAGAAGACATCTCCGGCACACGCGAAGTGCTGCGCTGGATCGCCGAAGAACTCGGCCCCGACACGCCCGTCAGCCTGATGGATCAATACTTCCCCGCCTGGAAAGCGGTCAACGACCCCATCCTCAATCGCCGTCTGACCTGGAACGAGTACAGGACGGCGCTCGACGCGCTGGACGAATTCAATTTCACGGCGGGCTATGTGCAGGAAGACCTGTTAGAACTGGATACAACATCGAATGTATAAGCGGGCAGATTGCCCTTCTCATGCATTGGCCCCGGCGTGCTATAATCTGAAAGAAGCTAAAATGAACCCTGTGTTTGAGAGGCGGTGTACGTGTCAGGTACAGGCCGCCTCTCTTTATACGCCAATCATACAGGAAACCGCTCTGAGACGCACGGGGAGCGGTCTCCTGAATGGGAGAAACATCTTTATGAATGACACGGCCACGTTGAGCCGACTGTTTGCCGGTATCCAGGCTGATCTTGAAAAAGTTGATGCCACCTTTGAGGAGCGAGCCACTTCCGGCCTCGATATCCTCAACTCTGCCTCTATGCACGCGCTCGGCTCGCCCGGCAAACGCTTGAGAACCGCACTCACCTTACTTTCTGGCAAGTTGAACACGTATCGCTTTGATAAACTGCTCCCGTTGAGTGTTGCCTTTGAGATGGTGCATCTCGCAACCCTTATACATGATGATATTGTAGATAACGCAAAAACCCGACGCGGCAGCCCGACGGTGAATGCGATCTGGGGAGATAACATTGCTATCCTGCTCGGCGATTACTACTTCGCGAAAACGGCAGGCTTGATCGCCGATATCAACGATAACCGCGTCGAGCATCTCTTTTCTGATACAGTGGCGACCGTCTGTGAAGGCACGATCATGGAGATGATGACGGCGGGACGCATCGATCTAACTATGGAGAGCTATTACGATAAGATCAGTCGCAAAACGGCTGCGCTGCTGGCTGCCTGTTGCAAAGGCGGAGCCATCGTCAGCGGAGCTACAGAGGGAGAGATCAGCCATCTCTACGACTACGGGCTGAATCTCGGCATCGCCTTTCAGATCATCGACGATGTGCTGGACTATACCGAAGATCAGGCCACCATCGGCAAACCGGCGGGTAACGACCTGCGCCAGGGCATGGTGACGCTGCCGCTCATCTACGCCTTACAGGGACAGCCACAGAACGGCCACTATCAGAAAGTCCAGCGCCTGCTCAATGATACGGCGGCGCGTGCAGATGAAGAGGTGCGAGAAGTGGTGGCATGGGTAACGGCAAGCCCCGCTATCGAGCGATCATTTGCCCAGGCATATGTCTTCGCGGACAAAGCGCGGCAGGCGCTCAACCACTTCCCGCCATCGCCGGATCGCCAGGTACTTGACGAACTGATCGACTTCGTCGTGACGCGCAGGCATTAGCGTCTCCACTTTCAATCCCAGACGGTTTCAATCCCAGGCGGGAAGCCGGAAAAGGGCCGATTCCCGCCGCTTTCTCCTGAGAGAAGTAGACCGACAAAATCGAAAGAGACACACAATTCGTAGGCGCGCGATTGATGCGCGCCTACGAATTTTCCTATCTTCTATGCGAAGCCGTGAGCGAGCGCGACCAGCAGGATCAAAGCAACCAGAATCAGGCCGACCCAGAGAGCGGATTGGAGCATATCATTGCCCTGAGAGATGGGGGGAAGCTCCTCCGGGCGCGCCAGAAGGGTCCTGTTCTCTTGCAGATCGACTTCCGTGGGGGCCAGAGACTGGAATGCCTGCGCAACGCTCTCCTGCACGCTTTGCGCGGCAAAACCAGGGGCCGAGGGCCGATCAGCGGCCACGGGCGCCCTGAAGGCCGGTGCAGCCCGCTCTTCGGGGCTGGAAACGAGCGTGCTACTCACCGAACGCATGGCGAGCAAATCCTGGCGCAGTTCAGAGGGACGCTGGTAACGCTGGCTGGAAACCGGACGCAGGCCCTTCGACAGAATGGCGTCGAACTGGGCCGAGACATTGGGGTTGATACGCTGCGCCTGCGGTATACTGCCGCTCACCCCTGCCGGCGCGCTTCCAGTAACCGCGTGGTAGGCCGTTGCCAGCAGGGAATAAAGGTCGGTACGCACATCGATCAGGCCGCGCACAAACTCCGGCGCGGTATAGGGGGTCAGGCGTGTGCGGTCAATGCCTGAGACAAACTGGGTCGCGCCCCCCGCCAGGATGACAGAAAATGTAGAGAGCATATACTGCGAGCCGGGCCGGCTGATGATGATATGTTCAGGGCGAATCAAGCCATGCACCAGCGGCGGGGACTGCTGCGCCAGCAGTTCCAGCACCTCCGTCATCTGGAGACAGCACTCAACGACATCCTGCTCCGGCAAGGCGTGGCCGGTGCGACGCATGCGCGCCAGCAAAGATTCGCCATCCACGGCCTCAAAAACGAAGAAGTTACGTCCTTGATGGCTGAAGGCATCCCAGAGCGTGGGAATATGCGGATGACGTCCGACAGAAGTCAATGCTATTGTCGCCGTGCGCAATGTTGTCTGCGTCACAAGGGAATTTTCCGGCAGCACTACCTCACAAATCATTACCTGCGAGCCGCCACGCCCGGCATCCTGGGCAATCCAGACCGCCTCATAAACGCCAGATAGCCAGTCCTGGCGCTCTACCTGCTCTTGCAGGCGATAGCGGCCCCCACGAAGGAGCGTTCCCGGCGCGAGTGGACGCATATCTCCCGTGACGCCTGCACCTGCGGAAGCGGACGTCGGGCGGCGTGGTTCTGAGGCCGACGGGTGCTGTGGCTGTCTCGCCTGCTGCGTCTGGAAGGCATCACCGGCCAGAGGGTCCGTCACCAGACGGCTGGGGCGCAGGGGAGATTGCGGGCGTGATCTCTCCGGCGGCATCGTTTCGATCGGGGCAAACGAACCCGAATTGCCTGGCCCCGAACGCATGGAAGACGGCGTCGATGGGCGAGAAGGAACGCCTCTCGCCGCGAAAGGTTCGGCAGTCGCCGGAGACGAGCTATTCCGGGGTGAGGGAGTTGGCGGCACATCCATCGTACCCCTGCTTCCCGCTCTCCTGGCCCCGGCGTTTTCAAATGCCGGTCTTGCAGGGGAAGAAACAGGAGGGCGCGCAGTCTCAGGCATTGAGGGGGCCGGGGCCGAATTCGGATCTGGCCTCGAAGACGAAGAACTCGTGGGACGGGGCGTGGCCGGAACCGAGGGCCGGGGTGAGGGAGACGGCGGTACATTCGTCGTCGGCATAGGGCCGTGCGGGGCAGAGGTACGCCCCTGCTGCCGTAAAGGAGTTTGTGGACCAGGCTGCACTCTACTGCCACTCTGAGACGAATTTGCTCCATTCTGATATGGATTCAACGAACCTGACGACGTTTGATACGGATGAGATGGGCCTGGCGTCCCCTGATATGGGCCTGACGGGCTTTTTGGAAGTGGAGTGGAGGTGCGATTCAGCGGGCCTGATTTGCCAGGCATGCGTATTACCAGACCACAACGTGTGCAAGGACTCTTGCTTGCATCCCACTCATTGCCACAACGCGGACAGATCATGAAATATCCCCTCTCTGCTCAAATAAACCAGTGCCTTTCAAAGTTGTTTTCTCTCCTCCATCAGGTACAAGACGTTGTCCTCTTCATTTGACTGGAAGCAGCCACCAAAAATCCCCACCGAGGGCCATTGTTTCTCTCAGGACGATGCACTGGTCTTTACAAGAGCTTGCTCTCTTTGCGAGTATAGATGAGGATATACCCACCTGTCAATGTTTGCTACCCTTTTTTGCTATACGCATGCGATGAAGTTTCTTCCCTTTGATGCACTTACCGCTTCAGATTGCGTCCAACCGGCGCCAGGGCATTCAGAAATTCTTCCAGAGCTTTTGCCAGTTCATACAACTGCGTGGCCTCAACGACAGAAACTTCGTGGCCCGCGTGCGCTACCTGGTAGAGCAACTGCACGGCGGTGTGCTTTGTTGGCGCGACCGCGCTCTCGCTGGCAGACGAGCCAAACAACGAGGCGCGCATGGCATCGACGCTGGCATTGACCTCATCCAGCCGGGCAACATCGATAAAGCTGGCCGCCTTTGGCTGCCCGCCCTGGCCTTTGCTCTCCTTCCCGGCCCGGCTCGCCTCCCACTGCCGCCGCGCCTGCTTGCCAGCCGAACAGAAACAAAATTGCGGGTTGGCCGAATCTGAGTTCTGCAGCCCGGTATCATCACAGATCACACAAATCGGCATCGTTCTCCTCCTCGCTCGCTATTGAAAACCGCCTCCCTCGAATGTGTCATGCTTCGCTCTCGCTCAGCATCTACAGGCTCACTCAGATGCTTCGCTCTCGCTCAGCATGACACGTTCACGAGTTTGACCTGATAGCACTATACCATATCAGGGAACCATTTGCGCGACGGCCAAAAATAGACAGCAATGCCTGTGTACGTTCCTGTATCGGCTCAAGAGAGGCACTGCTTGCCGCTCAGATAATCTTTAAGCATGGACTCACAATCAAAGGCCATATGCCCGAATACCTCGTCTGGCTCGTACCAGCCCGGCTCGCCTTCCCCGGAACCTTGCAGTGTCCCATTAACAATCGAACCCCGGTAGGCAATGGAGACGGCACGCAGACGCGGGTCGCGCTTGAGCGCGGAATAGACGCCCACCAGTCCCTCGATAGTCACCATATAGCCCGTCTCCTCCCGTGTCTCACGCAAAACGCACTGCTCCACCGTCTCGCGATAGCGCACAATACCGCCGGGAATGGTATAGCCCAGGCCATCGGCGCGGTCAATCAACAGAAACTTGCCATCCTGCTCAATAATGACACACGCGCTGAGAATCGGCGAAATCTGCCCTAATGTCAACAGGGCAATGAGGCGAAAAATGATACCTGCCAGCCACCCTTTAAGCTTTTCCTTCACTGCTAGCACTAACTCCTACTCCGTGCAATTCGCTCACAAGAAGCACACCTTCTTCATCTCAACCAGTATAGGGGAAATGGGGGTATCTGGCAAGATTTTCAAGAACGCGGGAACGCGCCTCATCCTCATTAGCAGGGGAACAACAGGTGCCATCATGAATACCATCGCACAGTTGTTACACAATAAATTAACAGGTACCAGCTAGTAGTTTACCATTTCTACTCTTTTATCACGTAACTGATGATCCAGGTTATTGCAATTTAGTAGTAAAATATGCTATACTAATCTCTAGCATGTAGTAGATATATGTTTCAACAACAGTCGATCTAAAAGGAGGAAGTCCGGTGAAAAAGTTCGTATTCGGGGGGGCTTTACTGGTCGTCGTATTTGCGTTGCTCGTCGTGTTTATGCCTTCGTTTGCAGCCAGCGCGCGCACAAATGCTCCCACTTCGCGTGGCCCTTCAGTGCTGAAACTGGAGCATCAGGTTGGGAAGACAGAAACAAGCTCACCATCTTCAGTTTTCACCTTTTCGTGTGGCGCATCAGCGGTTAAAGGAAACCTGCTGATCAATGTCACAGAATCTGTTACCAATGACGCAGACTCTGGCCAGGCAGGGAATTACTGGGCCTATGACACGTTCACTCGCACTATCAAGGTGTGGAACCTGGGCTCCGATAGTTACTGCGCAGTCGTCCAGTATAAGGGAACGTTTGCGGCAGTAGCCGGGCAGAAAAGCCCCGGCAGCGTTGGTGGCAACGGCGGTACTCTCTCTGGCGAGGAGGGTGGTCCATTCAAGGGTGGCTATGAGGCAACAATTACCGGGCCACTGGATGTGAGCGATCCGACCAACTGGCCACTGACAGGGAAGATCAATCAAGGCAATCCCGTCGATTATGGGTGCGTCATCAATCCTGATGGTAGCGACAACGGCTGTCCGGGCATCATTGACTGGACGAGCAAATACTTTGATCAGAGCAGCGCGAGCTTCTCGTTTAATCAGCCCTCCTGGGGTTGGATCTATCACGGTTACGACCAGCCACCTGCGCCTGATGCAGGCCACTCCGATGGCGTCTGGGTCAATGCCAGCACGGGCAACTCCGGTGATATTCTCGATGTCGACTAATCAGCCATCATCAGGCAACTGAAAGGAAGGGCAAAGCGATTGATTTTCTGTCGCTTTGCCCTTCGGGCTTTTCTATCGCATCGTTTAGACTCCATACGCACGATGCTGTTCAAGCCACCCCACAATCTCATCAACCACCTCAGCAAGGGGGCGCGCAGTATCGACAATAAGATGGGGGTCGGTGATGGGATAGCTGGCGGTGGCGTGCATCTGTGGAAGAATTGCCTGGAATGCCTGCCAGTCGGTCTGATGATGGGACGGGAGATGCAGGGCTTTGCGTGCATCGATGCGCCGCTGCCACGCTTGCGGGTCTGAACAGCGGCATTCGATAATGGCAAGCGTGGCTCCTGTCTCTTCGGCGATAGAGCGCGCCTTTTCGTAGCTCACGGGGAAATTTAACGGGCTGTCACAGATGACATCGAGGCCCTGTAAGAGCTGGCGGCGCGCAATGCTGAACATTGTTGCGTAGGCCAGAGGGCCAGATTCTGGCATCCGCGCTTCCAGGATGTCCTTGATATCGTCTTTGTCGATGAGCGGCCAGCCAAGTTGGCGACTGAGGGCGCGTCCGACCGTGCTTTTGCCGCAGCCGGGCAGCCCCTTTAAGGCGATGAACCACATGAGCAAATCCTCTCAAGCAAACCAGGTAGGCGCGTATAATAACGGATATTCGCTCCACTCAGGATGACGGTAGGAGGCAATGAACCACCTGCAACAATTCTCTCAGGCGTACCAGTCGGCGCGGGTGAGCGGCAGACCGCTTTTGCCGCGATCGGGCTTTACCAGCAGCGTCTGATAGATGTTGTTGCTGCCGGTCTGAAAGGAGTAGATGGAGGCAGCCATATACAGCCGCCAGATGCGATAGACCACGTCGCTGGTGAGGCGGCGCGCCTCCTCTGCCCGCGCTTCCAGCCGGTGAACCCAGTGGCGCAGCGTCAGCGCATAGTGTTCGCGCAGGCTCTCGACATCGCGTACCTCGAAGCCGCTCGTCTCGGCCACGCGCAGCGTTGTGCTGATCGGTACCAGTTCGCCATCGGGAAAGACGTAGGTACCAACGAAGCTCGGCCCCTGCTGAGCCTGCAGCGTGCTGCCGCTGGCAATGCCATGGTTGAGGAAGGCGCCGCCGGGCCGCAGCAGACCCCACGCCTGTTTGAAATAGGTGGGCAGCAACGCCTCACCCACATGCTCGAACATGCCCACGCTCACAATCTTGTCGAATGCCTGTTCCGCGTTCACATCGCGATAATCGCGCACCTCTACACGGCAGCGATCGCTCAAGCCCGCCCCGGCGATGCGTTGCTGCGCCAGTTCGGCCTGCGGCTGGCTCAATGTGATGCCATACGCTTCAACGCCGTAGTGCTGCGCGGCGTAGATGACCAGGCCTCCCCAGCCACAGCCAATATCCAGCAAGCGTTCCCCCGGTTGCAGACGCAGCTTGCGACAGATATAGTCCAGCTTGCGCTCCTGAGCCGTATCAATGTCATCGTCAGGCGTGGCGAAGTAGGCGCAGGAATAGACCATGCGCCGGTCGAGCCAGAGCGCGTAAAAATCGTTGGAGCGATCATAGTGATAGGTGACGGCCTGTCGATCACGCTCCTTCGAATGGCGGGCGCCGCGTAGCTTCGCCGCCGCACCATCAGGGCGCGACTGAGCCACCTTCGGCAAACTCAAGAGTCGCCTGCCAAACCGCACCTGCTCCATCTTGCCCCACTGCCCGTTCATGAACTGTTCCGCGAGCGGAAAAACGGCCTCAATATCGCCCTCAATATCAAAATCGTTATAGATATACGCCTCGCCCAGCGTCAGATCATTGGGTGGCAAGAACATGCTGCGCAACGCTCCTGGATGCTGCAACACCAGCGTGAAGCGGGCAGGCTGCCCCGGCAACGGCTCCCATACCGTGCCATCCCAGAGCCGTACCGCGAAGTTATACGGCTGATCGCCTCCCAGCAAATCCTGCAACAATGAAATGGTGGTCTGCACCGCTTGCGCGGCATTTTTTGTGATCGGTGTCGCCATCATGCGTTCCTTTCTGGCTGCCTGTCTGTTAGAACCGCCTCTGTTCGAGCAATACGTTGGCCCGTCTACCCATAACTATAGCACAGCAATTCTACCGTCGTCTGCCAGTTGCTCTACGAGAATAACCTCTTTCAGGACGCTCCATCACTTTGAGCGCGCTAGCACATTCAGCCTCTTCTCAGCCTGTTCACAGTCGCAGTTCAGAGAAGCAAGATACACTTGTATGGGAAGGCAAACCTGGACTCCCATCTGTCCTGCTACAGTTTTGTGAAAAAGGAAGGAACCAGCATGGTGATCTTGCAAATTGAACATCCCGTCCTCAACTTCGAAGCCTGGCAGAAGGCATTCGACAGCGATCCTGTCAACCGGAAACAGGCGGGCGTGCGCCGCTACCGAGTCTTACGACCAGTAGACAATCCGAACTACACCATCATCGAACTCGAATTCGACAGCGCAGACAGGGCCGAAGGCCTTCTTGCAGCACTACGCGAGATGTGGCGTGGCGTGCAGGGAACGATTATCGGAAATCCGCAGGTGCGCATCGTTGAGGTTATGGAGAACAAAGAGCTTTGACCAGGGCCAGCATTCCTGATTGGACATCTCTGCGCAGAGAAAGAAGCTGAACGGCGTAAGATACAAACTGACGCCTGCTATTGAGAGGAGAAAGTGATGAGCGAAGCGAGATCAACCGACGGGCCGGTGGCCCTGCTTCTCGCTGCTGGCGCTGATTGTGAAGACGAGCAGCGCAGTCTTGGCATCAGCACTATTGCCTTCAAAGTGACCACGCCGAATCCGGGTGACCTCCTCATTCTGGAAAACACCTTCCGGGCGAAAGGTGGCCCGGCGCGTCACCTGCACTACGATCAGGAGGAATGGTTCTATATCCTCGAAGGAGAGTTCCTGTTCGAAGTGGGGGAACAACGCTTTCACCTCTCCCCCGGTGATTCGCTGCTGGTGCCACACCGGGTTCCCCATGTCTGGGCTTTTGTCGGGGAGGCACGCGGTCGGATTCTGATCGCGTTTCTGCCCGCCGGAAAGATGGAAGCCTTTTTCCGCGAAGTGACGAAAGCCAATGCGATGCCACCTCAAGACCCGGCATTATGGCGGGCGCACGGCATGGAACTGCTAGGCCCACCGTTATCCATTGCGTAAAAGATGGAATATCACCACTCATTCCGCGCTATGAAAAAGTGGCCCGGACGTGGCATCCTTCGCTGCGCTGATGCCACGTCCGGGCCACTTTTTCATGTCGCGCTATGAGATGATGTTCAGTTCCCTGCCCACCTTCTCGAAAGCGTCCAGCGCGCGGCTGAGTTCTTCGCGAGTGTGGATGGCGGTGACGATGGTGCGCACGCGGCACTTGTCGGCGGGGACGGTGGGATAGACGATGCCCTGGGCGAAGACGCCTTCCTCGAAGAGGCGGCTGCTCAGGCGCATGGCCAGCGCGCCTTCACCGACGATGACGGGGGTGATGGGCGTCTCGCTCTTGCCAGTGTTGAAGCCAAGCTGCTCGAGGCCGCGCTTGAAGAAACGGGTGTTTTCCCAGAGCCGGTCTATCAGACTCGTATCCTCTTCCAGCAGTTCAATGGCGGCGATGCAGGTGGCGACGACAGAGGGTGGATGAGAGGTGCTGAAGAGGACGGGGCGTGCGCGCAGCATCAGATAGTCCTTCATATCCTGGCTGCAAGCCACGTAGCCGCCCAGCGCGCCAATGCCTTTGGAGAGCGTGCCGATTTGCAGCGCCACGCGGCCATCCAGCCCGAAGTGGCTAACACTGCCACGTCCATTCTTGCCCAGCACGCCACTGGCATGGGCGTCATCCACCATGACGAACGCGCCGTATTCTTCGGCCAGATCGACGATCTCCGGCAGGGGCGCGATATCGCCATCCATGCTGAAGACGCCATCGGTCACGACCATCACCTTGTTCGCGCCCTTTGACTCTTCCAGCACCTGGCGCAGGCCCGCCATATCCTTGTGTGGGAAAATCTTGCGCGTAGCTTTACTCAGGCGGGTGCCGTCGATGATGCTGGCGTGATTCAGTTCGTCACTGATGATGACATCGCCCTCCAGCATTAAGGCATTAATGACACCGAGATTCGTGGCGTAGCCGGACTGGATGGTCAGAGAAGCTTCGGTATGTTTGAAACGTGCCAGCTTCTCTTCGAGTACATTATGCAGCGTCATCGTACCGGCGATGGTACGCACCGCGCCAGAACCCACGCCATACTGCTCAATGGCCTTGATGGCTGCCTCGCGCAGGCGTGGATGGGTATTCAATCCGAGATAGTTATTGGAAGAAAGCTCGATGACCTCGCGTCCATCCATGATGACAGTGGCCTTCTGCTCCGACTGCAATTCGCGAGGACGGCTAAAGACGCCCTTCTCGCGCAGCGCGTCGAGTTCGCCGGTCAGAAACTGTTGCAATTTGTCCATCGTTTCCCTCTGTTCTGTTCCTCTCTGAACAAGCCTCAAAATGTAAGAACAATCTTGCCGCAATCGCCAGATTTCATGATCTCCATTGCCTCGTGCAGTTGATCGAAGGGCAGGGTATGGGTGATGACCTGCTTCAGATCAAGCTGGCCGCTCTCAAGGATGCGGCGCGTGCGAAACCAGGTGTCGAAGATGCGCCGCCCGGAGATGCCCTGTACAGTCGCACCCTTGAAGATGATATCGTTCGCCAGATCAAGCTCGACCATGCGCGACGGCAGGCCCAGCAGGGAGACGCGACCACCGTTGCGCAGCGCCTTGAAGCCCTGACGGATGGCCTGCGGGTTGCCCGACATTTCCAGCACAACATCCACCCCCAGCCCATCGGTGATCTCCAGGATACGCTGCACAGCATCGACCTCACGGGGATTGAGCGTGTAGTCGGCGCCCATGCGCGTGGCGATATCCAGGCGTTTGTTGTTCGGCTCAACGGCGAAGACGCTGCTGGCCCCGGACATGTGCGCCAGCCCGACGGCCCACAGGCCAATTGGCCCGCAGCCAAAGACCGCCACCGTCTTGTTGGCGATTTCGCCCGCGTAGGTGGCATGCACGGCGTTACCAAACGGTTCCTGAATGGAGGCGACGCTGTGATCGATCTCTTTGCCCGTTTTCCAGGCCACGCTGGCCGGGATGGCGATATATTCGGCAAACGCGCCGTCGCGGTCAACGCCGATGATCTGCACATTCTGGCAGATATGCCCCTGCCCCGTCAGGCACTGGTAGCAGTGGCCGCAGGTAATATGGGTCTCTGCCGCCACAAAATCGCCGGGGGAAAGGCCGGTCACTTCCCTGCCGGTCTCTACAATCTCACCGGCAAACTCGTGACCGAAGATACGGGGAATCTTCATCCGGCTCTGCGCCCATGCATCCCATTCATAGATATGCACGTCTGTACCGCAGATAGAGGCGGCTTTCACCTGCACCAGTACATCACGCGGGCCGATTTGAGGAATATCAACACGAGCAAACGTCGCTCCAGGCGCCGCCTCGGCTTTGAGGGCCGCCGTCATTTTTCCTTTCATGGTCGCTTTTTAGAACACCTCCCAGACAAATTTCCAGACCATCTCTATTATGCGTCTTCCCCTTGCCGAATGCAAGCACTTTTTTCGACCTCAATTTTCCGCTCAGCCAGGCTTGTAGGTGACCAGACCCTTCGCCACCAGCATTCCTGCCAGAGTCTGCACTTCGACATCCAGATAGACCAGGCTTCGCCCGCGCCGCAGCACACGTGCAATGGCCTTGAGATCCTCGCCCTGCGCGGCGGCCAGATAGTTGACGGTCAGGCCGACGGTGGTTCCCCGACCGTTGGCCGGGACAGCCCCACCTGACCATGCCGCAACCATCGCGGCGGTATCGATCAGCGAGGCAACTGCGCCGCCATGCACCGTCGCGCCAATTGTGACCAGCTCATCGCGAAATGGCATGGTCAGCACCGCCATATCCGGCTGCATCTCCGTAAGCTGGAGACCAAGATGGGCAACATAGGGCGAAGTGGGAAAAAACCGGCGCATGATCTCTTCGCCAGAGAGCGTCGTGTCAAAGGGAGAATTACTGGATGCCGTCATACAAAGCTCCTTTTCTCAGATAGAAATTATTGCATCTCAAACCCGCTCATCCGAGAGCAAAGTCCGCTTCTATGCGGTACAATCAATATCATAGCACGAAAGAAATTGCTTTTCAGAGAAGATGTCTATTCGCTGCGCTATCTTAACCGTCTCTGTACACCCTGACCTTACATAGCAAGAGAATTTATGGCTATATGAAAAACGGCGTTGCATTGCTCTGGCTCTTCGCGCTGGGGGCGACTATCGGCTCCGCGCTGGATGCGTTTCACGTGCAGAGCGGAGTCGAACACTATCCGGGGCCGGAGTTTGTCGGCATTGCCTGGTGGGTGCCGCTGCTCTTCGGGGCTGCTGCCGCCGCCATCGGCTATTCGCACGCGCTGGTCGCTCCCTTACCGGGGCAGGTGCGACGCCCGCGTCGGTTAGTGGTCAGCGTGGCCGAACTATCATGGTTAGTGCTGGCTTATCTGATCAGCGCCACCGCCCTGCTCTCGGTAGAGAAGGTCGCGCTGTTGTGCCTGATCTATCTCAATTTCTGGCTGCTGGCCGGACAAAGCTGGCAAAATCTGCTGCTCGCCCTCGTTACGGCCATTACTGGCACATTGATCGAAATGTGGCTGGTCGCGGCAGGGGCTTTTGTGTATGTTCATCCTGATTTCATTGGCGTTCCCTACTGGCTGCCAGGCCTGTATGCCTGCGCCTCGCTGGCGCTGGGGAATCTGGGAAGGTCATTGATCGCTTCACCCGCACGAGGTATCGCATGAAAGAAAAACCTACTCCATCCTGGACACTGGATACGCTGCTGGTTCATGGAGGTACGTGTCAAAGCGCAGGCCAGCCGACAGGCGATTCCGGTGTCCCATCTGTACAGCCAATTTACACCAGTACCACCTACGTACACGCGAATGCTGTCGCGCTTGACGCGGCCTTTAGCGGCACTACTGCTGCGGGGGAAGCGAGCTATGTCTACGCGCGGCAGGGCAACCCGAACGCCAGCGAATTTGAGCAGGTGATGGCGCAGGCCGAAGCAGGCATTGGCGCGGTAGCCTTCGGCTCCGGCATGGCCGCCATTCACGCCGCGCTGCTGGCGGCAGGGCTTGCTCCCGGCGCGAAGATCGTGGCCGCGCGTGATCTCTACGGCTCGTCTATCGGCCTGCTGCGCAAGATTTTTGCGCCGATGGGCGTGCAGGTCGTGCTGCATAACCTGCACGGCAGCGATGCCGCCAACCTTATCCATCAGGAGGAGCCGGATATCGTCTTCGTGGAAAGCATCTCAAATCCACTGGTGAAAGTGATCGATGTGGATGCCATCAGCGCCGCCGCGCGGGAAGTGGGGGCAGTGAGCGTCATCGATAGCACTTTCACGACGCCTTGCCTGCTACGGCCCATCGAGCATGGGTTTGATCTGGTGGTGCATAGCGCGACGAAATACCTGGGCGGCCATGGTGATAGCACGCTTGGCGTGGTCGTCAGCGCGAAGCGCGTGCTGCTCGATCAGTTGCGCACGACCTGCACCATGCTGGGGGCAATGGCCGGTCCCTTTGAACTCTACCTGGTGGTACGCGGTCTGCGCACATTGTCCCTGCGCATGCAGCGCCACTGCGCCAACGCCCTGCAAACGGCGCGTTTCCTGCAACAGCATCCCGCCGTCGAGCGTGTCTATTATCCAGGGCTGCCTGACCATCCACAGCATGAACTGGCGACACGCCTGCTGGCCTGCGCGCAGTATGGCGGCCTGCTTTCATTTGAGCTGAAAGAACAGACACGCGAGGCCGCGTTCCGCTTTATGGACGCGCTGCGCCTCTGCCTTCCAGCCACGACGCTCGGCGATACCTGGACGCAGGTGAGCTACCCTGCCATCTCATCACATCGCGACCTGACCTCCGTCGAACGCCAGCAAATCGGCATCACCGACGGCTGTATCCGCCTCTCGGTCGGCATCGAAGATATCAACGACATTCTGGCCGATCTGGATCAGGCGCTGAAGTCATAGCCCCGGCAGGCCACCACCACAGACCACCGTCACAGGCCACCGCCGCAGGTCACCCGCATCAGGTCACCCGCATCAGGCCACCCGCCAGGGGTGGCCCTACTATATACGACCGCTCCACCAGCGGCACGAACGCTTCGTCTCTAGTAGGGCCACCCCTGGCGGGTGGCCTGATGCGGGTGGTCTGTGCGGGTGGCCTGCGGCAGCACGGTCAGAGGGCTTCACTCCACCTCATGCCCCGTCTCGGCAGGGTTCTGGGTGTGAACGGTCTGGGGTCGGTTTTCCTCTTCATTGGTGGGTGTAGCTTCATGAGTGGGCATCACATTGGGATTCTGGCCCACATAGCCGCGCTCTCTGAGGAAATCGCCCAGGCGCCGCTCAGACCCCTGTTCCTCATGCGGTGGCTCTGAAGGATTGGCTTCGCCCGTCTTGCTGGCAACATCCTCAATGCGGCTGGCCGGGCTGTTCTCTTGCCCAGCCGCCCGGTTGACAACTTCCGGCGCGCGTGATGTCATCGGGGTCGCGGTTTCGTTCACATTTCTGCGCGAGCCGGTTGCATCTACGTCGCGATCACCCATTGCGGACTGTTCTTGCGCGGGATGGCGCCCTCCCAGATTGCTGCAGGCAGTACGGTCCATAACGTTGTGATCGGTAGGATTTGTTGCCTGAGTTACCGGAGCAGCCGCCGGTTCACCGATCTTCGTGCCTGCACCCGGTATCTGTCCACCTCCAACGGTACCCAGATCGAGCGGAGTCATCCCTTCATCTATCATATTGCCGGTGACAGGCTGGCGCACCATATCTTGCGGCTCACCAGGGGCCAGCACCGGCCCGGCCTCCTGCATGTGTGAGACGCCGGGAGGATTCGGGGCAACATTTCTGCCAAACACGTAATTGGGTGAGTTCGGATCAAGCCCACCAGGCGGCGCGTTGTCTACCAGCCGGGCAAACTCGTCCATGGATTCCTGCAACACCTCGTCGAAACGGTTGCTCGCCGCCAGATCGTTGACAATCTCGCCGATGAAGCCAGCCGGCGGGTCATACATCACCTGCACATTAATCCATGTTTTGCCGGGGCCAGCCTCGCTAAACTCGACGCTGCCGCTATTCTTCAGCCCGCTTGTTGAACGCCAGCCAATGCGGCGATCTTCAATCCAGCCCTCATCGACAGCATCCCACACATCATGCCCGAAAACATCTGCCACCCAGTGGGTGCGCCGGTGTTCCTTATCCAGATATTTGACCTCTTTGACGAACTTCATAAAGCGCGGAAACTGATCAAAGTGCGTGAAGAGTTGATAGACTTCATGGACGGGCGCGTTCACCGTCACCGTCGCTCCATGCACACGCAAATCTCCCATGATATTCTCCTCATTTCATCGCCTGCCTCAAGCGCCCATATCATGCTGAGTGCAGCGAAGCATCTACGACAGGGGCGAATTCACTGAGATGCTTCGCTGCGCTCAGCATGACACGGGCGCGTCAGCGTTTCATGGCAAGCCATCACCTGTTTTGCTTCTTTTCTTATTGTATTTGGTGTTTAGACTACTTTTACTGTTTGCTTGCTATGAAGAGAGACCAAAAGGACCGAGTCGGCTTCTCGGAGGAAGTCGAAAAGGATGACCAATGCGAGCGATTTTGCG
>Ga0209581_1001340_pt1 | contig 29648 bp, 29 predicted proteins | sample Coa_R2_FD_187160 | JGI IMG/M metagenome (GOLD analysis project Ga0209581, IMG submission 187160) | Surface soil microbial communities from Centralia Pennsylvania, which are recovering from an underground coalmine fire - Coalmine... | ecosystem: Environmental > Terrestrial > Soil > Unclassified ...
GGGTCGGCATACCCGCACGGTGGGTGGCGTAGCACGCAGGACGCACACAAGGAGCGTCCCTACTATGGACGGGCATTTGTTGTACGGGTACATTTTCCGCGTAAAAGTCACGTATGTCCTGCTCGATGTCCTGGGATCAGAACGTGGCCAGATGTTAACGCGCCTTAATCTCTCCCACCCAGGCTGGCCGCGTCCGTTTTACGCGAAATATGTGCAAACAACACCAACCCCCGTCCATAGTAGGGACGCTGCTTGTCCGCGTCCTGCCTGCTTGCCCACGTCCTGGGCCATCGCGCACCCCACGCGCCGATGTGCGTCCTGCCTGCTTGCCCACGTCCTGGGCCATCGCGCACCCCACGCGCCGATGTGCGTCCTGCCTGCTCACGCACCCAACGTGGCCCTTCCCTTGATGTGGATGGGACGCTGCTTGTCCGTGTCCTGCTTGCCACGCCGACCGGCCTCTCGTTTCACCTGATGCCAATGCGCTCAATGCAGCATGGGGACCAGCATCAATTGCAGGGCATAGACGATATGCCAGATCAGCAAGCCCAGCGTGACCAGGGCCAGGAGGATGTGAAACCTGCGCCAGTAGCGGGTCACATAGCGATAGAAAAGCTCGCGGCGCATGGCCTCCCTCACTACCTCAAGCTCATCGATCTCTTCTGCGGTGCCGGGCAGGAGCGCGCCGGGACGCAGGAAATCGCTTTTCTTATCCGAGATAAAGCGGAGCTGGCCATTCTCGCGGCTCAACTCCTGGGGAGTCGGTTCCAGCGAGATATACGCCAGGTCCCAGGGCGTGTGCAGCGTTTTGTCCCGCCAGGTCAGAGCGCGCTGCGGGGAGAGAGGGACCAGCGAATTGCCGGGGGGATTCCTCTTCTCATCTGGAGCGGCGAAGCCACGAATGCTCTGGGTATTATGCACCACGATGGCCTGGAGCTTCTGAGAGATCGTCTCAATACGATCGTCACCCTGTGCGGTCAGGGCCTGGTGGACCTCGGTGGCCATCATGCGAGGGACCAGGCGATCCAGCAAGCGCCCGAGCAGTCCGCTGATTACCAGGGCCAGCATGCCGTAGAGCGCATATGTTCCGGTGCGCGGATTGAGCTCGCCGAAGGAGTGCATAGCCAGGAAGGCCAGGCCCATAATCGCCAGGGCCATGTGCCAGCCCAGGGAGGCGCGCAGGCCGCCCAGCACGCGCTGCCTGTGTGAGCGGCGATGCAGGCTGTACAGGGTCAGGGCAAGCAGAAGCAGCATCGTGCCGATGCTTGCGTAGATCAGGCCGATGGGGCTATCCGGGGAGGCATCGTTTCCAGAGCGGACATACCAGACGAGGAATCCCCCCGCCAGGCCAATTACCAGCAGAACTATCAGCACGCGCAGGCCGCCGCGCGGCGTAGGTGCGTGATAGAGCCACGAATAGCCGGCCTCGCCTGAGCGTCCTCTGCCATTCTCCATAGCGTCTACTCTCCCCAGCCCGCGCGCAGCAGGCGAACCTTGAGCCACATCATCATCGCGTCCCGGTGCAGGCCGACCGGGCAGGGGGCCACGCAGGCGCCGCATTGATAGCAGGCGCGGGCGAACTGCGCCACCGGGCGCGAGATCGGTCCCCCCAGCGTCTCGCGGTTCAGCACATCGATAGTCAGAGGCTCGCCCAGGGCGGGACAGGCCAGCAGGCATTCGTTGCAGCCAATGCACGCATGGACCTCCTGCATCACCTGCGGGCCGGTTTTGTGCAATCTCACAGCGCGCTGGCCAAGTTTATTTTTGAACATTGCCTTTTCCTTTCACAGCAGGCTGTTTGCTTGTATAGTGCCAGAGGCTGCGCGAGGGATGGGGATTAGGCAGGGCGTCCGTCTTTGCCTCGCGACGTTTGATGGGAGGAGCGATAAATTGCCGCTCAGGGACGCGCACGACCAGCTCTACCTCCTCCTCCTGAGGCTTTCCAGTAGTCGGCGCGGACCCGTTATCCTCGCCGACCAGCGTCGGCTGGGCTGCGATCTGCTTGCGCAGGCTATCCGTATCGGGGAAAGACTGCTGATGCCCGGCAGCCGAACGCGAGCCGGAGCGCAGCGGGCGAACCAGCGGCAACTCGGCGGACGGCTGGGGCGGCAGGGCCTCCGTCGTTCTTTGAGGCGGAACGGGCGGCAGCGATTGCGCGCGTGCGGGCAGACGCGGCGTAGCCACGCGCTCGCCCGCGATAATGCCCGGCACGGGCGGCAGGGGTGTAGGAAGCTGGCCGGTCGTAATCATCCGCTGGACCGCGTAGCTGCGCTTGCTCGAAAAATACTTGCGCGCATCAAACTCTCCCCGCAGCAGATCCCTGGTAATCTCGCGCACCGAAAGCCCCTCGTCGATGATGCGTTTGATCGCCAGGCCGTCGGGGGATGCCACGCCGAGCGAGAGGTAGCCGACCAGGCGATCATCGATAAGCGAGAGGCGGCGATAGCTGCCCCGGCGCCGATCGACCAGCGGCGTCACATCGTCCGACGCGGCCAGGGGACTGCCGACGGTCAGCATCGAGAGATCGCCCAGGCGGGTTGCGTGCCAGGAGACGCCAAAGCGCTCCGGCTCCGCGCCGCCGGTCATTACCGCAGCGGCCACGCGTCCCTGCTGAACGGCGGCGTACCATTGGGCGCGCGGGGAATAGTTGCCCGTCAGGGGATCGCGCAAAGCCGCCACATCCCCCGCCGCGTAAATATTGCGCACGCTGGTGCGCAGATGGTCATCGACCAGAATGCCCTTCTCATGCTTCATCGGGATATCGCAGTGGCGGGCCAGCGTCGCCACCGGGCTGGTGCCGGTGCAGACCAGCACCAGTTGGCAGGGCAACATCTGCTGATCGGTCGTCACCACGCCGGCCACCACGCCAACGCGGCCAACAATCCCCACCACCTCCGTCTCCGTATAAACCTTCGCGCCGGCGCGCCGGACTCCCTCCAGCACAATATCGGAGGCGGGGCGATCGAGCATACGCGGCAGAAAGGTCTCGCTGCGAATCAGCCAGTGGACGCGGATGCCCCAGTACAGCAGCCCCATCACCGTCTCAATCGCGTGTGAGCCGCCGCCGATCACCACCGCCTCCTCCACCTCATTCAAGCGCCGGCGCAGATCCAGGTAATCGTGCAGGCGGTGGAGCGTCAGCACCCCATCGAAGTCCTGGCCCGGCAGATCGGACGGCAGACCGGTCGGACGGCTGCCCGTCGCCAGGAGCAGCTTATGATACCCAAAGCCCTGGCCGCCGGCCAGGCGAATATATCCCTCTTGCGCGCGAATCTCCTCGACAAGCGCATTGACCACGTGAATACGCTGCAAACGCTCGGTGCCAGGAGGATAGGCCAGCAACTGCTCACGCGTCATCTTGCCGATCGCAAACTGCTTCAACGCGGGAGTATTGATTGTGGGATGGCTCTGATTGGTCATAATCACAATGCGCTTCTCCGGCTCGAAACGCCGCGCCTCCACAGCCGCGGTCAGGCCGGCAATGCCGTTTCCCACAATCACAATGTCCGCTCTATCGATATTTCCTGCAGTGTTCTGTTTACTCATCAAGACAGCTATTTCTCAATCTACATCGAGCGCCATCAGCGTTTTGCTCGCGCCCTGGATATAGTACACATCCGTATGTGCATGCTCGCTCAGATGGCGCAGCATGTGTCCTAGTGATGCCCGGCATTGCGCTGTACACTGGAAAGCCAGGCGCTGCCCTGTGTCGGTTAACAGCACAAAGTTCCTTCCTGGACCAATTGAGACAATCTGGCCCGCTGCATGAGCCACATGATCCCCATGGCTGAGCGCTGGCCCTATCAGGGCAACTCCGAGGATGCAGCTCAGCGACAGCACACCGATCAGCGACAGCACGCTGAACGCGGCGAGCAGGCGTGGGAAAAATGTGGGTAAAAACGAACTACTGGCGTCTTTCAAAGTTTCACCCATCCTGGTCTGTGTATCGGCATCAATGCGTAGATAAATATACACATCGATACTTAACCATTGTATATCTATCTGTTTCTTTTTGCGGTCGGTGAGGGCAAAACTAGCCAGAATGTCTTACCACGCGGTTGAGAATGGGAAGCGACTTATGCATCTTTGCGCCCAATTGCAGAGATTAGATAGGCATAGCCGCAGGAATCGGGCGCGTAGAGTTCCTCCCTGGCCTGGTTCAACAGGGTGTCAAACGTCTCCTCGTCTGTCAACCCAAGCTGAAGAATAAACGGCTTAAAGCCGAGCATATCGGCCACGAAGTCGTCCAGGAAGGCGCGGGTGGTGGGACGGCTGTTTACGCCAAAATCCACGGCGTGGACCGTGTAGGTCACGTCCAGCATGCCGGCATCCACCAGGAAACCGTAGAGGCGGGCTGCGACTCCCTGCGTGGGAGAGGCCGGGGCGATGCTGCCGCCGAGCGCGCGCACGCCGGCCATGCCGAAGACCGCCAGCCGGTTATAGGCCATGCTTGAGGTTGAGCCGAGTTCAAAGTCCACAACGTTCAGCCAGCCGCCAATCTTGAGCACGCGGATCATCTCCTCCAGAATCCTGGACCACATGGCCGTTGAGATGAAGGAGGCCAGCGAATGCACATGCACCACGTCAAAGGTTTCGTCGGGGAAGCTGAGGGCCTGGGCCGTCCCGAACTGATAAAAGGAGGTTGAGTTCAGGCCGTCTGCCATTGCCAGGCGGCTCGCTTCCTGAATTAACGTTATCGAGGTGTCGATGCCGATCACGTGAATGTGCGGATTCTCTTTCACCAGGCGGCGCGCCCATTCCCCCTTGCCGCATCCGATATCCAGCACCTTCTCGACCTTGCTTAAATCGATCGCTGGCGGCAGCAAACGCCCCAGGGATTCCATCATGTAGGGATGACCAAAAAAAAGACGCGCCACTTCAGAGGCGGCTGTCTCCTGCCAGTACTGTGGTCCGTTCTTTCCTTCGTAATTCATCGCTCGTTCCTCTCTTGCCGGTGACACTCTCTACATTGCCAGGGGCTTGCGCCCAAAAGACGAGAGCAGCATGCCCACGCCACAGAAGCCGATCTGCCGCAGCTCTCGTTGCATTTCGGCGAGGAGAACCTCCAGTTCCTCTCTGTGACTGATCCCGGTGCGCTCGGCCAGGTAGAAGATCATTTCGGGCCGCACCACGCTCCAGGCCAGGTAGGCGCGCCCTACAGGATTATTCCAGCCGCCGAGATCGACCGGGTACAACTCGTACCCGATATCGGTAAAAGACTGCTGCGCCATGCGCCGGGGACCGAGCGTGGAGCCGGTGAGCGGCGCCCTGCCGTCCGCTGTGATGTTGCGGCCCATGCGAGCAAGAATCTGCGCGAGAAAGGTCAGCACGCGATCGACCGCCGGCTGCGAGGCCGGTCCCATCTCAAAATCAACCAGGTTCAACCAGCCGCCGGGCTTGAGCAGACGCGTCAGCTCGACCATGACCTCCGGCCACTGGTCCAGGGTAAATAAGATGGTGCCGTTTTGTAGGTGGATCAGGTCAAAAAAACCATCGGGGAAAGGCAGGGGACGCCTGCGATCGACAACCATAAATTCAAGGTGTTTCGGAGCAGAATGCGCAGCGTTCTCGCGCGCCTGGTCGATAATCGCCTGGTTGATATCAACCCCGTAGACCTGCCTGCCGGGATGCTGCTTGCAAAAATCCATGCACCAGCTTCCAGGTCCGCAGATAAAGTCCATCACAGTCTCGACGTTATCTAGCGGAATCCTGGCAGGAAGCAGCTTCCCCTTCATCTCACGCAGAAAAAGCTTGTGCTGAAATTGTAACGCGGACATCATCGCGGTGATCTGACCGTTGCCGATATCGCGCATGTCCACGTATTCGAGTGGGAGATCGTCCTTCCCCGGCGCGTCCTGCATACTTGCAAACCCTTCCATGTTACACAATATTTCGCACAATAGCCCAACAATGACGCAAGACAGACATTAGTTACTTCTAAAGAGTAACTCGCTGACAGTCATCTTGTCAAGCGCGCAGGGTGATCAGGCCCTTTTGGGCTGCCAGTGCGACGGCCTCGGTGCGATTAGTCGCGCCGAGCTTGCCCATGATCGAGCTCACGTGGAACTTGGCTGTGCGCTCGCTGATGACCAGGTGGGCGGCGATCTCCTTATTGGGCATGCCCTGTGCCAGCAGATGCAGGACCTCCAGTTCGCGTTCGGTCAGTGCCTCGTAGATTGGCTGCTCAAGGGAGGTGCGGACTCCCTCGCGCTGCTCCATGTGGCGCAGCAATTTGGAGGCGACCACCGGCTGCAGGAGGGAGCCGCCCTGCATGGTCACGCGAATGGCGTGGAAAATATCCTCGCGGGGTGCGCCTTTCAACAGATAGCCGTTCGCGCCCGCCGCCAGGGCAGCGATGATGCGCTCGTCGTTATCGAAGGCGGTGAAGACGATGACGCGCGGCCTGCTGCGGTCGCCCGCCACACGGTTCGCGGTCTGCTGGCGCAAGCGACGGATCGTCTCTACTCCATCCATCACCGGCATCTCCAGGTCCAGCAGCAGGATATCCGGCTGAAGCTCCAGGGCCAGGCGCAGGGCCTCATCGCCGCTGGCCGCCTGCTCTGGCGTTCCCACAACCTCAAAGTCGGGCTGGGTTTCCAGAACCGCGCGCAGACCCTCGCGCACAATCGGGTGATCGTCGGCCAGTAAAATGCGAATCATTCCTTCATCCCCTCTTTCTCCAGAGGCACGCAGCAGACCAGGCACGTGCCGGAGCCGGGCGTACTATCGATGCAGAGCGTCCCGCCCAGCAGTTTCACGCGCTCGTTCATGCCAGTCAGGCCAAAATGCTCCGCCTGGGCGCCCGAACGTGCCTGCGTACCCAGCGTTTCATCGACATAGAAGCCGCGCCCGTTGTCATAGACATAGAGGCAGAGTTCGTCCTCCTCCAGTACCAGGCTCAGCTTGACGTGATCGGCTTCTGCATGTTTGCGCACGTTTGTCAGCGCCTCCTGAGCGATGCGGTAGAGAGCGGCCTCCACGCGAGGGGAGAGCAGGGGAAAATCCTCGGGCGCATAGTGATACGTCACGGCGATGCCTTCGCGTTCGGTCTCCTGAGCCAGCTCGCGCAGCGCCTCCGTCAACGTGCGATTCTGCAAGGGGGCGGCGCGCAGATCAATCACCGAGCGGCGCGCCTCCTCCAGATTTGCGCGCGCCAGGGCCAGGGCGCGGCGAATGGCCTCGCGCGCCCGCTCCGGTCGTTGCTCGCTCAGGGCGTCCGCCGTCTCCAGTTGCAGGGTAATCGCCGCCAGTCCCTGCGCCAGCGTATCGTGAATCTCGCGGGCCAGGCGGTTGCGCTCCTCGATCGTCGCCAGGCGGGCGGCGGCCTGCGTATGTTCCGCCGCCAGGCGCGCGCGCTGAATCGCCAGGCCGATCTGGTCGCCCACGATGTGCAGCAGTTGCAGGTCCGGCTCAGCCAGTTCCCGCCAGTCCTCGCTCGCTACGTTCAGCACACCCAGCGCGGTCTCCCCGGCGTAGATCGGCACGCTGGCGTGGAAGCGCAGTCCGCGCGAGGTGGGATCTCCCTCGCGCTCGGCGTTCTTCAAGCGACTGCAACGCAGCACGTCGATATTAGCCGCCCCGGAGAGCGTGCCCGACAGGAACGTATCGAGGCAGAGACAGCTCCCGCTCATGCGCTCATGGTGATCGGCCAGGTAGGGCGGCAGGTTCTGGGACGCGGCCAGAAACGGCCTGCGTTCCTCGTTGAGCAGCCAGACCCAGCCGGTCTGCAAACCAAAGAGCCGCGTCACCTGGGCCAGCACCTCCTGCAGCATCTCGCGCACGTCCATCTTGCGGTTCAACTGGCTGGCGATCGTGTACAGCACGGCCAGGTCGCGATTGCCGCGCAAAAGCGAGGTTGCTTCATCTGTACGCGGCTGGCTCTGTTCATCTGGAGCTTTGCGTGCTTGCGTGTTCATATGTTTATTGTACAACAAGGAGCCTGCCTACCCGTTGCCAAAGAAGAGATTCCACCAGACCTGCCAGAAGCCCTGCGAAGGCGAGTTTTTCGCGGGAGAGGACGCCGGCTGCCGGTTCTGGTTGCGCGCGCCAACCACCACCACAACATGCTCGCCCGGACGCTCATACCCAAGCTGCTCGCGCGCCTCGCTCTCGATCACGTAGGGATCTTGATAGTACTTCGCCTGCTGCTCCAGGCGATTATGTTGATCTTGCAATTGCTGCGTCTTTTGTTGTTCGCGCAGCAGCGCCTGCATAAGCTGGCTATTCGACCATGCCTGGACCAGCGAGCCGAGCAGAAACGCCAGGCAGACCAGGGTCGTCACCCAGATCACCGTGCGGGTGAACAGGGTCGTGCGCCTGGCGCGCTGCCTGCCAACCGGCTCCTCCATCCCCACCGCCGAGGTCACGTGCGGCGTCTGCCCTCCTGGTCGCGGCGGGCCGGGCGGCCTCGATGCTCCTTCCGGCACGATTCTTCCCTTTCCTGACTACAGCCGTGCCAGCGGCGGGCGCGAGGGTCGCCGCTCCATGCACGGCATGGGTATTATTTGGACGAATTTGATATCACTTCAACGGATTCGATAGTGAGCGATTTGTGCATCGTGTTTCTCCATAGCTTAGCAGAAGTACCGCGCTTTTTCAATGCTTGAGGGTTCTCAGCGCAGGATAACGAGCAGGCCCATCAGATCGAAGCCGGCCAGCAGCAGACTGAGGGCCAGGCAGGTCAGGATGATCGCGCGCCGCCAGGCCCGCCGGCAATGGCGCAGGCAGGCGGAGATGGGCGAGGAGATAGCGGGATCAATTGGGCGGCGCTGAGCGACCTGAGGCTGGCTGCTGAGATAGCGGCTGATCCGCGCCGCCCGCTCGCTGATCGCCTCCTCGAACGAGGTATAGACCTCCTCCTCGTCCTCATCTTGCGGCGTCCACCGGGGAGGGACCGCGATCGTGGGCACAGTGGCAAAATAGTCGTCTTCCAGCAGGCTATGGCCGGGCAAGCAGCGGATATCCAGTTGCGTATTCGCGGAAACCTCTAGCAAGCTTCTCATTTCTGTACCCTCCTGATCTCCTATTCTTTTCACAGACAAGCATAACGGAAAGGTGCGGGCGCGCTCATGGGGCATTTGACATATTCTTGCATCGACAGATCGCGTTTCCATTTGCTCACTATACTGGACTCACAACCACATATTCTGCCAAAAAGGAGTCTGTTTCATGCCTCTGCCCAAAGTCTCATGCGCGCCCGCACAGCTCGTCGGCGTGCGCAATCCAGACATCTATCTCGAAACCATCTGGCAGACCTATTTCGCCGACGTGCCGCGCGCCAACCAGGTGAGCATCGCCTACTGCCAGCCCTGGAAACGCCGCCTGGGCTTGATTCGGCTCTCGCTGGACAACGAAACCTCGTTTATCGGCCTGAACGCCCTGCTACAACTGCCTCAAGTTCCCGAATATATCTTAATCACCACCATCGCCCACGAACTAACCCATTACGCGCACGGCTTTGGCTCGCCGCTGCCCCGCGTGCATGAACATCCGCATGCAAACAATGTAGTCAAACGAGAACTGGAGCGGCGTGGGCTGGGAGAAACGATGCGTCTATGCGATCAGTGGATTGACAACCAGTGGTTCTCATTTTATGATAAAGAGCGTGCAACCGGTTGGATCAGGCTTCCTGAAACACACCGCCCGCCGCGTGCTCAGAGAAGAGGCTCGCTCTAACGATGGCCTCTCGGAAAGATCGCGCCGAAAAATACTCTTGACTTGGCACACAGCTTATGGTATAGTGGTGCTAGCTCCTAAGGTACGTACCACACGATGTGAATAGCTCTGCCGGTTCCCAAACGTAAATTGTTGTGGTGTATATTCTCTTAGGTTTACAGGCCGATGCCTCTTTCACCCATCGATTGAGCACGTTGTGCATCCACGTTTCCCAGGGTCGTTTTTCTTGTAAAAACAACTCTGCTTGATAAGATATGGATTATCGGATCGTCGAACCGTTGGACTATTTTCCCGCTTTACTTCATGTTCACCAGAGAAAGGAGAATGGGCGTGTTACCTCTTAAGGCATTGCCTCGCCCTAGAACACCGTGAATATCGCTGAACTAGAAACCAAAACAATCTCGGAGTTACGCGACATCGCTCGCGACCTCGAACTCTCCGGCTACACAACCCTCAAAAAGCAAGATCTCGTCTTCCGACTTCTCCAGGCCCACACCGAACAGCAAGGGAACATTTTTAGCGCGGGTGTGCTGGAGATCGTCGAGGACGGCTTCGGCTTCCTCCGCCAGGAGCGTTTCCTGCCAGGCAATATGGATGTGTACGTCTCTCAGTCCCAGATCCGGCGCTTCGGATTACGCACGGGCGACATGGTTTCCGGCCAGGTGCGCCCTCCCAAAGATAATGAGAAGTACTACGGCCTGCTGCGGGTTGAGGCCATCAATGGCGTGGACCCCGAAATCGCCAAGCGGCGCCCCCACTTCGATGTCCTGACCCCCATCTTTCCCCGCGAGATGTTCAATCTTGAAACCGGCCCCAATAACATTTCCGGTCGCATCATCAACCTGGTGGCCCCGATCGGGCGCGGGCAGCGCGGGCTGATCGTCTCACCGCCAAAGGCCGGCAAGACCATGCTCCTCAAGTCGATCGCGAACTCTATCACCGAGAATTACGATGATGTGCATATGATGATCGCGCTGATCGGCGAGCGGCCAGAAGAAGTGACCGACATGAAACGTTCGGTGCGCGCCGAGGTGATCAGTTCGACTTTCGACGAGCCGACCGAGGCCCATACGCGCGTGGCCGAGATGGTGCTCGAACGCGCGAAACGCCTGGTGGAGGGCGGGCGCGATGTGGTGGTGCTGCTGGATAGCATCACGCGTCTGAGCCGCGCCTACAACCTGGCGGTCCAGCCCAGCGGGCGCACCCTCTCCGGCGGCCTCGATCCGAGCGCGCTCTTTCCCCCCAAACGCTTCTTCGGCGCGGCCCGCAAAATCGAGGAGGGCGGCAGCCTGACGATCATCGCTACGGCCCTGGTGGACACCGGCAGCCGCATGGACGATGTGATTTACGAGGAATTCAAAGGCACCGGCAATATGGAACTGGTGCTGAACCGCAAGCTGGCCGAGCGCCGCGTCTTCCCTGCCATCGACATCTCTCTCTCCAGCACCCGCCGCGAGGAGCTCTTGCTCGACGACAAGACCCTGCGCGCTGTGGTCGTGATGCGCCGCATGTTCTCTACCCTCGCCGATCAGCGCGGCATGGAGGCGATGGAGGCGCTTATGCAACAGATGTCTAAGACCAGCAATAACTTCGAGTTCCTGGCGACGTTGAATAAGAGCATTCTGTGATACGCGGCGCCGATGCTCAACGTCGGCGCTCTGCGTGAACGCTCCAGCGGTTACTTTCGATTCTGTGACCTGCGCCTGGCCTCTGGCGTGCTCACAGCAAAAGCATGGCGTCACCAAAGCTGAAGAAGCGATAGCGTTCGCGAATGGCCTCCTGGTAGGCACGATCGATCAGGTCCTTGCCGGCGAAGGCGCTGACGAGCAGAAGCAGCGTTGAGCGTGGCAGGTGAAAGTTGGTGATCAGGGCGTCGACGAGCTGGAAGCGGTAGCCGGGCGTGATGAAGAGGCGCGTGGTGCCGTGATAGGGCCGCGCCTGCCCGTTGTAGAGACTGGCGATTCCCTCCAGCACGCGCACGACGGTCGTGCCGACGGCGACGATGCGACCACCCTCCCGGCGCGTGGACTCGATCAGTTCGGCGGTCGGCTCGTCCAGGTCGATCTCTTCGCTGTGCATCTTGTGCTCGCGGAAATCCTCGACCTCGACGGGACGGAAGGTGTCCAGGCCGACGTGCAGGGTGACAAAGCCCACGCGCACCCCCTGGGCGCGCAGGCGGTCCAGCAGTTCGGGCGTGAAATGCAGGCCGGCGGTGGGAGCAGCAGCGCTGCCGACGATGCGTGAGTAGACGGTCTGGTAGCGTTCGGGATCGTTCAGCGTTTCGTGGATATAGGGCGGCAGGGGCATGCGTCCAAGCCGCTCGATCAGTTCGCGTACAGCGGTCGCGCCCTCGTCGCCGGCGACGGTGAAGCGCACGAAGCGTCCCCCGGCCTCGGTGCGGGCGAGAATCTCGGCCTGGAGCATGGCGTCCGCGTTTTCGGGACCAAAAAGCACCAGCGAGCCTTCGCGCAGGCGGCGTCCGGGGCGCACCAGGGTTTCCCAGACATCGGGACCCAGGTCTGGGCGTTCGGCGAGCAGGAGAAGCTCGACGTGGCCGCCGCTGCCCGCGCGCCGTCCCAGCAGGCGGGCGGGGATGACGCGGCTCTGGTTGGCGAGCAGCAAATCGCCGGGCCGCAGGTAGTCGCCGAGGTCGCGAAAATGGCGATGGGCGAACGAGCCGGTGGCGCGATCCACCACCAGCAGGCGCGAGGAGTCGCGCGGCTCGATCGGCGTCTGCGCGATCAACTCCTGGGGAAGATCGTAGGAGAAATCGTTGATATTTGCACTAAACGTTTGTGTGTCTTGCCCTTCACGACCTGTGCTACTCAAAAAATCCACAATCCTTGTCCATTTCCAGGGCCGGGCGCTTCGAGGCCCAGGTGTTGATAGGCCAGGCGAGTTACCACACGCCCGCGTGGCGTGCGCGCGATAAAGCCAAGCTGCAAAAGATAGGGTTCGTAGACATCCTCGATCGTCTCTGCATCCTCGCTGGTGCTTGCAGCCAGCGTATCGAGGCCCACGGGACCACCGTTAAACTTCTGGATAATCGTCAGCAGCACGTTGCGGTCGGTCTGGTCCAGACCGATCTGATCGATCTCCAGCGCGTCGAGGGCCTTCTGAGCGACCTCTCTGGTAATCACGCCATCGGCGCGCACCTGGGCGTAATCGCGCACGCGTTTGAGCAGGCGGTTCACGATACGCGGCGTGCCACGCGCGCGCCCCGCGATCTCGTCGATGCCGTCCGGCTCGGCGGGCACCTTCAGGATCTGGGCCGAGCGGACCAAAATCTTGCGCAGGGCCTCGTTATCGTAATATTCCATGCGATAGATCGCGCCAAAGCGGTCGCGCAGGGGCGCGGTCAGCGCACCCACGCGCGTCGTTGCGCCGACCACCGTGAAAGGCGGCAGCGAGAGGCGCAACGAGCGAGCGCCGGGACCCTTGCCGATTACCACGTCGATCGCGAAATCTTCCATCGCCGAATAGAGCCGCTCCTCCACAGGCCGGGCCAGGCGGTGAATCTCATCGATGAACAGCACCTCGCCGGGCTGCAGCGAGGTCAGGATCGAGGCCAGGTCGCCGGCGTGCTCGATCGCGGGACCGGAGGTCGTCCTGAGGCCCACGCCCATCTCGACGGCGACGATATTGCAAAGCGTCGTCTTGCCCAGGCCCGGCGGTCCATACAGCAAAATATGATCGACGGACTCATGGCGCAGGCGGGCCGCCTCCAGCAGGATGTTCAGGTTCTCTTTGATCTTCTCCTGCCCAATATATTCAGCCAGGCGGCGCGGGCGAAGGCTGCCCTCGATGGCCTGTTCTTCCTCGCTCATCTGCGGCGAGACGAGACGCTCGGTCATGTGCTGCTCCTGCTTCTGCTGGTGAAACGCGTGTTCCATGAAGACTGTATCCCATTATAACAAAATTCAATTGCCAGGTCGAGAGGCAGACCTACCTTCTCCACGTTCTGCCGGCATTCCAATGTCATCCCGCCCCACCCCAAAGAATTTGTTGTTTGTTGAGTTAATTTTTTACTCCGTAAAAAATTAACTCAACAAGTCAATCGGCAACCAGAAAAAGGGGGGGGTGGAAATGCCCGCTTGCCTCTCTAAGAGACTTTCTTTTTGGAGCGTGGGGAGAAGGAAATTGCCCGCTTTCCCGGCGGGAAAAAGAATAGGAAATTAGTTCTAATTATGGGACCCTTTTTGAGAGAAAGGACAGGCAACATGGGCTATACCCATTCATGGGGATGGGCAGACACCCTCCCACATCCTGAGCGATTCCCGCTGTGGAGCGCCGATGTCGCGCGGCTCCTGGCCTGCTATAAGCAGAATCCGCCGCCGAATCCCTGGCAGGACGAGCCCTGGTTCAAGGTGCGCCCGGACCTGTACGGGGAGTGGGATACGACGATCTGCGGCCCCTACGGCTTCGACAGGCCGATCATTCGCCCGGACTTCGTGGCCTTTAACGGCAATCGCGCCAGCGAGAACGACGGCGAGGGTTTTGTGATCGACGCACATTCGCTCAGATGGAGACATTTCGCCACGTGCAAGACGCGGGGCAACCCTTACGACCTGCTCGTAACCGCCGCGCTGGTGCGTTTCAAGCACTATTTCCCGGAGGTTGCGATCCATTGCGGCGGTGGTGTGGAGGGACTTGACGACGCGGCCCGCCTCTGTCGCGTGGCCTTTGGCCGGGGACGTAATCCACTGCGCGACGCCGCGTACTGCCGCTACGTCGATCGCGTCTTCGGGGAGCGTTCGGCGTAGGGAAACATCACTTCTTCGGCGTGGGCGTGGTTTTCGGCGCGTTGGAGGTTGTCGGCGTGGGCGTGGTCTGGCCGTTGAGCTGGGCCTGCTCCTCCTGAATCTTCCGCTGGAGGGCGCGCAGGTAGGACAGAGCGCCGTCCAGGTCGCTATCGGTGATGCTCTGCACCTTCTTGGGCATTTCGTGGGCCTGGTCCACCCAGCTTTGCAGAACCGTCTGCAGCGCGGCCAGCGTTGGACTGTCCTCGTTGATCTGCGCCAGCCAGTGGCGGCCCGTAATCAGCGCATCCAGCGTCACAGTCAGGAAGTCGTCGGCGACCGTCGCGGCGAGCGTGACCAGCGGCGAGATGAAGACATCGTAGGCCACGCGTGTGAGTTTAGCCGCCTCCATCGCGCCCTCCAGCGAAAAGCCCTCCAGCGTGTCCAGGCCGTTGATCAGTTCTTTGCGCGCTGCGTCCGCGCCGGCGGTGACGCCGTTCTGGAAAGCCTGCTGAAGCTGGTGCTCAAGATTGGCCGCACCGTTGCCGATGGCCTGCGGTAGACGGGGCAGAATCTCATACGCCGCTACAGCGGTTCCGCCGACCGCCGCCGCGCCGAGCAGAAACTTGCGCCGGTTGGCCTTGCGCCTCTTCGCCTCCAACTCGGCCTCCAGCAGCGCATCCTCGTCCTCGTCCAGCACGCGCGTTCTGCGAGCGGGCGCGCGCGGCGGCCGTTCGCGCAGCCGCTCGTCCAGCGGGTCCTCCTCATCCTCTTCGTAGCCCAGGTCGGGGTCCATATAATCGGGCACGCTCTCACCGTGCTTGATCCAATCTTCGGCGATCTGCTCCTCCTCGAACTCGCGATACCGCTGCGGATAATAACCATGAGCCGGAGAGGCTGCGCGGCGGGCCCGATAGCCGACGCGCTCCTCCTCTCCCTCTGGATACTCCGTCTCCTGGAGAGCATCCAGCGTGGCCGCCTTGCTGGCCAGAATATTCTTGCGCATAAGCTGGCGCGTGCGGCGCGGGTCGGGCCGGCGGGAGAGTCCCCCGCTGGGACGCGAAGGGCGGCGCCCGGAATCGTCCTCGTCCCATGTCTCGCGCTGAGTCGAGATCTCACCTCGCCCCTGTCCACGCAACGGATCGTACTCTGATCCGTACTGCCTGCCCGGACTTTTGCGATACGTTCGTCTCTCTGCTCTATCTTTAAACATGGGACCTCCAGCGTCTCCTCGCCTGTAGACTGACATACAATGCCCTTACTGCTTATTCTAATCTATTTTTTTCTCTTCTTCAACTGAAAGAACGGTCGATGGGACCGGTTTTACAGAAAAAAATCCCGATTTTAAGAAGGGTTCATTGCCCGCCGGCTTTGTTTCCCCTCGCCGGATTCATACGGCCTGGCTGCGCAACAAGGACCATTTTCGAGCAAGGATGAGTTCCTTTGAAACGTATGCTATACTGTTTCCCGATATCCTGACCAGGAAATTGGCAAATGCAACAGCGAAGAATAAGAAGGATAAGAGCGCATGTCTAAGAAAGGCGAGGAGAATCGGCCACTGGTGGCCTGCATTACGGTCGGGGCGTTCCAGGAGAATTGTTATCTGTATGCCTGCCCGCAAACGCTCGAGGCCGTGATCATCGATCCCGGAGATGAGGCTCCGCGTATCTTAGAAAGAATTCAGGAGCTTAAATTCGTTCCCAGGTATATCATCAACACGCATGGTCACATCGACCATATCTGCGCCATCGATGCGGTGAGCGAGGTCTATCCCGTCCCCCTGGCTATCCACCCCGCTGACGTCCCCATGTACACCGACGAGCGGGCCGCGAACATGTTTGGTCTCAAAGCGCCGCTGGTGAAGCGCAAGCCCGATATCCTCCTGCGCGAGGGCGATACTCTCTCGTTCGGCACGCTGACGCTCGAAGTGCTGCACACGCCGGGCCACACTCCCGGCGGCATCTGCCTGGTGAGCCGCCCCTATTGCGTCTTTAGCGGCGATACCCTCTTCCAGCGCGGCATCGGGCGCACCGACCTGCCCGGCGGCAACTACGAGCAGCTTGTCACCTCCATTCGCGAGAAGCTGTATACGCTGGACGAGGACCTGGTTGTTTTTCCGGGACACGGCGAGCCGACGACCATCGGCGAAGAAAAATATGAAAATCCATTTGTGAATATAGAGGAGTAATTATCTTGGCTACGATCTGTGTGATCGGTACTGGTTACGTTGGACTTGTGACCGGAACCTGTTTTTCGGATATGGGCAATCGTGTCACCTGCGTCGATATCGTTCCTGAGAAGATTGAGCGGCTGAAACAGGGCATCCTGCCGATCTATGAGCCTGGCCTGAAGGAGATGGTCGAGCGCAACGTGCGCGCCGGGCGCTTGCACTTTACGACCAGCTATACCGAGGGTCTGGCCAACGCCGAGTTTATCTTTATCGCGGTCAACACACCCACCGGCAGCAACCAGGGCGGCGCGGACATGAGCTACGTCGAGAGCGCGGCCCGCAGCATCGCCGAGGCCCTCGACCACTACGCGATCATCATCAACAAGAGCACGGTGCCGGTCGGCAGCGGCGATGTGGTGACGCGCATCGTGAGCAGGCACCTGGCGCGGCCCGAGGTGCGCTTCAGCGTCGTCTCAAATCCCGAATTCCTGGCCGAAGGCTCCGCCGTGGCCGATTTCCAGAATCCCGACCGCGTGGTGCTCGGCTCCTCCGATCCCCAGGCCGCCAACAAGGTCGCTACGCTCTACCTGCCCCTGCGCGCGCCGATCGTGATTACCGACCTCTATACCGCAGAAATGATTAAATACGCCTCCAATGCCTTCCTCGCAACCAAGATTTCGTTTATCAATGAGATTGCGCAGATCTGCGAACGCCTGGGCGCGGACGTGAAGGAGGTGGCGGCTGGCATGGGCCACGATAAGCGCATCGGCAAGCATTTCTTGAATGCGGGCCTGGGATACGGGGGGAGTTGTTTTCCGAAGGACGTGCGCGCGCTTGCGCACATGGCCGATGAGGCGGGACTGCATCCCCAACTGCTGCACGCGGTGATGGAGATCAATCACGACCAGCGGCGCGTGGTGATGAACAAGCTGACCTCGATCCTGGGTTCGCTGCGCGGCTGCACGATCGGTGTGCTGGGCCTGGCCTTCAAGCCCAACACCGACGATATGCGCGAGGCCCCTTCGGTCGATATCATTCGCTGGGTGGTGAACCAGGGCGCGACGGTCCAAGTCTACGATCCCGTCGCCAACGAGACCGGGCGGGCGGAATTGGAGCGGGCCGGCGTGCGCATGGAGGCGGTGCGCTTCTGCGAGGATGCCTACGCGGTCGCACAGGGTGCCGACGCGCTGGTGATCGCGACCGAATGGAATGAGTTCAAGTCGCTGAATATGATCGAGATTCGCGACTCGATGCGCCATCCGATCGTCATCGACGGGCGCAACATCTACGAGCCGGCGCTGATGCACAGCCTGGGCTTCACTTATCGCGGCATGGGCCGGGGCACGGGTCCCGCACCCTCGGTGCTGCCCTCCGACAGCATCAGCACGCAGCCGCTGACAGCGGAGATCGAGAGCAATTGATGGACGAGGAGCCGCCAATCCTGTTCACGCCGCTGGTGCGCCGTGCGGGCGAGAGCATTCCCGACTGGCTGTTTGGGCCGGCAGGGCTGGCGGGCCTGCCCGCGCCCCTGCACCCCACGGGAGGCGTTAACGTCGCGGTCGGCGTCGATATCATCGAGGTCGATCGAGTGCGCAAGGTCTATGAGCGACACGGCGAGCGCTTTCTCAAACGCGTCTTCACGGAGATAGAGGTGCGCCAGTGCCGGGGTAAGGTCACGCGCCTGGCCGGGCGGTTCGCGGCCAAAGAGGCGATCAGCAAGGCGCTGGGCACCGGCCTGCACGGCGTGGCCTGGCGCGAGATGGAGGTCGTGCAACTGCGCAGCGGTCGCCCCACCGTGCGTCTCTACGGCAACGCGAAAAAACGCGCGGAACTGCTCGGCCTGACCGCCTTCGATGTCAGTATCGCCGATCTCCAGACTTTCTCGATCGCGATCGCGGTGGCCTTGCAGGTGGGAGGCAATCCATAGCATGCGCGCATTAATTCAACGCGTCAGCCATGCCAGCGTGCGCGTCGAGGAGCGGATTGTGGGAGCGATCGAGCGCGGGCTGCTCGTCCTGCTGGGCGTCGGGCGAGCAGACGGCGAGGCGCAGGTCAGGACGCTGGTTGAGAAGATCGTCCACCTGCGCATCTTCGAGGACGAGGCCGGCAAGATGAATCGCTCGCTGCTCGACGTGCGCGGCGAACTGCTGGTCGTCTCGCAATTTACCCTCTACGCCGACGTGCGCAGGGGACGCCGTCCCAGCTTCACCGACGCCGCCCCGCCATCCATCGCCGAACCGCTATGCGAACGCTTCAAAGAGATCGCCGCATCCTACGGCCTGATCGTCGCCGCCGGCGTCTTCGGGGCGCACATGGATGTGGAACTGGTGAATGATGGCCCCGTCACGATCTGGCTGGATACGGACGCATTGCAGTGAATTCCGCAAGAAAAGAACCTGGGCAGAGGTTTCTGATCCGGCATGGCGTCTTACCCCGTTTTTCGATAAAAGTATGATATTCTTGTCAATTTCTCCTTGCAATCTTATGATATCTATCTGTCAAGCGGTTTTTTTAGCTTTTTGCCGCTTGCATCCTTCCCTCGATGGCATGCGTGAAAATAACAGGTATCTCGAAAAAGCACCGTGAGCATTCTATCTTTCACCAGGAATTACCAGAAAGGAGCAGGCACATGTCCGTCACCCCCTCTTCTACAGTCGTGGCTGCTTTCAGGGACCGCTGGGCGGCTGAGCAGGCCATGGAGGCTTTGTATGATGCGGGCTTTTCCCGCGAGCAGATGCAGTATGTTGTTCCAGGTACAGGCAGTTTCTTTGAAGAGCTTAAAAGTTTTTTCACCGGCACGCCCACGTATCACAGCGACCTCGCCGGCAGTCTCAGCGAGGTGGGCCTGTCCGACGAGGAGGCCCGATACTATGCCAGCGAGTATGAGCAGGGCAATACGATCCTCGTCGTGATGACCGCTGGCCGCGAGCAGGAGGCGCTGAACATCCTGGGCCGCTATGGCGCTTACAACGCGCGCACGGCCTCCCCCAGGGAGAGCGAGCCGCAGGCGGCTCAGCCGGCCGGCGAGGAGAATCCAGACGCGCCGCTTCCGCAGGAGGTGGCAAGCGATCCTACCGCTCCTTTCCCCGCAGAAGTTGCAAGCGATCCTACCGCTCCTTTCCCCGCAGAGGTGGCCGGCGGCAGTCCCACGGAGCCATTCCCTGAGGAAGTGGCCGGCGATACAACTGCTCCCTTCCCCGCAGAGGTGGCCAGCGACCCCACCGCCCCTTTCCCGCCGGATGTGCGCGCAGAATCCGCCGCCCAGGCCGAAGAGGCAGTTGCAGAGCCGGTGATGGTCGAGGTCGAGGAGACAGTGACCGCCACGCCGCCGGAGAGCCAGGCAAACGTCTACATGCCCTCAACCGATGAGATTGAAGAGATCGAGGAGCAGGCAGGCGAGGAGGTCGCGGGAGCGGAGGAGGTGCCAGAGGTCGCGGAGACCGGCGAGGTAGGAGAGATCGAGGAGGGAGAGGAAGCGCCAGAGGTCGAGGAGATTGCAGAAGTCGTAGAGACACCGGAGGCGGGAGAGATCGAGGAAGTTGCTGAGGCACCAGAAGCCGGGGAAGTTGCTGAGGTAGGAGAGATCGACGAGGTTGCCGAGACACCAGAGGCGGGAGAGGTTGAGGAGGTTGCCGAGATAGAAGAGGTGCCGGAGGAAGGCGAGGTTGCTGAGATGGCAGAGACTGAGGAAGGCGAGGTTGCTGAGATGGCAGAGACTGAGGAGGTACTGGAGGAACAGGCGGGTGCAGAGGCATCTGCTGTGGAAGCGCCCCAGGCGGGCGCTACTCTGGCCGGCCATCTGGCCCGGCTTCAGCAGGTACGGGACGAGATTCAGCGCACGCAGCAGCAGATTCAGGAGGCCAGGAGCCAGCTTGAGGCCATGAAGCAGCACGAAGCCGAATATACCGCCGCCCAACAACAATTGAAGGAGCTTCAGGACGAACTACAGGCGGTCCAGGCCGAGCTACAAGCGACAAAAGAGCGGCTCGGCCTGCAATAGCACCCACGTAATCTTTCCCGCGCAAGAAAATTGTTGGGATTAGCGAAAAAACGCGTTTTTTCGCTAATCCCAACAATTTTCTTGCGCAGGGGGCAGAGAGAAAAGAGCAATTCAGCCCAGAGTCTACTTTTCCCGGCCCGAACATGATACAATAGTCCCATCGCAACATCACAGAGACTGGTAAGTATTCATAGTACCATGCTAGATATTATCAACACGCTGGCGGAAGCTTTTGGCGCGCGGCAGAAACAACTCTATATGGTGGGCGGGACGGTGCGGGATGTGCTGCTCAATCGCGGCCAGTCGAACGATGCCGACCTGGCGACGGACGCCCGCCCGGACGAGATCAAGCAGATTGTGGCTCCGACGCAGCCAAACGCGATTGTGCTGGTGGGGGAGCGTTTTGGCACGGTTCGCCTGCACTATGGCAGCGATATCATCGAGATCACAACGTTTAGAAGCGAGCGCTATAATCCCGAATCGCGCAAGCCGGAGGTCTGTTTTGGCAACGACCTGATCGAGGACCTGCACCGGCGCGACTTCACGATTAACGCAATGGCCCGCCATCCCCTGAGCGGGGAGATCATCGATCCCTTTCATGGCCGCGAGGACCTGGCGGCCCATCTCCTGCGCGCGGTCGGCGACGAGCCGGATAAGCGTTTCGCCGAGGACCCGTTGCGCCTGCTGCGCGCAGTGCGCTTTGCCGCGCAGTTGGATTTTACCATCGAGTCGCGGACAACCCATTCGATTCTCCAGCAAGCGCCCACCCTGCAAAAGATCTCGCGCGAGCGCATTCGCGACGAGATGAACAAGCTGCTGACCTCGGATCATCCCGCGCTCGGCCTGGATCTGCTGGTTGAGCTTGGTCTGATGAACTGGATTATCCCGGAGGTGCTGGAACTCAAGGGCGTGAGCCAGCAGGCCCGCCAGGGAGGACGCTCGAAGGATGTCTATGCGCATGTGCTGCGCGTGGTTGAGCGTTCCTCGCCCGATCTCCACATCCGCTGGAGCGCGCTACTGCATGATATCGCCAAGCCGCGCACACGCAGCGTCGAGGATGGCAAGGTCCATTTCTTCGGCCATGAAGAGGTGGGCGCGCAGATGGCTCGCGTTATTCTTAAGCGCCTGCATTTCGATCGCGATTTCATCGAGAGCGTCTCGCGTGTGGTGCAACTGCATATGCGCGCGAACGCCTATACCGGCGATTGGACCGATGGCGCAGTGCGCCGCCTGATGCTGGAAAGCGGCGAGAGCCTGGACTACCTGCTGGACCTCTCCCGCGCGGATATTACCAGCTATCGCGCCGACAAGGTTGAGCACGCCGCTGCCCGCGTCTCCGAGCTCGCCGCCCGCTGCAAACAGCTCAAAGAAGAGGCCGAGCGCGTGCCGCTCAAGAGTCCCCTGGACGGCAAGGAACTGATGGAGATGTTTGGCCGCCCGCCGGGTCCCTGGCTGCGTCCGATCAAGGAGCACCTGCTGGGCCTGGTGATCGACGGCGTGCTCGCGCCCGGCGATAAAGAGGAGGCCGCGAGGATCGCGCGCGAGTTTGTGCGCACGCACGAACCCGCACGCGACGAGGTTTCGCTCTCGGCGAAGGAGACATCCCTGTGAGTGGCATGCGCGACGAGATCATTCGCTTTCTGGATGACTACCTGCAGATCGCGAACTTCCGCGATTACTGTCCCAACGGCCTGCAAGTCCTCGGACGCCCCGCCGTTGAGCGCGTGGCCCTGGCTGTGAGCGCGAACCTGGAATGCTTTCGCCTGGCCGCCGAGGGCAAAGCAGATATGCTCATCACCCATCATGGCCTCTTCTGGGAGAACACTCCGTCGGTGGTGGGCGCGATGCTCAAGGCCCGCCTCAAAACCCTCTTCGAGCACGACATCACGCTGCTCGGCTACCACCTGCCCCTGGACGCGCACCCGGTGGTTGGCAATAATGCCCTGTGGCTCAAAGAGTTGGGCTTTGAATTGGAGGGCATCAATCTGGGCGTCTTTCGGGGCCGGGCCATCGGAGCGATCGGCAACGCGTTGCAACGCCAGACCCTGCGCGAGGTGGTCGAGAAGGTCACGTACATCGCCGGGGTGCCGCCGCGCGTCTACGCGTATGGTCCGCAGACCGTGCGCCGCGTGGGCGTGGTCACGGGCGGGGGATACCACAACCTGCTGGACGCGCTTGAGCAGGGCTGCGATACGTTTATCACCGGCGAAACCGGCGAGCCGACCGAGGGGGTGGCGCGCGAGGGGGGCATGAATTTTATTGGGGTGGGGCATTATAATTCAGAGAGGCTGGGCGTGCAAGCGCTGGGCAAGCTGCTGCAAACGCAATTCGGCGTCACGACCTTCTTCTGTGAAGTTCCCAACCCGGTCTAATCCTATGTACGAGTAGTTGTATTCCCGGAGGAAAAGAGAATCATGGTCAAAGCGAATCGGTCCGGCTCGCAAAAGGCCGCCGCGAACGACACGCCGGCAGGAAAGCAGCAGACACCGCCCGCCAGCACTCCCTCGTCCGCCGCGAGCGCGAGCCAGAAGAGGAGCAGCAAGCATCGCCAGCCCGCGATTGGTGGCAGCGCGGTCCCAGGCGCCAAATCGACTCAGCCGAAGGAACTCTCCACCGCCTCGCCGGCCAACCAGCAGGCGGAATACTACAACCGCGAGATGCGCCGACGCATGCAGCAGATGGGCACCGGCCCCTACGCCGACCGTATGGCCCTCGATCCCCGCGAGCGCCGCCGCAAACGCCAGGAGAAGATCAAAGAGCGCCAGGAGAAGATCAAACGCCTGGTGGATGCGAAGGGACCCAGCCGCGATATCAAGCTTGGCCGTCGCAACACCTACTTCCTGATCGGCACAATCGCCCTGATTGTGCTCCTGATCGCGCTGTTTATCATCATCCGCCACCCATTCTAAAAGCTCGTAAAACGGACATTTGCGTGAAACGGTTGCAAGGTGGTTTAACCGCTTTGCAACCATTTTCACAAAAATGCCCGTTTTATCTGTGTGAAAGGGATAGGGAGTGAACCAGTTCTTCACTGACTTTCCAGAGGCGCCGACGCACTGCCTCATCATACGAGAGCTTTGATGATCTCACCTCCTTGCAATTCGCGAAGTACTTCCCGCTTACCCCCTCAACTTCAGGCGAGGTTGCCAGATAGAGCGTTGTCTGCGCGCCCTGCTCAACGCTGGTCATGAATGGCGCGGCCAGCTTCCAGCCCAAGCGGTAGATTTTTCCCAGTCCCTGGTCGAAGTTACTGGCGATCACGCCGGGATGCAGGGCATTCACCGTGACGCCGCTACCCTCAAGCTGCCGGGCCAGTTCGTAGGTAAAGAGGATGAGCGCCAGCTTGGCCTGGCCGTATGCCTTCCACATGTTATATTTCTTCTCTCCCTGGAGATCGTCAAAATCGATTTTTCCGCTCTGGTGGGCCGTCGAACTGACATTGACGATGCGGGCCGGCGCGCTGGCCTTCAAGACGTCCAGCAGCAACTCCGTCAGCAGGAAAGGGGCAAGGTAGTTAGCGACAAAAGTCATCTCAAGGCCGTCGGACGTGACCTTGCGCACGCTGTTCACGCCACCGGCATTGTGAATCAGGACGTGAAGCTGCGTATATCGTTCTTTAAACTCAGCAGCCGCGCGCCGCACATCGGCCAGCGAACTGAGGTCCGCGAGAATAAGATCCACCCGATCATTCCCGGTGGCTGCCTTGATCTCTGCCTGAACAGCCTCGCCTTTCGCACGGTTGCGGCAGACCATCACGACCGTCGCGCCCAGCCTGGCAAGTTCTCTGGCCGTGACCTTGCCAATACCAGAACTGCTGCCCGTCACCAGGCAAACCTTTCCCTGCATAGTGCTTTCCATTCCTGGCTTTTTCTCCATTCTGCTCTTTTTTTCTTGAGACTACCTATAAAATTGTGCAATTAAATTGCTCACAATCTTATAGTAGCGTATCAAGGCCGGGCTTTTCAAATGGAGCGTTCTTCATACCATTTGACGCTCCGGATCAGAATGGTTATAATCGTTGCAGCATGCACGAAACGATATTCAGGTGAGGACACACAACGAACATTCTCTTGCCCCACTTGCTTAAAGCTTAAGGAAACAAACGGATGCCCAAATTATATGGATGGGTGCGTGAAGTCGTAGAAGGAAGCCCCGCCGATCGCGCGGGTATTCAGCCGGGGGACCTCATTCGCACGATTAACGGTCACTTGATCCGCGACCTGGTGGATTATCGCTTCTACGTGGCCGAGGAAGAGTTGACGATCGGCTTTGAGCGCCAGCAGACCGCGCACGAAGTGCAGATTACCAAGACGTATGACGAGAGCCTGGGCGTGCTCTTCGGCGAGGAGCCCGCGCCTTTTATCCGCCAGTGCGCCAATAAATGCGTCTTCTGCTTTATTAAGGGATTGCCGGAACGCTTCGCTCCTGTCTCCGGGCTGGAGCACGGCATGCGCGCCTCGCTCTATATTAAGGATGACGACTATCGCTACTCGTTCCTCTTCGGCAACTTTATCACCCTGACGAACCTCAAGGAACTGGACTGGCAGCGTCTTGAGGAGCAGAGGCTGACCCCGCTCTACGTCTCCGTCCACGCGACCGAGCCCGACTTAAGGCGCAGGATGGTGGACGGGCCGCGCGCCGGGGATATCATTGAGCACATCAAGCGCCTGGGCGCCATCGGCATTAGCTGCCATACGCAACTGGTGCTCTGCCCGACGATCAACGATGGCGAACACCTGGAGCGCAGCATTCGCGACCTCGCGGACCTGCGCCCGATCGTCGAGTCGATCTCGGTGGTGCCGGTCGGCCTGACGAAATACAACAATATGATTAAAATGGGCGACCTGCCGCCCCTGCGCCACTTCACGCGCGAGGAGGCCGGGCAGATTATCGACCAGGTGGGGGTTCACCAGCGGCGCTTCGAGTCCGAGAGTTCCGAGAGTTACCCGTTCGTCTATCTCTCCGACGAGTGGTACTACCTGACCGGGCGCGAATTTCCGCCCGCGCGCCATTACGGCTCCTATGCGCAGATCGAGAACGGCGTGGGCATGACGCGCTACCTGCTTGAGCAGTGGCGCGCGGGCCGGAGCCGCCTGCCGCGCACGATGGCGCAGCCGCGCAAGGTCACGCTCGTCACCGGCACGATGGCGCGGCCCGTGATCGAGGGCTTCGCCGCCGACCTGCGCACCATCCCCAACCTGCAGGTCCAGGTTCTGCCCGTCGTCAACCGCTTCTTCGGTCCCGAAGTCACCGTCGCCGGCCTGCTCTGCGGCCAGGACGTGCTCGGCGCGCTCAGCGAGATGGACGATCCCGGCGACCTGGTTCTGCTGCCGCGCGTTATGCTGGACAACGAGGGCAAACGTTTCCTCGACGATATGAGCGTCGAGGAGTTCCAGACCAGCCTGCCCACGCGCTCCGAGTTTGTGCGTAACGCGCCCGAGACGATTCACGCGCTGCGCAGCCTGGCCGGCGTGGATGGCCTTTTGCGCGCGGTGTAGCGAGCGGGACGCGAACCGGCTTAGCCCGGACGATCCCGCTCTGTTCGCCCTGCCGGATGCGCCTCGACCGTTCCCCAGGCGGTCAGCAGGCCACCGGTCGCTTCGAAGTCCGGCTGCTGCATCTCGCTAAGCATCTGCTGGTAGATCTGCTCGTAGTCCTCAGGCACGCGCGTCCACTTGCGCAAGAACGGCTGAATGGTCCGAAAGAGCAGGCGCATATCCTCCGCCCAGTGCTGTCCCTCGGGGGTTCCGGCGCGGTAAAGCGAATGAGAGACGCGCGTTTGCACCTGCTGCAGACCATGCCGCTGTAGCAGGGGAGCCAGCTCGCTTGTCAGTCCGTCGCTGACCGGCTTGAAGAGGTGTCCGGCCTGGTGGGAGGCTTGCAAGAACAGCTCGAAGAGGCGCGTGAGCGCGGGGCTGGTGCTCTGTGGCACCCACTCCGGTTCGGTGATGCGGATCACACCCCCTTCGCGAGCCACGCGCTGATACTCCTGCAAAAGCTTTGGCCAGTCCCAGGTGCGCAGCCAGCTTGCCGCGAGGCGTTGATTCACCAGGTCGAAGTAGCCAGCGGGGAATTCAAGCATGCGCAGGGCATCCGCGACGTGAAACTCCACGCGGTCGCTAACCCCTGCGGCCTCGGCCTGCTCGCGGGCGTACTCGACATAGGTACGGCTGGCATCCACGCCGACGAGCAGAGTGCAGGTCGGCGTGGATCTGGCCAGTTCGATCAACCAGTTCCCGGTGCCGCAGCCGACATCGAGCACGCGCCGGAAAACAGTCCGCTCGGACTGCTCCGGCAGCACGCCCCCCATCGCTGTCGTCACCATATGGTCCTGGATGTATATACGGTTCAGTTCTTCTTGATTGGAGCGATCCGAGACAAAATAGGTGCTGGGCTGCTCCGGCTTGCGTTCCTCTGGCATCGCCTTGCCTCCTTCCTGGCTGTTCGGCTGTTCCCTGGTAGTATAACTGAGCAGAACGCACTTGTCGAGTACTTCAGGCCGTTCTGATTCTCCTCAACCTTCGGAGGCCAGCACCTTACTCTGGTGAAAGCGCGTTTTTCCCGGCTACTGGCTCCCCCGCGCGGACCTTACGCGGCGCACCAGTCCCCAGGCCGCCGGCAGCAGCAGGGTGGCCGCGATCAGCTTGAGCAGGTCGCCGATGAGAAACGGGGTGACGCCGTAGGCGATGGCTGTGGCCGCGTTCGCGTGCAGGGCCACGCCCAGCCAGGTCGCGCCGACCAGGTAGATAATCACCGAGCCGGGCAGCATGGCAAGGGCCGAGGTGAGCAGGCTGCGGTCTAGCCCCCGCTCACAGAGCCAGCCGACCACGAAGGCCGCCAGGACAAAACCGACGAGATAGCCGCCGGTCAGCAGGGGAAAACCTGACGCGCCGCCCGCGAAAAATGGCAGATGGGCCGAGCCTTCAGCCAGATAGGCCAGCATAGCCAGCGCACCCCGCCATTTGCCTAGCGCCGCGCCTGTCAGGAGCACGGCCAGCGTTTGCAGGGTGATCGGCACGGGCGTGAATGGAAGATAAAATGAAACCTGCGCGCATAAGGCGGTGAGAAGACTAAAACCGATGATGATGAGGGCGTCGCGCAAGAGATTCAGGCTGCGCGACTTTTCTGAAGTGGGGATCAGGTAGTCTACGAGGGTTGTACCCCGGGCTACGACCATGAGCTATTTCTCCTCCTTACTAAATCTACGAAAGAACGATGATCCGTAGAAGATTATATCACCTCCGCTCGCCATCGGCTCAGGCAGCGCCCGCCCCGCAATTTTGTGGCGCGCTCCACTGCAACGCCCGCTAAAGATGTGCTATACTATTCGGTAGATAAGAAAGATTGGCCAGTTGATTGACAAATCGCCGGCTTTATCGATAATTATCACATTGTCTCATGTGATACAGACGTGTGTCATATTGACGCCTGCACATCTCGATAGCTTGCGAACCGTTGACATCTGGCGTATACTATACGGACAAATGTTCTAAAGGAGGGACCCTGCTATGGCCCGAGGCAGTAGTTATGGGGACAAGCCCACATTTTCGCCGCTGACTACTACCCCGACCGGGATTCCCAAGCGGGCCACGCGCGTCATGCCCGCTCTCCCGGTTGAAGACGATGAGCCTGAAACGCAGGTTGCGCGCTCGCGCAGGAGTTCGCGTACCACGCCGATTCCCGCGCCTGTCGAGGATGAGTTTGAAGAGGAGATTCTCTACTATCCGAGCCGGCCCCATGCGCTGGCGCGGCATCGTTCGTGGCTGACGCTTCTCCTGGTGACGCTCGGCTGCGTGGTCATCGGCGCGCTCGTCCTGGCCGCTGCGGGGATGTACCTGCGCGCTCCCTCCGGCTCGCAGGTCGTGAACCCACCCTTGCAGTCCTTCCCCATCTCGCTCGGCGGCTCGTACAGCGCGTACAACCTCTGGGAGAACAGCAACGGGCCGATTCCCGCCAAGACCCCCATTCCCACCAATCCCGGCCCCTACTCGGTGCTGGGCAAACCGACGATCACGGCTAATTTTATTAACCAGGTCCTTGCCAGTTATCACTCGCCGACCGCCGGCATGGGGCAGGATCTCTACGACCTGGGCGTGAAGTATGGCATCGATCCGGTCTATGCCCTGGCCTTCTTTATGCATGAGAGCCTGTTCGGCACGACCGGCGAGGCCCGCGTGACGCTCTCGCTGGGCAACGAACGCTGCATCCCCGACCGACCCTGCATCGACCAGGATCGCGGCGGCTACGCCAAGATGAAGAGCTGGCAGGACGGCTTTGAGCAGTGGTATAAGCTGATCCGCAATCTCTATGTAGCCCAGTGGGGGCGCGTGACTGTGGACCAGATTATCCCCAAGTACGCGCCCAGCAGCGACGGCAATAACGAGGCCGCGTATATTGCGTCGATCAAGCACGCGGTCGATACCTGGCGAGCGGGCATTCTCAGACCTTGAGCAGTCCCTGCTCCAGCGCTTTGCTCAGGGCTTCGGTGCGCCCGGAGACGTGGAGCTTGGCGTAGATGTTGGCCAGGTGGAAGTTGACGGTGCGCTCGCTGACGACGAGGCGAGCCGCGATCTCTTTGTTGCGCAGCCCGCGCGCCAGCAGTTGCAGGACCTCCCGTTCGCGCGCGGTCAGGCTCTCCTGTGGATAGCCGCTCCGCTGTTCCTGGCCCCCGAAACGCGTGAGCAGGCGCGCGGCCAGTTGCGGCTGCAACAGCACCTCGCCGCGTGCAACCGCGCGCACGGCCTGGGCCAGTTCGTCCGGCGCGACCTCTTTGGAGACATATCCCCCGGCCCCGGCGCGCATGGCTTCGTAGAGCAGCTCCTCGTCCTCCTGACCCGCGAGCAGCAGCGCGCGCGTCTCCGCATTAAGCTGGCGCAGTTGGCGCAGGGTTTCCAACGCCCCGTTCTCCGGCAGTTGCGCGTCGATCAGCACGATCTGGGGCAGCAGCTCAGCCGTCTCGCTGACTGCCTGCATGCTATCCCCGGCCTCGCCGACGATCTCCAGGTCGGGATAGCTCTCCAGCAGGCGGCGCAGGCCGGCGCGCGAAACCGCCTGGCCGTCCACA
>Ga0209581_1001345_pt1 | contig 29580 bp, 46 predicted proteins | sample Coa_R2_FD_187160 | JGI IMG/M metagenome (GOLD analysis project Ga0209581, IMG submission 187160) | Surface soil microbial communities from Centralia Pennsylvania, which are recovering from an underground coalmine fire - Coalmine... | ecosystem: Environmental > Terrestrial > Soil > Unclassified ...
AATCCCAGGACTGCTCGTGGTGTGGTTGCAAGCGTTCGCATGGCGGAAATGATCGCCATTAGGGCGCGTTCTTTCTCGGTCATCTTTCCCTCATTTTTATGGGTGTAAAGCGGCCTTTACCGACGCTATTGTGTCATGGTGGAACTGAAAATACAAGCGCGTATTTACACCTCGGCCAGTGCCGACAGCTGCACTTCGGCAGTCTCAACCGCTTCACTGGTGAGATCGAGCCAGCTGCGCCCAACGCGCGTAATCCGATAACGTTTGCCTGCCAGAATCACCGGCGTAGCTCGTGCATACGGAAAGTCGCCATGCGCATAGGCGAGGTTGCACTTCATCGGGATGCCATCAATGCGCACTTCCCAGATGACACCACCTACTGCCAGTTCGTCGGCCCGCTCTGTTCGCGCCACCAGCGCCAGTGGTGGAACGGGCTGGCGGTGCAGTCCCAGGTGATAGACCTTGTAATTGACGGCTGAGAGCGGCCAGCCGTGGCGATCAGCAATCTCACGGATAATGGAGGCCATGGTACGCCGGGGTGCCTGAGTACGCAAAGTCGCCACATCCTGCTTGAGCATCTCCACCATCTCGGGCAGCCAGATAAAGGCAGCTTCGGTCGTTTCTGTGGATTGACCAATAGTATCTGGCGAGGCCTCGCCTCTCGGCAATGTGCCAGGATGTTGTGGCTGGAGAATCTCCTCGCCAGTTGGAGCCTGCTGCATCACCATCTTCTCCAGCAGATTCCAGACGGCGTCCGCTTCACCTGGTCCACAGCCGAAAAGCTGGGGATTGCTGATGAGAAAGGCAATCCACTCGCCGCTCTGTGGATTGACCGGCACCGTCACAATGGTGCCGAAAAACTCGGTTGGAATGCGATAGGTACGCGGCGCATAACTGGTCTTCATCTACTCATCCCTTCCTTCCTGGAAATACGGATGCTCTTTCCAGGTCTTCTTTTCGGTTTTGGCGCGACCTTGATAGAGCCGGTGGCCGCATGGCTTCGCATAGACGCAACGTCCAACCTGCTGCTCCTCTTCGATCTTTGCCTGACAGAACGGGCAAAGGTCTGCATTCAGGTTCTCGAAATAGCGTTGAATTGCCGCTCTGGTCTCCTCACTTAGAGGCTGCCGGGAATCTTCCATATCTTCGCTGCTCCACTTCTGGTATACTGGGACTATCTTCCTACGTTTCTGGGGGTAATCATGAAAATCTCAACCGCTCGCGCTGAGCGTCCTACTATACATGCTGTTCCTACACCTACACCTGAACCTGTCGATCCATCGAACCTGAAACGCCGTTCCTACTATGCCACTGGCGACGATGACCAGGCTGTTTCTGAGATCCGACGCAAATTTGGCTTATCGACTGACAGTGATGCCGTGCGCCTGGCGCTGCGCCTGGTTGCCGGAGATGCGATCAAATGGAGCATCATACCCGGCAAAACGAAAAAGATTGTGGTGAAGGTGAAACTGCGGCAGTAATCACGATATCGTGATTACTGCCGCTCGCTGATCTTAACGCTGGCGAGTGCCGTCCTGGTCGCACGCACATGGCTCGCACTTGCACTGCCCGCACCGTCTATGATAGACGGTGCGGTGATAGGCATAGTCAGCAGGCGACATGTTTGCCCAGATCAATTGGCCGCACGAACATTTGATCTGCCAATTGCGTCGCTCCTCGCCATTGAACTCGCGCAGCGGGTCGTATTCGGGATGGAGAGCTATTTTGCTCATTCTGCATCCTCCTCGGGAAAAGCAGGCAGGAACGGATCGCCCTGCTCATCCGGGCCTTGCGCCGGGGCAAACACGTCGGCCAGGCTCTTATGGAAACGCGCCTGGAATCCGGCGCGTGTGAGGACGGTACGCATACTATCGAGATTGGCCTGTTTATCGCTGACCACTACCAGTTCGCGCGCCTCATAGGCACAGGCAAAGGTTTCCGCCTGCCAGCCATACCACGCGATGGTCTTCTGGAATTGGAAACTCGGGGCCTTCAGTACGAGCAGGTCGGAATCATTCCAGGCTCCATGCTCTCGCAGCCACGTCGCGGTTGCTTTGCGCATGGACTCCGGGCGCGAGGAAAGATAGATGATGCCGTAGCCGTCGCGCCGGAGGTTTTCCAGGTGTTCGGCTGCGCCTTCAATGAGCGTATCTAAATGACAATACGCCGGATCAAGCGCATCGCGCCAGTACTGGTTGTAGGCCTCCTTCGAGGTTGGAAATGGATGTGCCTTGCGCAGGTCCTCTGCGCGCTGGAAACGGACTGAGGCGTTTACAACGACGCCATCGAGATCAATGAATGCCAGTTTCATTTTGCGGCTCCTGTTCTCCTTTGATCTGTAACAATTTTTGGAGGTGTCGCCGGGTAATTTCCGGCATGTTGAATGGTGGCCAGCACACCAGGCAACGAAAGCCATTGGCCACTTTGGCCCAAATGACCGAGCCGCAGACGTCGCACGGTGAACCATGCAGATACGCCTGGTAACTCGCTGGCAGGCGCTTGAGAAGATCAATACTCGCCAGCGTGCGCGCCCGGATATCTGGGTCCTCTATGATCCTGGTCATACCGGCGGTTCCTCGCGCAGCGCGGCCTGGATCGCACGCTGAGCCAACTGTCCTTCATCTTCCAGGATGGTGCAGACATGCTCGATCATCTGCTTGGACAAGGCATCCTCGTTGAGTTCGATCGCCCCTGGCACCGTTTTACGGAGCATGGTGTCAAGGCAATCCGGTACCGGCTGCCCGAGGACCTGATAATGATCCAGGATGGCTACCGTGAGATTGGCGAGCCTCCAGGTCTGTGAGGAAAGTGTCGGAGCAAGTGTGGCAGGCATTAGCACACCTCCTTGACGGAGTGCAGACCGGATTCACGCTCGACTTCTCCCTGGTCCAGAAGCAGATTGGCGATTGACCGAGGCGCGAGCAAGAGGCCAACCTCGGTCAACTCGCGATCCACTTCATAGACCGCACAGGCCACGATCTGGCCCTTTCTACGGGCCAGAATGGTGAGCGATTCGCCATCGCTCACGGTCAATCTTTCAGTGCAGCCGGTATTGTGTACGTCGGCGACCTGGGCATCTTCGGCATGTTCAACCAGCACGGTCAAGACGAAATCCGGGTCCAGGTGAAACATGTCGCAGGCAATAGTCAATACGGCCCCGTTGCCAAGCACGTAGTAGCGTAAATACGCTTCAATCAGGTTGCTCATTCGGAATACCCTCTCTTTTTACTGGGGAGGCAGCCTCCGCATCAACCTGGAGGCTGCTTGATGATTGCTGCTGAGCGGCTCGCGCAAGGCAATCAGGGCAGGGCTGCCCGCGCCATTTCCTGACGCAAGACAGGCTCATGCAATCGACCTCAATTTGCCTGCTATGGCCGCAGCTATGCTCTAGCAGCAGTGACTGTGTGTAGCGACGACGAGCTGGCATGGCTTACTCGTCGTCATTGTCGGCAAATGATTCCTCTTCCTCATCCTCTGCTTCGTCCGGCAGCACGAGTGGCGCATCATCATTGAGCGGCACAACAACTTTGGCTTTGGCGACCACATCGGAGAGAAAGGTCAGGAAGCTGTGGCTGATCTGGAACAGCGCATGGCTGGTTGGCCAGATCGTATAGCACTTGATATACGGCCGCAGGAGCTGGAAACGGGGGTCCAGCTCAATGGAGAAAAAGCCCTGATACGGCCAGGGAATGCGCACACCTTCGACAAAAGCTGCCCCCATCCCGGAGAGAAAGGCCTGGTCGAGCCGGTCGGTATCAGCAACATCCACAAAAAATCCGTTACTGGGCAGGTTCTCGCCCAACTTCTCGTCCTGGAAGTTGGGCGCTTTGCCGCGAGCTTTGCGCCACTCGTCGAAACGGGAGCGCTGGTCATAGGTGGAAAGCGCATAAAAATGGGTGAGTGCGTAGCCAGGCGTGCCTTCCTCCTGGCGTTTCGTTGGCAGTTTGAACTGCTGTGGCATGGGATTACCCTCTCTTTTTTGATTTCTACCTTACTCTTCCACAAGTAAGGCGCGTCCACCGGCTCCAGGCTGTAAAACCTGCAACCGGCAGCCGTGCATCACTTCTGGTTAGGAGGCGCTTTTGCGCTGGGCTGCTCGCCGCTCATTGTACTCGTGGCTGAGCTTGGTAATCAATTCTTTGGCAGCGAGATAGGTGAGCATTTCCGGCTGTTCCGGTTCCGGCTTGCCCAGGTGCTGGCAGAGCTTGCGCAGGCTGGAGAGCTGCTGCTCGGTGGCCGGAGTTTGCTCCGCATTCTGGCTAGCTGCCTGGCGAGTATTCGCCTCAGCGCTGGCAGATACGGCTGGTACTTTTGGCGATTCGGCAGCCGGTTGGCGCTCCACCGGCGCATCGACGATGCGGTGCTGTTCGTCAAGTTCGGGAGCAAACTGAGTGCCATAGCCGATCTTCGCGAGCGCTCGACCTGTCGCGCCGGTATCGGCTTTTTCGATGTAGTCATCGAAATCGACGGCGCTTTCGGATTTGACTGCTTCACCGACTTTGCCTTTGCCGTCCTCAACGCGCACATGGAAGTAGGCCCAGCCACGCGCCTTCTTCAGCACTTTCTCGCTGCGGCGCGTGTCGTTGTTCCACTGGTAGACCTCGCGCTCAATCTCGCGATCAGGGTCGATGATCTTCTCGACGATGGTGATCTTGCCCTCTGGACACTGTTCGTTGAACCAGACAAGCCGCCATTGTACCGGCAGATAGTCGGCGGAACCACCCCGATTCTTAATCTGCATCAAATGGTCGTTCGGGTTAAAAGAGCGAGTCGGCTGTTCATTGTTGGATGATGTTTGTGTCATGATGATTACCCTCTCTTGATTGATTATTCGCCCGCGTGAGGCGCATCTACCAGCCGAGGCGTCCCGACTGGCAGAAGTGCATCAGCAAGCTACTTGATGTGCTGACTGAGACGCCGAATCCAGGCGCGGATGGCTTCCTTTTCCTTGTCGTCTCCTTTACAGTCAGACAGCGCATGGTTGAGGATGACCAGCATCTCAGCAATATCCTCTTGTGTCAGGATCATTTTTCCTCCCTTTCGCAGCGTTATGCTGCATCATTCTTTTTGATCAAAAACAATTCGACCTGTGCCTTGCAGGCAGCAGCCACGCGCTCGTCGCGGCTGCTGCAAAACCACTGGCCGTTTTCGTCGAGAACGACGCGATAGTAGCGACAGGCGAACTTCGTGCTGGCGACCCAATAGCAGCCGTTGCGCTCCAAGACTGGCTCGGTACTGTCGATCTCAACGGTTTCACGCCAGACGTGCGGCGCAACAGTGCGATCATAAATATGGGGCCGGTTGATGGCGGCGATGGTGCGACGACTAGACATGATAGGTACCCTCTCTTGAACGGATGCCCCGTTTGGGGAAGGCCTGCCAGGGAGTTGAACCCCGGAGATCCGCCTGGCGGCTCAGGCTGGTTGGATTAGTGGCCGCAGCAGGCCGGGCAGTCCTGCATGGCCACGCGGTCGCGGCGGCGGGTGATCTCATCACCGAGTGTGCGCTGGTGGCTACCTTCGTGGCCGCAATAGTGGAGAACGGTGAAGGTGGGCTGGCAGGCCAGGCAGGGCTGCGCGGCGATGGCCGCCTTGCGGGAAGCAGTGTACTGGTCGAGTTCAATCTCTTCGACGTGGCCGCAGGAGCGAGTAATGGCGGTTGGGGTTCCGGTAGTAAATTTCATTTGGGTTACCCTCTCTAATCGATTTATTTGTACCGCTCGGGTACAGTTAGAGAATACCATAGTTTCATAAGTTTGTCAACACTTATTTACACACCTTGACAAATTTCATAAGTATATGGTAATGTTGACAACATAATTTGGCACTTAGAAAGTGAGGCTCCCATGACGGAAGAGAACAAAAAGTACGTCACGCTGGATGAGGCAGCCAGAACAGTAGGGTTAAAGCGATCATCGCTCTATTACTACATCAAACGCCTTAACATCGAGCGAAAAGAATTCCCCTTCAATCGGCATACGTGGATTTCACGAGCAGATCTTGAACGTATCAAAGCGGCAAAGGAAAGTCCCTGGAAGCTAGAAGAAGACACGGAGAAGAGAGAAGCGGTAAAGAAACCAGAACAAGACGCTGCATAGCCCCTGGCTGGTGCGTAGAAGTTTCCAGGCCTCGCCGCGCCAGCCACAAGCTATTCAGCATCAGTATACCATTTAGTGGGAATAGAGCGGACGCATCACTCCACCGTCACGAGAACACGCGCCATGTACGCCTCCTGAGTGCGAATATTCGCCGTTGACGCACTCGACCACATAGCCAGACGTGGCTGTCCAAAAGGTAGAGACGCAGGCGAAATAGTCACAAAAGGTGTCCGGCGGGTTGTAAATCAACGACCCAGGATTGAAATCATAGCACCAAGGATTGTTGTTTACAGCCGCGCAATGGGTCGGTTGTGGCGTTGGAGCCGGTGTGTGGGTTGGCTGTCGCGTGGGCTGCGCTTGCCTTGTTGGCGTGAGCGTCGCGGTGTGAGTGGCGCTATGTGTTGGTTTCGCGGTTGGAGTGCTGGTTGGAGTGCTGATCGCCAGGGTTGCTGTGGGTGTAGCCGTTGCCTGGCTTACACCACTGGGGATGAATGCCGCTACTGCCAGACCAAAGGAACACAGCATGAAGATCGATACAAACAGGAAGCCAATCACGGCTAGAACGGGATTGATTTGGCACCAGCGCCAGAAGCGCTGGAATCGCGATGGACGTTTGAGCATAGAGACCTCCCTTACCATCTGAATAGAAAACACGTGCAACCATAAATCATCTGGCAGGCAAATGCAACGAACACCTATTCTACCCGGCCAAATCGATACCTTCGCATCGATTACGTGATATCGAACGTTTGTCTAGAACGCTTGCCCTTGTAATTTTTGTTTTCATAAGGTATTATCAATCATATGAAACATATGAGCATTCTAAACAAGTGAGCGACATGAACCTGATGACTGAATATACCGTCCTTGATGCACGGGTAGAGCTGAACATCAACCAACAGACGCTAGCGAAAGAAGCGAATGTGGATCAGGCTACTATCAGCAATATAGAAAATGGTCGCGCTACCCGTGCAATAACCGCTCGCAAAGTCTGGCGAGCCATCAACAGGCTTCGCGAGCAGCAAGGGCTTCCGCCGCTCCAGTTTGACGATATTTCCTGGAATATTGCGTAGTCTTCTCTTTTGCTGTCTCAGGCGCACGCGCCTTTGACATAGATGCACTTGAACAACTGAGCTGGTACACATGAGAGGAAGAACCATGCTATGGTTCGTTCTCCTGGTCCTGCTATTCGCCGTGTGGTGCGGGGTATCGGCGCGCTATATGCAGGTATTTGTCCGCTATCTCGGCGCAGAGCAGGATCAGGAACAAGAAAAAGAGAGGGTAATAATGCAAGGCACAAAACTTATGCCTTCACCACCGGAGCCACCAGAACCACCGGCAAAAGCGCCGAGTGTCAAGATATGCCTGGTGTGCTGGAAAAGCGATTATACGACAGATACACTCTGTTCGTATGACGGCGCACTGCTCCGGCCAGTAGAGCAACTGCAGCTTAGTTTCGAGATGGACCTGCTGAACAAGGCCATTAAGGATGGCTCACCGGTCTTTACTGACGACGAGCGCAGGAGGCTTTTCTGGATCGCGCTGCGCGGCCAGCGCGAACTCGTGGAGCTGCGAGCTGCGCAGCGGGAAGGTGGGCAGGCATGATCGCGAAGGCAAAAGATCTGGTTGAGGAACAGCGCGAACGGCTGCGACGGGCGCGTCAGGCCTCACAAAAACTGCAAGCCTACTTGCGCAACAGGGCGCTTACAGGATTGCCACCACAACAGCCAACGCCAATCGATCAACTGGAAACGCGCAAGATGGCGGTCACGCTACCAAACACACCGATGCCACCATCAGCTCCTCGACCGCGGATTACCAATCCGCTACCGGAGGCCTGGCCCGGTGGACCAGGACGTCCAGAAGAATTTCTGGATAGTGAGATCGATTTTGGAACGGTGGAGCTGCCAGCCGTTGAACGTTACGGAGTTCAGGTAAAAACCACACATGAGTTGGTAAGGGAGGAAGTAAAACGCTTCCTCCGAGAGCATCATCGCTCGCCCGATGTGGTTTTACTCAGTCCGCTACGGCTGCTGAATGTGCCGTCCAGGTGGTGGCCCAGGTACCTGGTCGTCTTCGAGGATGGCAGGCAAACGTTCGTTGCCTTGCGCTCAATGCTGGGATTACGCGAGGACGAGGCGCGCGGATTGGTGGGAATACCAGACAAATTCTATCTGTGATTCTCATACAAATCTCGATTTGTCAAGAGCGGCGGTATTCCGGGTCATAGAGTTCCGGCGCTGGAGGTTGTTGGCCAGAGGGAGTCGAGGCTACCAAGTCAGCATCACGCCTGAGCAACAGGTAGATGCGCTCGGTGATCTCACCTGCTACCCGGCCAACAACGCGCATGCGACCTCGATAGGTTTTGCGCCGGGGGTCAAAGGCGCACTTCAGTGGAACAAGCCGCTCATAGAGTCGCTTCCACTCCGTATCTGCCTTAATGGCGCGTAGGGCCACCATGAACATGGTTTGTTTGGAAATGCGCGTCCCGGTTTTTGTCAGCGCCACCCGGTCCAGCGTGATCCCCGTCTGGGTCGATTGAGGTGCCCAGCCAAAGAACTTTTTCAGTTTGGCCGCGCTGGCGAAGTTGTCGATGGTACCGATGGCACTAATGAGGGCAGCCGCTTGCATTGGCCCAATAATGCCAAAGGACAGCAGGATTTGTCCCTCACGCGATCCCTCGACGACATGGGTGATGTCCCGCTCGAGGCTGTCAACGTGGCGCTCAAGCAGGCGTAATTCGTCGATGAGCTGCCGCTGCTCGAGGATCAGGCCCTGTTGCCGATGCGTATTGGTAATGCCGATGCTGGTTTTTGCCAGTTCGAGTAGGCGTAGCAGCTTGGCATCACCTGGCTGGCGTCCGCGTTTGAGCGGTTGCAATTCCTGGAGAGATGCCGCTGCAAGTTCAGCAGGCGTTGGGAAATGTTCGCGAATCAGGAGAGCAATCTCCCGGTTTGGATCGGCGAACACCTGAGTCAATTCAGGAAACAACTCATCCGCGATGGCGGTAAGCCGGTTGCGATGGCGACTGATATCCTGGACAAGTTCAAAGCGGCGGCGAACGAGATAGTTCAATTCGGAGGCCACCTGGCTAGGAGGATGCTGGAGGTGAATGCGATTGGCCGGATCAGCCTCTTGCACGCCCAACACGAGCTGTGCATACAGGGTATTTGCCAGGCGCAGTGCATCGATTTTGTCGGTCTTATCCAGGCGGGATTTCCGTTGATGAACTGCAATCACATACACCGACAAACCACGGGCGATGAGCAGTTCCTCGAGAGTCCTGTGATAGTGGCCTGTATGTTCCAGGAGGACTGCGCAAGCCGAGAGAGGAAGGTACTCCTGGATGTGAGTAAGAACGCCCTCAATTCCGGCTGCATTCGCTTCAAAGGTTGCAGTTGGGCAAAGATCGAAACGTCCATATTGCGAAAGGAGCGAGGAGGAAACAAAACCGGCAACATGTCGGCGTTTGCCGATATCAATGCCAATACAGAGTTGTGGGAGTGTCATAAAAATTTCCCCTTAACTCACCCAGAAAGAAAAGGAGGACACAGCCGGTGCTGAGAGAGCGTCCCCAAACACAGATAAGGCTTGGAACAGCCAGATTCTCATGAAGGATAGCGCTCTCAACACCCAATCAATGAAAAGGGGTCATCGCCCCATGTACCAGCCAGGGTTACCGGCTGCTGACAGGATAGCTAGTCCTGCCTCGTCCTCCTTTTACGGATGAGTATGCACTATTCCGAACCCAATTTGCAAATTGGGTTCACAAAAACAACCAGTAGGTCAAGAGAAAGAAGGGCAGAAGCGAAACAAGCAGCATATATCAAGTATATCGTTTGCTTGGCAAAAATGCCGCATTGGCACACCTAAAATATGAGGCGTACCTCACAACTTTCTGAGGTGTATAGCCGAACAGGAGAGGGAAGAATGACAGAGCAGCGTTTGAAAAACTGGACCGCCACTATGGAGGCCAAAGAAAGCATGGCGATCATCCGGGCAGCCCTGGGCCAGCACGGCGTCAGAACCGTGCGGTTTGCTGCCAGCGATGGCCGAAAGCGCCTGGATACGCTCACCTTTTCATTGGTGGTAAAGGACACGCTTTTCCAGGTTCGCCTGATTATTGACCTGGCTCGAGTAGAGGAACAGGTACTGGAAAGCTATGGGTATCGTACCCTCACCGAGGTACTTGTGAAACAAGTGTACCGGACCGCCTGGGCCAACCTGCGTGATTTTCTGCTCGCAGCGCTGGCACTGGTGGATAGCCAGATCGTCAAGCTGGAGGAAATATTCTTTCCCTTTGTTGTTGCTGACGAACAGCAGAATAAAACCTACTTCCAGGTCTTTGAAGAGCGTCTGGCCCTCCCAGAGTCACAACCGAGGTTGCTGGGGCAGGTCACGATTAGTGAGGAATAAGGAGGAGAAGCAGCAAGCCATGCCGATGGACTATCGCTTGTACCCGCGCAACTGGCGCGCCATTGCGCTTCGTCGCAAACGGAGAGCGAAGTGGTGTTGCCAGATGTGTGGAAGGCGGCATGGCGACTGGACACTTAACCGATTTGGAAAACTTATCAGGGTGCAGGTTGGGGTTGCCCATCTCAATCACGATCCCTGGAATCCCCGCGCGAAGTTGGCGGTCCTCTGTCGGCAGTGCCACCTGCGCTACGACGCAAAGCAACGGCGCAGGAAACGACGCATGATGCAGATCGCAAGAGGACAGCTCGTATTCTGGAAGGAGGCCCTACGATGAAGTCTAGACAAAAAAACGCCAGGCCGTTGTGCAAGAACGGCCTGGCGCAACAGGCACGCCCAGATAAATCCATTGGCATAGGTAAGCCAAACAAAAGGGTACCCGGCTTATTATACCTATTTTCTTGCACAAAGCGCAATTATTTCGTCTATTCGTGCCTACAAAGGCCATCCAAATGAAAAAGAGAGGGTAATACAATGGGAGATCTGTCTAGCTGTATTCGACACGCCGCTCAGTCCCGTTTCTTCATGCTGTTTGAGGACTTTTTAGCCATCTCAGGAGGGGACATCAAAGAGGCCTGCGCCCATAGAGTCCTCGAGACCAGGACCAATGATCGATTGGTCTACCTGCGCGAGCAAGGCATCGAGCCGACCATCGATGACCTGTGGATCACGCCGACGCGGCGTGATTTTAGCAACCGCACACTTGGCTTATATGACGGCAGAGCGTTCCATGAACCACTCAAGAATATGGAGCGCAAGAAATTTGTCAGGAAGCGCTACATCAAAATTGATCAGAATGGCGAACAGATACGAGATGCAGACGGGCAATTGCTCGTCTATAGGACGTACCGGGAGGCGCAGGAGGACAAGCAAAATGCTGGAGCGATCCTCAAACAGTATTTGTATTGTTTTTGGTTTATCAACAAGGAAATCACCCGAAAATATCCCGATAAGCCACCTACTCCCAGCGGGGATGATGTTCCACCGGATGAATCTGGCAAGGAGGAAACGGACGAGGAGACGTCGGAAAACGAAGCAGAAGAGGGGGATCAGCCTTCGGACTACTACCCAGTCTGCTCAAGAGAGGGTAATCCCCAAACGTCGAGTAGTAGTCTTAGGGTCTCATCCATTGTAACAGAGGGTATGCCGTTTTTTCCAGGGGGTAAGACGAATACCTTACAGGGGGTCGGTAATTTTGCCAGGGGGGCTGGCAATTCTTCTAACCCCCCAGGAAAAGGTGCCAACAGCCCCCAGGAAAAGGTGCCAACAGCCCCTGGAAAAAGCGCCAGTAATAAAATATTACTACAAGAATCATCATCAAGAATCCCAGAATCAACAAAAGAATCTGCGCCTGACGGCGCGGTTGAGGCAGCTCTTTTTGAAAATGATCTTTGGAATTTTGAGGCAATTATGAACCTGGCAGCGATCTGGCTGCCACCACTTCCAACCCACTTGAAGCCTGAGCAACTCCAAAAAAATCAGCAGCGCTGGGAAGATGCAGCCAGGCACCTGCTCACCGATCCCAGCTTTACCTGCTATGAGCCAGAGCAGGCCATCAACCGGCTGATTCGCCAGATGCGCTACATGACCGATCCCAATTCGCCTTGTAGTTGGCGCAAATTCATGGCCATCAACTATCCGAACGCAGCCGTCCGGCTATGGCATGTGGCCGATAACGCAGGGACAGTGGGTGTGGAGATGGATAAATACGGCTGGTATCCAGAGGATGAGCAGCGTGAAGAAGAAAGCGACTGGCAGCCCGAGGAGGAAGAACAACCCGAAGAGATGCAGTCTCTGGTGGAAGAGGATCGAGATCCGGAGCCGGTGATGACGCCAGAGTTGCCCGCTGCGCAAACCGAACCGCTGGCATTTGAGCTGGAAGTGCAGCCTGAAGGCATGGATGCTTACGAGGCAGATCAGCTCGCCAAGACGATCCAGGGCCAGCATCCACTGTGGATCGTCAAACGCCGTCGGCATGGCCTCAAGTACCTGGTTGAGATCCAGATGTCGAACAACCAAATCAAACAATTGTATTCCCCCACTGACTGGCAGCTGTTGCAGGAAGCCAGTCGGCTTTCGTTTCAGGAGCGGATCGCCCGGATGCGCGCAACTCGCTCCCAGTTTCAAAAGGCTGGCTGAATCGAGAGGCCAGCACCCCAGTAACAAGAGAGGGAAAAGATGGAAGAAAACACACCACGCAAACGGCGACGGCCAGGTGGATTTGCCAGCCTGTCGCCTGAGCGGCGAACTGAACTCGCTCGGATTGGCGGCAAGGCGGCGCATCAACTCGGACGCGCCCACCGGTGGACGAGTGAGGAAGCGCAGGAAGCTGGACGCAAGGCGGGCCGAATGCGGCGCGAGCAGAGGAAAGGAGTGCGTGATGCAGCAGGTATATTGTAGGTCCTGGCGGCTGGCGCTCGTGGCGTTCGGGCTGCTCGCAGGAGCATCCCTGCTGTTCGTGACGCCGCCAGGCTCTGGTAGTAGATAGAAGGCTTTGTAGCAGCAGAAAAGGGAGTCGCCTGCACTCCGTTCACTCGTAGCAGGCATCTCCCTTGCTCATTACAACGGATGGGCAAGGGCAGTACACAAGAAAGGACTCTCGAACACATGGAGCAACAGCAAACAACAACTAGGCCGACGAGGCGTCCTCATCGTCCCAGGCCATCGTCGGCCAGTGAAACAACGACAACCGGCGCAGCAGCAAACCCTCGTTCTACGTCAGGGCAGTCATCCGCCCGTTCAAACGCCAGCGCTCCAGAGCAAGCTCAGTCGGAGCGCGAACAGCAAACGCCTCCGGGAAATGGCGCGGCGGTCGATCTGGGTAACGGCACTGTGGAATGGCACGCTTTCGGGCAAGTTGTATACGTGAGGGATGCAACCAAACATCCACCAATGGCCTCATTTGTGGTGGCGTTCATCGTCGGCTTTTTCTGTGTAGCTGCTGTGGGCTGGCAGGCGTTTACGACGTTTACCGCGTTCATCAACCTGATAGTTGATGGCGCAATCTGGCATCGTCTTTCGGCCCTTGCCCAGGATGCCGCTCGTAATCCGGTTGGCGTCATTTGCTTACTGATAGCCGTCTCTTTTCAGGCTCCACTTCTGTTTTTCGCTTTTAAAGTGGATAAGCGTTTTGCACAGGAGCGCCATAAGGTGCTGTCGATGAGCGCCAAAATCGGCCTGGTGTGGACGGTCTTTGGCGAGATCGTGGCAGGAAACCTGCTACTGTCGATCTGGGCGGGAATCGCGCTGGTTGCGGATACGATTGGCGACGTGGGATTTCTGTCGTCGTATACCGATAGCTCGGTTGTCCTCTTCTTTTACGCCGTTGGCCTATACGGCCTTTCGACGGTTGGTCTATCAGAGTGCCTGCAAATCCTCTGGGATGGCATGGTGAGCAATGAATGGCTCAAGCATGTGAGAGCCGCTAACGCATGGGTAGCGGCCAAGCTTGAGGAAAAGCAGCAGCAAAAGAAAGGCCAGGCGTCGCTATGAGTCAGCAGTCTGCTCAACCACAGAAAGGGAGCGCACGCGCTGCGCTCCTCTTCTTCACCGGTATTGTGGCCTTCTTCGTGTTTTTGTCCGTCTCGATTCCCTATCTTAAATCGCGGGGTGGGGACCTGAACACGTTCTTCTTTGCGGTATTAGCCGCGATTGTAGCGGCTATTCTCTTGCCGGTGACGCTCAACTTCATGCTGAAAAAAGTTGGGTTGAAGGGCAAGAGGCCAGATCAGATTTTGAAAGGCTTCGTGGGCTATCAAAGTCCATTTGACCTGATGGGTATTCCCTCGACGCCTGAAGCTCTAGGGATGACCTTGCTCGAAGCGAGGGCAAGCGCAACTCCTGCGCGACTCGCGCAGGCTCCCTTTTCTGAAGAAGATGAAGAGGCGTTTGATGCGGTCGAGTCTGACCTGGAATACGCTGATCTGGACGAAGAGGACGATGATGAGCAAGATGAGGCTCCTGACGAACTGGTCGAAGAGGGTGGCTTGCGATTGGCTGAACGTTTCCAGTCACATCCTCTCTCTTTAGTCTGCCAGAATATCAAGATCGTGGGTATTCGCCGCAAGGGGAAGTCGAATGCCTTCGCCATTCTCTTCCGCGAACTGTCCAAACTGTTGCTCCCGCTTGTCATCTTCGATACTGAGGACGAATACGAAGAACTTGCGCGCCACCGTCACATGCAGCGCGGTCTGCTGGTCGGCGCATCCGAGATGGCTGCTGATGTGCCGGAGGGGATTCGCTTCCGAGCGATAGATGTCAGTACGGCCTATAACTTCGGCCAGTTCGTGCTGCAAGAATGCTTACAGGTCGTAGTCAACTTAAAATCCTGGTCTGACAACCTGGCTGCCGAGATTATGGCCGAGATGATCGAGGGGATGGAAGATTGGCAGCAGCATCGCCCGGTCAGGCAACGAATCCCCTTCTACCTGGGGATTGATGAGATCTCCAAATGGGTGCCTCAGAACCAGGGGGAATCTCGGTTATCAAAAGAGGCGCGCACCCTTGTCCAGAATGCGCTCTTTGATCGCGTGGTACGGCGCGGAGGCAAGCGCGGCTTCGGCCTGGTAGTCTCCGGTCAGAAGCTGGCGGAGATTGATAAACGCATTTTGCAGGGTCAATGGATGTTCGTCTTCTGTCAGACGGAGCGCCCGGACTTGCAGGAATGCGAACGCATGGGCCTTGATCCCGATGAAGTGAAGGCGTTACTCCCGGGAGAATCCTTCGTGTTCTGCCCGCAAAGGCCGCATGGCATGTATGTAAGGTGGCCGTTCTCCGGTATCGAACTCGGGGGGAAGTCGCCCGATCTGGAGAACCTGGGCGATCACCATCAGAAGATGAGTCGGTCAGTAACGGGCGTACTGAACAACCTGGCATTAACGCCGAGATCGCCCTCTTCTAGCAGTGTCCAGGCGCAGGTGGAAACAGGCCCCCCGGCTTCGGAAGTAACGCCCTCTGCTGAGGAAGAACGGATTCCTACTGTGGAAGAGGTGGTGGCTGCCTGGTACACGGGTCATGATAGCCGGAGAAAGATCATGGAACACTTCGGAATCACCTATTATCAGGCAGACAAACTGTGCAAGGCTGCCCAGGCCAAAAAGCTCATTGGTCCGCAGCATGCACCAACGCGCCGGTGATTGATTGAGTGATTGATTGATCAATCGCGCGATCAATCACCAATCAGCACGTTCAAACGGGGGTATCCCCCATCAATCAATCAATCATGATGAGAGGAATGTATAGATGGCTGTATCAGTAAAAAATAGCGATACATCTTCCTGGTCCCTCAAAGGGATCGTCAACCGTCTCGAAGACGGCGTCATCACCCTGTCTGGCCCGGCGCTGGCAATCTCCGGCATTATTGCCGGAGTCGATTTGCTCACCGGCGGCTCCATGCTGAAAATCGGTTGGTTGTCGTTTATCTGGGCTGCCTGCCTCATGCTTACGCTCGACTTCCAGGTTCTGGTCCTCGGCGCACGCGCACACCAGGTGTACCAGTCTGCTGATAAGGGCGGCTGGCGCAAATGCTGGGAAATTCTTTTGATTTGCCTCATCGCCGCTGCCATTGCCAGCATCTCGGTTCAGATGCAGGCCATTGTGTCCAAAGCAAACAGCCAGACCCCGACCCTGTCCATTGACCAGGCGGCTGCCGCTATTGGGGTCAGCTTGAACTGGTTGATCTGGGAGCGCAGCGCACTCGTCCTGGTCCTGATTTTCCTCAGTGGATGGTTCAAGGAACGGTCCACTGAGGTACAATCCGGGGTACAGGCTGTGCAATCTTCGCTGTCCATTGACCAGGTGCTTGAACAGGTTCAGAAGTCTAATCAAGAATTTCTTGGACAGGTCTTGAACCAGGTGCTTGAACAGGTGAACCGCTTGAACCGGGAGACCATGGAGCGCCTTGAACAGGGACAATTGAACCGGCTGGAAACGGTGATGGAACGAACGTTTGAGCGTGTCACCGTTTCTCTGGTGCAGCAAACGCAATCCGTCTTACCTGCACCCTCTGCGCCCGTTGAACTCCTTGAACCTGCTAAACCGGCAGCCCTATCCGTTGGGCCACTCCGGCTGCCGCAAGTGGACCCTGCCCGGTTCAACGAATGTACCACCCTGTTCAAACAGATGCAAGACATTGAATCTGAGCCTGTTCAGTGTGAACTACCCCATGAACCGGTGACTGAACCGGTACCAGTGCCAGGTGGTTCACGCGAAGGTACAGTGGACAGCCAGGTAGTTCACGCCGAAGAGGACGTGAACCCCGATACCGGTTCAAAGGTGCAAGGGTTTATTGTTGCCTGTCTACAGCAAGGGTTCACGCCTACCCTTGGACAGATTATGGCGGAAACCGGTTGCGCAAAAGGAACGGCAATTAAGTATCGCCGCCTGTTATGTAGTCAACAGGAAGGAGCATAAAACACAATGGATGCTGAAAGCCTGGCTCAACTTTTCCACGAGACCTATGAGCGCCTGGCCCCGCAACATGGCTACGAGACGCGCAAGGAAAGCGCCGTGGCCTGGTCGGAGGTGCCAGCCAACAATAAGAGCTTGATGATCGCGGTGTGCGAAGAAATTTTGAGCAAGTGGAATCGAGGATGGCTGCGCGAACAACGCAATGAGGGAAGTGGAGAAGGGGAGCGCATCATTCTCGGCTCGCACTGGTTTACCTCTCGCATGGATACCATTGGCGTGGTGGCAGCGCGGACAGGCATGCATGACCCTGAAAAAGGGGAGTGGAAAGCCTATATTGGCTGCGCGCCAGGGCATGATAAATCGTTTGATGAACAATTTGTCGCCGCATCAGGCTGCGGGTTGTCGCCAGAAGAGGCAGGTGCATTTTTCCCGTACCTCGATAGCACGAAGTACAAACCAGCGTAGAGGAGGAATCTCGATGAGTAAGGTCGTCATCCCGCCGATTTACCTGCCGCCATTTGGTACGCCGCTCTACTGGGGAGATGAACAGAGCGGCGTGCTGAGAGAAGCGATCCAGGCGTTTTACGATAGCTCTCTCCATAAGAAACCGTTGGCCCAGGAACACCTGGAGATGGTACGTCATTACCTGGCGTATGTCATTCACGCGCCGTGCTGGCTTGATGATACCGATACGCTGGAGCAGTTGCGAAATGAAGTAAACCGGCTCTCGACGCCGGAGGAGGTCAACGTCTGGATAGAGAAGTGCTTAAAGATTGGAATAGATCCGTTATGAGCCACTATGATGATCAAGCAGAGGAGTGGAATCCGCTATGAGCCGCATCATTGAAGGTCCACTGGGGCCAGAAAAAACAGAAGACGGAGATTTTATTGCTGGCCGCTATAGTATTATCGACGATCCAGAGGATATCTGGACCTGGATCGATTTGCATACCGACTTTTTTGTCGAAATTTTTTTGGCTGGGCAGTGGATACCTGGCTATATTCGGCATACAAGCGACGCTATCTATAGCATTGAGTACCCGAAGGGACTGTATCACGGGTACTTTTTTGAATCTGCCCTGGATAAATCCCGTTGCGGGTTGTGTTTTGGCATGCGGGTGAGAGTGGTGAGATCTGGAACACCAAGGTAAGATGATGTTTCACAAAACACCAGAGAGCGTCCTCAAAACCTTCCAGCATATGAGCGACCAGGAGATCCTGGCCTGGTGCAAATCGGCGCGGGTACTCCTGGCCGCCAAGAAAGCACGCGAGCGCCAGTATCTGGACCGGCGTAAGAAACGCGGAACACATACACCGACGGATGAAGTCATGGAACAAGACCAGTTGCTCATGGCGGAGCTGCTGGTCTATCTCGAAGAATCGATAGCCGCTGCGGAAAGGGAACTCTTACCATGAACGAAACTGAAATAACAACCAGGCTTCATCTTCCTGCTGTGACCACATTCCAGGCAGTGCAGAGCAGTGAGATCATCACCGGCGCTGTCCTCTGGCGAAGTGATGTCGAGCCGAAGCTGGAGCAGAACGCTGAAGGCGTCTATATCCTCACGCTCCACAACCAGGGAGCGTATGGCTCATTTGAGGTACCGTACATCGCTCACCACATTCTGCATGCCGATGATGACCTGGTGGCGATCCTGGTAGCCTTTCACGGTACGCAAGGGGTCTATGGACGCAAAACGGATCGGAAAGCGTCCAAAGGACAGTTCTGGCGCTTCTTCCAGAAAAACGATGATGGCATTTGGAACCGGGTGAACTGGAAGCAGCTCAATGATGAAACGCGAACGCTCATTCTCGTAGATTATCAAGCCAGTGACCTGAGCTGGGCAAAAGCACCGGGCAAGTTGTCAACCGACTACCGGACACCCAGGCGCGCTAAGACCAAAACCATTGCCTATAAGCTGGTGCAGGTGCGCGATGGGCGCTACTTCAGCGTTTTTCAGCCTGAAGAAGAATATATTCTGGGAAAACTCAAGACCCAGCAGGCGAAAAGTCGGCACCGGGGCGGCTACTATTCCTATTCGTCCCAGGAACGGCTCCTTGAACTGTTTCACGAGAGCCGCCTATTTCCCTATCGCTGCTACCGGCAGCCGATGGAGCTTGCCCTGCTAGAATGTGAGGTCGGTGGGAGAATCATTGAGTATCACAACGGCAAGTGGGCCAGCACCTATCTTCGGCCTCTTGCGGTGCTGTCTACCTTTCTGTGCGTTCCTACAGTATAAGACGCAGATCTCCCCCAAAAAATGAAAAAGAGAGGGTAACAAAACACATGACACAAACATCTACCAGTCCACTGCTGGTGCAAAACAATTATGTTTCTCAGATCCTGAAAAGAAATGCCACTGCTCAAGATTTGGAGCAGGCGCTCCGCCGCATTGGTGAGACGATTACGATGCAATCCATCGACACGAAAAAGCCGACCACCTATCGCTGCATCATCATGGATGTCTATCTCGATGATCTGAAGCGTTTGATTATTGTCCTGAAGCCGTTACGGGAGCGATAAGCAGATGGAAGGCTATCCTGATTTGCTGACCATTGACGAAGTTGCCAGGAAACTGCGCGTCGATCCGACGACGATGCGGCGCTGGATTCGCGATGGTACCCTTGAAGCAATTGAATTGCCAGGGTCGGAGAAGCGAAAGAAGTATCGCGTGCTTTGGCGCACGCTCAATGATTTGTTGGGCGTGCCTGATCTGGGGAGGAAATAATGCCGGAGACGTTTTTCTGGACCATAGATATTTTTCTGTCCCTGCTGCTACTGGCGATGGGCTTTGTAGCGGGGCGTCTACACGCCCGGCGCGAGATTCCGCCCGTTTCACCGCGAGAGATACAGTTGAGCCAGGAGTTGCTGCGCTTGCGCGGCTACATTCGTTGGTTGGAGCAGTGGCAGCCATATCCACCACCGACGACTTCCATTGAGGCACCGGCACATGAACAACGAGTTCGCTAAGCTCCAGGTGATTTACCTTGATGGCGATGCACCGGTGCAGGCGCTTGGGTATATCGACGGCTATCCATTCTACTTCCATGCACGCGGGAGACGTTGGCGCTTTGCCGTTGCCAGTGCGCGCACCAGCACTGAAGAGGCGATCAAGGTCGCAGCCGGCGAGGCTACCGGCTTTCTCTTGACGCGCAAGTATGGACGCTCGCAGCATGATGCCAGCATCCTTTCCTATTCCATCGCTATGTCGATTATCCGCCGCGCGGCGCAGGCCTTCCTTGCCTACTGCGCCAAACAATGAAAACAGGCCAGGTGAACGATTGCTCACCTGGCCTGTTTTACTCGAGATAGGGGGGTCCTCTCGAGCTAAGTGGAGATCTCCGCGCGCATAATTTTTTACCCTCTCTTGTTTTACAAACAATGCAGCCGTTTGGGGATTGATATATCGAAAATATTATCCATAAAGACCGCTTGTATTGCAACAAGCAAGCGCGAATTTTCGGGTAAAAATGACAAAACTGTAATTCTATCGTGTTCCGATGAATATTTTCTCAGAAATGCTTCCTTGAATGCATGACCTTTTCAGGGTATACTATGCTCATAGCAGCACACGATAGCATTCTGGCGGCTCCAGTTCTGGGGTCGCCGTTTTTGTAGGGAACAATAGCGTATGAAGCCGGAAGATGAGGTGTGGGTCCGTAAGCCCACCGGAGAGATCGTGCGTCTGGGACACCTGCCAGCCAAGGTGCTTCTGGCGCTGGATGAATGGATGGCAAATCTCAAAAATCGCAATGGAGGATTTGGGGAGTTCTGGGGGGAAGTTGCCAATGGCGAGATTAAACGATTCAAGCCGACCGAATCCTGGCTGACGAGCGCTATGTAAGCTCGTCAGTATGTGGAAATGTAGAAAAACTGTGTAAAACTTCTAAAAGCCTGAGAAAAACTATTCCTATTGCAACCATCACGCGCTAGCAAAGGCCGGATGATGCCTGCCCCACCGGGGTTGGGCGCATCCGGCCTTTTTGCCGTTCATGAAGGAGACCATCCCGGATGCCAAAGGAGACACCCAGGGCCGCCGCCGCCTTCGCCGACTATTGTGCGCTTGGCCCTGGCCGCTCGCTGGCAAAACTCGCCGCCCGTAACGGTGATACACCGTCAAAGATTCGTTCCTTGAAACGCCAGTACGAGGCCTGGTCCTCAGAGCACGGCTGGCAGGAGCGCGTCAAACTGTACGACCGCGAGCGGGCCGAGGAGCGGCGTCTCAAACTGGAAGCCGAGATCGAGGCCATGAATGCGCGTCATGCCGGAATTGGACAAAAGGCCGCCGAGCAGGCCATCCAGCAAATCGAGCGCCTCATGGCAGCGCAGGAATTCGGCAGCTATGCAGCCGTCCAGCTTTTGAAAATTTCCACCGACCTGGAGCGCCTGGCACGTGGCGCGCCCACTGAACGGCAGGAACTCACCGGCAAAGATGGCGAGCCGGTGGCCTCCTTCCGCGCCGTCTTTGTCCTGCCCGCCCTGGATAACGAAGAAGAGGAGCAAGGCCCTGGGAACGGATCTCGCACGATTGCAATCGAATGAAGTGCGCATCGGCCCGCAGCCGGGTCCACAGATGCGTTTCCTCTCCTGCACTGCCGACATCGCAGGATACGGTGGCGCTGCTGGCGGAGGCAAGTCCTGGGCACTTTTACTCGACCCGCTGCGCTTTGCGGCGCTCAAGCCGGTAGCAGGCTTCGGTGCGGTGATCTTCCGGCGTACCTCCAAGCAGATTATGCAGGAGGGCGGGCTATGGGACGAGGCAGGCAAACTCTATCCACTGGCAGACGGCAAGAGCAAGCAGACGCGCTTCGAGTGGGTCTGGCCGCAGTTTCAAACGAAGATCCGCTTTGGCTACATGGAGCATGAGCAAGATCGCTTCCAATGGCAGGGCAGCCAGATTGCCTACATTGGCTTTGACGAGCTGACGCACTTCGCCCGCTCGCAGTTTGTCTATCTTTTCTCGCGCAATCGCTCTATGTGTGGCGTCAAGCCCCGTATCCGGGCGACGATGAACCCGGATGCTGACTCCTGGGTGAAGGAGTTTTTCGCGCCCTGGGTGGATGACAGCTATACGGGCCAGCCTGCGCGCTCAGGTGAGATTCGCTATTTCCTGATGGAGGATGACACGCAGATCTGGCTCCCGCCCGGCGAAAAACATCCCGATGCTAAAAGCTGCACCTTCATTTTCGCCAATATCTACGACAATAAGATTCTCCTCGAAACCAACCCCGAATACCTCACCTGGCTGAAAGCCTTACCACTTGTGGAGCGTCGCCGCCTGTTGCATGGCGACTGGAATATCCGGCCCTCGGGCAACATGTTCAAGCGTGAATGGTTCAAGTTTGTCGAGGTGCCACCGGTCAGCCTGGAGAAGACCGTCCGGTACTGGGACTTCGCCGCCACTGAAGAAACCGGCGAGAACGATCCCGACTACACCGTTGGCGTGAAGATGGGCAGGCGCGATGGCATGTTTTACGTTCTGGATGTGCAGCGCGACCGGCTGCGCCCGGCGGGCGTGGAGGCGCTGGTACGCGCAACTGCCGCCCTCGATGGCCGCAAGGTGCCGATCTACATCGAGCAGGAGCCAGGCAGCTCCGGGGTAAACGTGATTGCCCGCTATAAGAAGCTGCTGGCAGGCTATACCGTTGTCGGCGTGCGCACGACCGGCAACAAAATGGAACGGGCCTCACCGGTCTCCTCACAGGCAGAGGCAGGCAATCTGGTGCTGGTGCAGGCAGCCTGGAATCTTTCTTTCATCAATGAACACTGCGCTTTTCCCACCAAAGGCGTGCATGACGACCAGGTGGATGCCAATAGCGGGGCCTTCGAGCAGCTCACACTCGCCAAAAGCGGCGGCATGGTCCTCGCCGCCGATCCCGAGGATGGAAACGAGGACTACTACGATGACGAGGAATGGCCATGAGTAAACGCTATCGCCGCACCAAAGCGCGCAATCCTAAAAAGCCGATCCAGGAAGTGAGGCGGCGCGATCTCTCGCCCGTCTCCTACGAAGCGCGCCAGGCCGCCAAGGCCAGTCGCGCTCTCTCGCTGGCCTGGGATGAGAATGAAGCGCTGGGACTGCCGCCAGATCAGCGCAGGCAGGGCCAGGGCGCAACACTCACCGACATGGAGCGCAAGGAGACGCTCTGGAATGCCTATCTCAATATTCCGTGGATTAGCGCCAGTATCGATACGACGGCGAGAAGGATTGTCTCGGGCGGCTATGCCATTGACCCGGTGAAAGAGGGCCAGGGCGACAAGAACAATCGCAAGCTGCTCGAAGATTTCATCTTGCGCACCGATGAGAACTGGGACTTCCTCCAGTTCATCGAGAGTGTCGCCACCGACCTCGGTATCTTCGGTGAGTCCTTTGCTGAGATTGTATGGAAAAACGGGCAGCCCTATGCCATTCACAAGATCGACTGCATCACCATGAACTACCGGCTCGCGCCCACCGGCGAAATACTGGGCTACTCGCAGAAGCTGACCCACTCCACGCAGGAGATCTATTTTGAGCCACGCGATATCATTCGCTGGTGGCGGCCCAGCCCGCGCGCCAGCATGCAGGCCCTCAGCTTTATAGAAAAGCTCAATAATGCGGTATTTAGCGATCAGAACATGGTGAACTGGCAGCATCGATTCTTCAGACAAGGAGCCAAGCCGCCGTACTGGATTGAGACACCAGGTGACGAGGAGGAAGCCAGGCGTCTCATTGCCTTCCACCGCGAGAACTATACTGGCGCAAAAAACGCGCACATTCCACCGGTGATGTATGGGGGCGCGCAGCTCCATGAATTCAATCGCCCGTCGGTCGATATCGACTTTGGTGGCGGGCGCAAGGGCAATCGCGATGAGATTCTGGCCGTGAGCGGGACGCCTCCTGCGATGGTGAATGTGATTGAGACCGGCAACATTGGAGGCGGAACGGGAGAGTCCCAACACAAGGCGTTCCAGTACAACACCACCGATCCGCTCAAGCGCCTCATCATGGAGAAATTCAACTATCGCATCACCCAGCAGGGCTTCGGCATCTATGACTGGCTCATTACCACCCGCTACGCCGATTATCGCGATGACAAGGAGATCGTGGATGTGCAGGATAAGCGCGTGCGTGTCGGACTCTCTACCCCGGATGAGGAACGCGCAGCGATGGGTAGGAAGCCCTATAAGAAGGGCGGTTCGACGCCGGTGATCGTTGCCGGCAAGGATGTCATTCCGATTGAGCGCCTGGACGAGATTGCCGACGAGCAGCGCCAGCAAGCCCAGCTGAGCCTGGTCGGTGCGCAGGCAGCCATTGAAGCGCAGAAAAACGCGACGTCATCCGGTGCCAACGGTGAGCAGAAACCGGGCAAACCTGGGAAGAATGTGGGCAATAGCGGGAAAACGGATCCAGGCCGTGAAGCGCCGCCCGATCAGCAAGAGGAAGCGAGCTGGCGCGCCTGGCTGCAAGAAAGCGTGAGTGGCAATACTGGCGTGATGGTGGCGATCTTTCCATCAGCAGACGTAGCGCGGCAGTTGGCGCTCGGTGGCAGTGAGGCTGAGCCTGCCGAGGACCTGCATGTGACACTCGCCTTCCTGGGAGATGCGAGCGAACTGCAGGGCGATGTCGAGGATCTGAAACAGGCGGTTGCTGACTTCGCAGCGCTGGCAATGCCACTCACAGGGGTGATTTCCGGCATCGGGCGCTTTACCACAGTGCCCGAGGGCGAACCGACAGTCTTCTATGCGAGCGTCGATATTCCTGCACTGCCAGACTGGCGACAGGCATTGATCGACCTCTTGCGCAATCGCGATTTTCCGCACAATCAGGAGCATGGCTATACACCGCATATGACGCTCGCGTACCTGCCTGCCGACGCCCCCATGCCAATCACCAGCATTCCGGGGCTGGAACTGCGCTTTGATAGCATCGTGCTGGCCGTTGGCGATGCACGCTATGTCTACGGCCTGGGCGAGACGCAGGAGGCAACTGTACACAATCTCTGGACAGTTGAAGATCGTTCGCTTGAGGAAGCTGCGTCCGATACCGTAGAGCCGCTGCTGGTCTTCGATGCCTCGTGCGGCGTCTGGCAGCCGGATGACCTGGAAGCCCGATTATCACGATATCGTGAACAGGGCATTCACCGCCTGCGCTGGAAAACCTACTCCGGGACCTGCGAGCAGTGTGAGAAGAATGCAGATGTGGTAAGGGAGGTGGGCCAGCCTTTCCCAAACGGCAACATCCTACCGAAATGTCATCCACATTGTCAATGTGAAGTGTTCGACGTGCATGATACAAAACTGGAGCATCCGCTATGAATAATGATTTTCCGTTTGTTAATGCCTATATCAACCCACCGCAAATACCTTTAGATGAAATGGCTCTCTTGAAGTATGAAGTGATCAGGTTAAAAGCAGAGGAAACGAAGTATAATACAGAAGCGCTCCGAAAGCTGATTCGCGAGGAAGTACGCGCAGCGCTGACCGTTCCGCCTAATCATGAAGAGATACGCGCAGCGTTGGAGAAATATTATGATTTGCTCGCTGAATGCCCTATCGAGCTGGAATGCGATGCCGACTGGCGCACCAAACGCGACGCCTTGCAGTTCGTGGCAGGATTGCTGCTCGGAAAGGAGCAAGGCAAATGATGCAGCCACCAACTTCAGGCTCCGTTCTCGCCCCGGCTGGCGCGCAGCGCTTTCCGGTCCTCACATCGCGCAAGCAGCCTCGCCTTTTTCTGCTGACCTGGGATAATAGCAAGACGCGCACGCGGGACCCGAGGAAAGGTGACAAGCAGGAAGCCTATGGCACCGTGTATCCGAACGGCCTGGTCACACTCGATAACGGGCAGATGTTCACGATGATGTCCGAGCTGCATCACCTGCTCGACCTCAAAGGCAGCTACGAAATCGTCTACCTCGACGAGATGGAAGAAGGCCAGAATGGCAGCCAGCAGCAGCACTGAGACGCGTGTCACCTGCGAGGAATATGGCAAGCTCCTCTTCAGAATCAGCAAGCGAGGTTTGCTGGCCTGGTGTGCGCGCTGCAAAAAGGAGCATTGCATCGCCTGGGAGGTCATCGATCAACTGCGCGGCGAGCTGGATGGCGCTATTGATATCACATCTCATTTACAATCCGCTACAGATGTGCTACCATGACTCCCGAGGTGAGCCGCTTGATTTGGGTTATCGCTTTTGGTGCGCGTGGTCGCGGGTTCGAGTCCCGTCTTCCTGTCTGGTGCAGGAAGTAGCTCAGTGGTAGAGCACGTAAACATCCAGATCGCCTCTTGTTCGCCTCGCGAAGCAAAACGACAGGATGAGCCGCTTGTTACCGGTTCTCGCTCTACCCAAGCGTCAACGGCTGGTCCGTTAGGCGGATGCGTTCGTAATTTATACCGACTCGGAGACCTGGGCAGGCAGGATGCATCCGGTGCAGGCGCTCAGGCTCTATCGCGAGAAGACCGGCATACCGGCCAGGCTGGTGGTTGTTGGCATGACCAGTAACGGCTTTAGTATCGCCGATCCGAGTGACAGCGGCATGCTGGATGTAGTCGGCTTCGATACCAATACACCCCAGGTGATTAGCGATTTTGTGCGAGGTGAGCTATGACTGGAGTACATCTTCCCATACGCCGCTTCGTGCTTGATCGTAGCGCAGATATCACCGGCATCAGTGGCACCGGTATCATCCTCTACGGCGTGGAGTGGTATCCGGGCGGGCCGGTCGATGTCTACTGGCTCAAGACCCGGACCACCGGGCAATATCCGAGCATGGATGTGGTGAGATCGACGCATTGTTATAACGACAATGCGCGCGTGATCTACCTGGATGATAGTCCGGCTGAGCGCGAGCAGCTTCTCGCTATTAAAGAGGCGGCCCAGGACGTGCTGGACCATCTCAACTACCTGGATAGGGTGGGCAGCCTGACGCGAGAAGATGAGCCAGCGTTGAACGGGCTGCGTAAGGCGTTCGGACAACAAGTGAGCGAGGAGTAACATGCCGGAAACAACGCAGGCCGATGTGCAACACATGGCCATCATCCAAATCTCCACCAAGTTGCTCCAACAAATGCTGCTGCTCCCAGAAGAATATGAGATCGTTGGCGCGAGCAACGATCTGTTCGCATCCGGGGTGCTTGCCCTCCAGGTGCGCTGCGCAGGTGAGATACCCTCAGAGCTTATGGCTCCCTGGTACAACCGCGTCGAAATCGAGGGCCGCCAGTATGTGCAGCTTGATCGAATTGAGTGGCAGCAGGCGACAGTCGCTCCGTATGCCGGGCTGGTGACATTCCCGGAGTGGCTGATCGCGCCCGGCGATGAAGGAATGCCAGCTTCACTTAAGCCGCTGTACCAGCACCTTCTGTACTACTGCTACAAGCACTTTACCGATAGCTTGCAAATTAACTCGGTGCAGATGTTCCGCCTGGCAGGTGCGGACAACCTGGAGCAGGTGAAATCCATGCTTGCCAGATTGCAGGCGCGTGAGCTTCTGGCGTGGCGGACCTCGGGACATGGCAAAGGCCGCATATGGTACGTCACTCTTACTCCGACCAAAGGCGAACGAAAGGCCCAGCAGCATGAACGGGAACATTCTCCCAGCGCTCAGCGCGCTTGAAAAGGAACACGGCGTGCGCATTCTGTATGCCTGCGAGTCGGGCAGCCGGGCCTGGAAGATCGAGAGCACGAACTCTGACTATGATGTCAGATTTCTCTACGTTCGCCCGATGGAGGAATACCTGCGCCTGGATATCCCGCGCGACGTGATTGAGCGGCCCATTGTCGATGATCTGGATATGGTGGGATGGGATTTGTTCAAAGCGGCTCGACTCCTGCGCAAGTCGAATCCGCCACTCCTCGAGTGGCTCTTTTCACCGATTGTCTACTGGCAGGATCCATCCGTCAGTAGGCTGCGCGACGTTGCGCGGGCTTACTATTCCTCGCGAGCCGTGTTCTATCACTACCGGAATATGGCAGGCGGGAACTACCGGCAGTATATCCAGGGCAAAGATAAGATCCTGGCAAAGAAATACCTCTATGTGCTGCGTCCAATCGTGACCTTACTCTACCTGGAGCAACGCAAGGTCTTTCCGCCAGTATCGCTTCCCTCCACGCTTCAGGGTACAACGCTTGATGCCGAAGTGGAGCTGCGCATCCGGCAGTTGATCCGGCGTAAATGTGCAGGCGAGGAGTTGGGGATGGGAGATCCCGATCCTGTGCTGAATTCGTTCATTGATCTGCACCTGGAGCGGTGGCGAACGCCGCCGGATGAGCGCGAACACGAGCGCTTTCCGACCGAACTGGTGAATCAGCTCATACTGGATATCTTGCAGGAGAGGTGTTAGATGGCTCCGCGCCCGGCTGAATTTGAGCTGAACTCGCTTGAGCGCACTCCGTTCGGCAGTTGGGAGTTTAGCATCAAGCCACCGAGTGATCGGCTGGAAAGCCTGTTGATGCAGTTAAGGAGAGTAGAGCGGTATGACATCCGCTTTATCACCTACTTTCCTGGCTCAGGCAAGCAGCGTTTAGGCAAAGGCTACGAGGTCAGCGAAGAGGGCATGTGGCTGTTGTCGCATCTCTTTGTCAACTGGTCGGAGATGCACGAGCAGGCTACCAGGCAAAAAGGAACGTTTGGGAAAGAAAGATGTTGTCAATGTGGCAAGCAGCTTGGCTCAGGGCTGGATTACCTTATTTACTGCAAGGATTGCCAGAAGCCGTTTTGCATGGCCTGTATCACTGCTCACAAACATACTGAGCAGGAACAACCAAAGCAGCGCAAAACTTCCTCGAATACACATTCTGAGGACAGCCAACAGGCTGAATTCCATGAATTTCATTCTAGGTTCCGCAGATTCTTTGGAGAGGAGTTTGTGAACTTTGGCTTTGGCCCGTTTTACGCTACTGGCAGTTCATCCAGTTCCTCCTGGCATACCAGGGCGCAGGTCATTCCGAGAAACGTTCAGGAGGCCTTCAGGCTGCTGGGTATCGAGCCAACAAAAGACGAGGAGGCTATTAAGAAAGCCTTTAAACAGCAGGCATTAGCAAAGCACCCGGATCGCGGTGGAACGCATTCGGAAATGGTGGCCTTGAATAAGGCGAAAGACGAGGCCCTGAGCTGGGCTGGGGAGAAATAGATGTATAGCGATCAATTTTCGCCGGGAATGAGTGGACTCCTCAATGGTCTGATAGCCGTGATCATTCTTCTCATTCTGCTGGTGGTTTTTCGCCGGGCCATCATACGCCTGGTCTTTTCCGCGTTCCGACAACTGAAAAGCTGGAGCGCTGATATAGAAAATGAGGTAGAGCGCGAACGCAGCTCACCTCCACAAGAACCTAAGGAGTGGTAACTATGGATGACGGACCTTCAAAAGGATGCATCATCACCGGCGTGGTCGTTACGCTGGCGGTGGTGATCGTGGGCGTTTTCTTTGCGCATGCGGTGACGACGACACGGCGCGTGGATCCCGGCAACTATGGGGTGGTGATTTTCTACCACAATGATGGCAGCCAGGATATCCATGTCTATACTGGCGGAACGCAGTACTACGTCGAGTGGGGATCGAACGTCAAGGAGTTTGAGTACCCAGCGACGGTACAAACCATCAAAATCTATCGCGACACCCACG
>Ga0209581_1001346_pt1 | contig 29564 bp, 30 predicted proteins | sample Coa_R2_FD_187160 | JGI IMG/M metagenome (GOLD analysis project Ga0209581, IMG submission 187160) | Surface soil microbial communities from Centralia Pennsylvania, which are recovering from an underground coalmine fire - Coalmine... | ecosystem: Environmental > Terrestrial > Soil > Unclassified ...
CTTCTCTCGTAACCCCCGGTGAAAAGTCTGCAATGCGCCTTACCATTCCCCTCCTGACTTTTTGTGCCGGTTTCCTTTCCTCCGGTCTGCCCTTCCTGGCCCAACTCTGCGCCTGATCCGTCCGCTCGAAAAACAGACCCGCGTGCGCATCCTCGACGCCGTCCGCAAGAAACTTCCCGCGGCGCTCTCGCGTCCCGACCTGGAGATGGCCGCGCTCGACTATTTCGGGCGGCTCGGCCACGACAATCACCGCCGTCTCTGCCGGGTCTATGGATGGGAAGAGAAAAAGACGAAAGCTTCATGGGGCGGGGACACCGTGGATTTCCGAGGTATTGCCGGGAAAGCAGTGCAAGCCATGAGCGCGCAAGACGTGCAGCGCTTCCTTGTGGTCTGCGCTCTCGTCTCCGACCTCTACTGTCCGGGATATAATCCCCGCGAGGCGCTGGCGAAGGACTCGAATCTGGCTCGCACCGCCGCGCGCTACAAGATCGACACCGTAAAACTCGCAGCCGACGTCCGTAACGAGCTTTCGAAGAAGAAAGAGAAGACGAAGGCTGCTTTGCAGAAATCCGTCACTTCAACAAAGAAGAAGTGACCGTTCCATTCGCGATACATCCGGGCCGCGCCATTCCCTGCGCGGCCCGGTTTCGTTTCATGCTTCCGGCGCGCGACGCCGGCCGCGCGACGCGAGCTTCTGGGCAAGCAGCATCACGAGCTTGCGGCCCGGGTCCGAGGCCTTGCTGAGACACCGGGTCAGCTTCTTCATGTAATGAGCCTGCCGGCCAAAAGCACCGAACGCGATGACGTCGGCTGTCTTCCGCTTCAGGAGATTCGGCACCTCGGGCGGTTTTTCGCCGTCATAGAATAGCTGGTAGAGTGGTACCTCGAGAGCGCGCGCCAGTTTCTCCATTGTCTCAATCGACGGAATCGTGTGGCCGTTCTCGACGCGTGAAATGTAGCAGCGCAATAACCCGGTCCGCTTTTCGATGTCCCCCTGGGAAAGTCTCTTTGCCTCGCGCAGTCCCCGCAAACGATCGCTGATAACCATCTTTGCCTCCTCGCTCTGTCCGCCCCTTCTTGCTCTATTCCGCTTTCACAAGGCGCATCGTAACACCGATGACCCGCCCCACAATGTCCGCATCGCGCGGATAGGAAAACCGGCGAACTTCGCATTTCGAGTTCGGATGCGGGACGGCGGAGAGATACCCTTCGCGCATCTCGCACCAGCTGCAGATATATTCGCCGCGCAGCTCGATGAAATAAATGGGCCGTTCGTGTTCGTTCTCCCATTTGGTCTGCAGGATTTTCTGCTGCTTCTGATCGATCTGCACGATGGAGCCCGGCCGGATGATGGGGTACATGGTTCGATCCGACATTCCCACAAAGCCGTACACGCCATTTCGCAGGTCGAGGTGCTGGATCAAGCGGATGGGAATCTCTCCCCAAATCTCCCCGAGCCGCGACAACAGGTTGGTCCGGTCAAGCCGCAGGTCCTCGCGCGATTTCATAGGCACTACAAGGGTGTCATCCGCATCCGGCGAACCGAGGGCCAGCTGCGTCTTGCGGGGTGCGAACAAAGCCTGGTCGCTCCCGAAGTTGCTCAGATTGCAGCCGAAGAGCGCGAAAATGTTCGACCAGTGAACATGATAGATCGCGCCAAGCGAATACAGCTTGAAAATGCTGGGCTTGTAGATTCCGTTCTCGATGTTGTTGAGCCATCCCCGCGAGATGAAGAAATCCTTATTCTGCCTCTTGTCCGCGAGCCGTCGGCTGTGCGCTTCCACTTCACGGAGGGTCAAGCCGAGACGCTCCCGTAACCGCTTCAGACGGATTCCGGCGCGTTCAGATAGCCCGCTTGCTTCCATGGGTGGGACCCGGAATTGCTAACTCGTTACTACACATCCCTTGACGTGCATATACCTTAGCACACCAGGTTCTACTCTTCCCCTACGCGCCAGGTTCGTCCGGGATACCGGACAACGCACTTGTCCCTAAATACAGCCAGCGGAAACTTTTATTTCCAATCGTTTTCTCTTCGCATTGCACTGTCCGGACCATGCGGCCCCCTTTCCGGCGTTCACCGTCCAATCGAGTGGAAACCATTCAAAAACTTCTTGCTTCCCGAGGACTGACACTTGCGCGAGTCTATCGAGCTTCACGTTCCCAGGGTTTTCAGCCATGCGTTCCGCCAATCCCACACAACTTTTACACCTCGCTCCGAAAACCAAAGTTCAGTCCCAGCCTGTACCAGGTAATTACACTCAGCGCGCTCACCGGCTACAGCCTCGCCGACTGGCTGGCGGTTTTTGGATTTTCCCTGGACCATGTTCCTCACTTCCACGTATTGTTCCCGGCGCTTCGCACCGTCGAAGTTGAAGCGCGAGTCTACGGCACCAATCGCGTTCAGCCGTGGTTTCGAGAGTTGCGTACTGCGGATTTTGCGGCCCCGCTCATGCCCTTGAGCCGTTGGCTGGGGCTCACCGCGCCTCGAACCTTCCAACCCGTTCGTCCTGGCGTCGATACTGCGCACCGTTTCGCAAAGATCGGCTCGCAAGATGCATTTGCCTTTCCGGATCTTCTCCCAGGAAGCATCGTTCGCATTAGCCAGAGGCCAGCCAGGAAGGGCGACTCGCACGGTGGCAAGCCGGAGCGCAAATTGTTTCTTGTCGAACACAGCAAAGGCTTGATCTGCGTACGCCTTGGGCGTTCGGCGGTCGGGAAGCTTGTCCTGTGTCCAAGACACCTCCCTTACGCGCCGGTCGAGCTGCAGGAAGGAACGGAAGCCTTGGTTCGCGGAGCCGTGGACCTTGAAATCCGTCCGCTCGGGCACACAGCGGAACCGTTTGTTCCTTCGCGACTTGGTCGTTTTTGGACGCCGGCTCCGATGACCGGAACCCGGGTGCCGCAACACGTCGGTGAATTCATGCGTAGAGCGCGAGCGCGTTCCGGCTTGTCTTTTCGCGAGGCCTCTCAGCGCACGAGACTCATTGCCCGGACCCTCGGCGACGCTCGCTACTACTGTGCCCCTGGCTCGCTTTCCGATTTAGAGACAAGGAAGCATCTTCCCCGGCACATTCACAAAATCATTTCGATCTGTGCCGTCTACTTCGCGAGTCCCGCCGAAATGCTGGAAGCGGCTGGCGTCCCGCTCGAAAAGACCGGAAGCCTCCGGATGCCGAGGGAGTTCTTGCCCACACCATCCAAGGAAATCCGGACTTCGAAGCGATGTCCTTTTTTCAAGGCCATAGAGCGTCGCTTCGGACGGATCCCCTACTTTCTCAGCGACTCGCTCGCCGCACTCTTCGGCCTGCCGGACATCTCCGTGCGCGATGTCTTCTGGGCCGGCGGTCTCCGCGGCGCGAAGCATTCGAACCTTGCGGGAGCTCTCTTCCTCGCGGTCGACCGGAAGCAAAAAGTCCCCCGAGCTTCGCTGTCTTCCCCCGCGTGGCAGCAACCCCTCTACGTGCTGTTGCAGCGGGACGGCACCTACCTTTGTGGTTTTTGCAGTTTGCAGAACGGCTCGTTGATTCTCCGTCCCTGTGGGACCGGGCTGCCGAAGCTCCTGCGGTTTCGCAATGGCGTGGAAGCGGAGGTGGTCGGCCGCGTGGTGGGAATCGTGCGGAAACTCCGCTGAGGTACCGGCTGGCCACGCCCTAAAGTCAGAAACGCGAACAGTGCGAAGCTCAGAGCCGCACCGCGCGATTGTTGCAACTCCCTCTGCACAGCGGGCATTCCGAGCCCGCCCGCACAATCGCGAACATTTTCTCGTGGGAGTGGCTTTCCCCGAGCGCGCATGGCACTTTGCCCGTATCGCGAACGGACCGACACGGGAGTCCCCACGATGTTGCGCCTCTCGGAAAATCTGCGCTCCATGACCGATGCCAATGGCGGAGTCCTCCTGGACCTCTGCCGCGGTCAAATCTTCCGGTGCAATGCGACCGGCGCCATCGTCCTCGAACTTCTGGCACGCGGACTCAACCAGACGCAACTCGTCGCCGAATTCAGCAAGTTGTGCAACGTCCCGCAGGCTTGTGCCTCGGAGGACGTCCACGAGTTTCTGACGACTCTTTCGCGTCTCGGTCTGCTGCAGGGCCACGCGCCTCGCAGAAATGCGGAGTGACGCTATGCCCGATTCCGAAGAGATGCACATGGACCGCTGGCGAGTCGTTATTCAGCGAGGTCGTTCGGAAGTCCTTGTACAAGCCGTACCTCCGGCCCTCGCTCTGCCGGAAGTGCGCGTTCCGAGGAATCAGAGGCTCGCCTGGCACATCAACGACCAACTGAGACGCAGTTGGGGGCTCGATGCCGTGTCGCTCTTTCCTCTCGACGTGGCCGCGGGTACCGCGGAAGCTGGCGCGGTCCGTTACCACGTCGCCGAACTTCTGCGCCCGGACCGGGGTCTCCCTGACGGGATTGGCTGGGCCGACGCGTCTTCTCTCGATCGAGAGACGTTTGCCGAGCCCGGCGACTTCGACGCCGTCTCGGCCTACGTGCGCGCCGAATCCGAATCCCCTATGGGGAGCGGCCCGTTTGGACACGCCGGCTGGCTGCGCGAGGTCGTAGCCTGGCTGCAGAAAACCATCGCCCCCTTCGGCCTCGAATGGAGAGGCGGCTTCGAGCAGTTTCACGCCAGCCGATCGTTCAGTTTGATCCGGTTCGACACCACCCCCCGCGCCTCGTGGTTCAAGTCTGTCGGCGAACCCAACACGCGGGAATTCCCCATCACTTGCGAACTGGCAAAGCGCATCCCGGAACACCTTCCGCGGATACTCGCGTCTCGCTCCGAATGGAGTGCATGGCTGGCCGAAGATTGTCCTGGAAGGACTCTCGACCAGGTTACCGACCCTGCGCTCTGGCGCCGCGCCGTGCGCCATCTGGCAGAACTCCAAAGCGAATCGCTCGCGTGGACGAATTCGCTCTTGCCCTTGGGTGCTTTCGATCTGCGTATGCTGCTCACTCCGTCGGCAGTCGAACACTTTTTCGAATTGGCGCGACGGATCGCGGAGGTGGCGGCTGAACGGGAAGCCGGTGGTCTTTCAATCCAAGAATTTCCCGCCATGCAAGCCCGAATGGTGGGTCTGTTGGACCAACTGTCGCGCCTCGAATTGCCGGCTGCCCTCGGCCATCTGGACTTCAATGGAGGCAACGTCATCGTCTCTCCCGAGCGGACGGTCTTCCTCGATTGGGCCGAAGCCTGTGTCGGGCCCCCATTCTTCGCCCTCGAATACCTCCTCCAAACCTTCCGGCGCAGCTTCGGGCGCAGCTCAGCTCACGAAGGCCCGGTAATCGAGGCGTATTTGGCGCCGTGGGAATCCGTGATTCCTCTCCCCAACGTTCGCGAACTGTGGCGCATCACGCCGGCCCTTGCCGTTTTCGCGTATGCGCAGCGGTGCGTCCTGGCGGCTGAGCCTTTCGGTTTCGGCTCCAGCCGCTTCAGCAGTTACCTCTGGGCTCTTCTCCGTAGGTTGAAACGCGAGCTTCCGCCGGGCACCCGCATGTGTGCCACAGCGTAGAAAGGCTGCCGATGCGCCCGCAAACCAAACCGTTCTCGTTTTTCCTTTTCATTCGCGCGTACTTTGCCCTCGTTCAGGTGGACCTGCAACTCGCCTGCCGCGGATTCGCTACGGTTCACCGGGTCGTGAAGCAGCTGACTGTCGAGAGCCGTCCTGCGAACGTGCTCAGCGAGCAGGCCATCTGTTACGCCGTGGATGTCGCCTGCGTGCTTTATTTCAAGGAAGTTCAGTGCCTGCAGCGGGCTGCTGCCACAACGCGGCTCCTCCGCCGGAGCGGAGTTCCCGCCGAGATGGTGATCGGAGTCCAGCAATGCCCGTTTCGCGCCCACGCCTGGGTCGAAGTGGCGGGCCGGGTTGCGAACGACAAGCCGTATGTCGGTGAAATGTACCGCGTCCTCGACCGCTGTTGACCCGCGAGGAAGGAGCTTTCCGTGAGCATTCTGTTTGGCAGATGGAACTTCGACGGCGCAGCCGTCGCTCCTGAATACATCCAAAAGGCCCGGTCCATGCTGGAAACCCAGGCTCCGGCCAGCGTCACGACCTGCGGGGAAGGGCCTTTGGTGATGCTCCACGCAGCGCAGCACGTCACGGCGGAGCCGCAGCGCGAGCAGCAGCCGGCAGTCTCTCCCGCCGGCACGTTCTTGAGCTGGGATGGGCGGCTGGATAACCGCGCGGAACTCATCGGTAGAACGGGAGACTTGGGTTCCGACTGCACTGACCTTCGGATCGTTGCAGCTGCCTGGGACCGAGAAAGTGACCGTTGTTTGAAACACCTGCTCGGCGATTGGGCGCTGAGCGTCTTCGACTCCTATGACCGCACCCTGACTCTGGCGAAGGATTTCCTTGGCACGCGTCCGCTCTATTACTTTCGAACCGACCGATACGTCGCTTGGTCGAGCCTCCTCGACCCGCTCGTGCTTCTTTCGGGCGAGCGCTTCGCTCTTTGCGAGGAGTACGTCGCGGGATGGCTGGCCGGCTTTCCTGAACCGCATCTCACTCCGTATTCCTGCATCTCCGCCGTCCCTCCCGCTTCCTTTGTGAGAATCACCAGCCGCTCGACTTCGGTAACAAGGTACTTTGAGTTCCAGCCGCAAAACGTGCCGCACAGGAAATCCGACGCGGAATACGAAGAGCGCTTTCGCGACCTGTTCTTCGAAGCCGTCCGGCGCCGCCTGCGCTCCCCAGCGCCTGTGATCGCCGAGTTGAGCGGAGGCATGGATTCCTCCGCGATTGTCTGCGTCGCGGACAAACTCACCGCCACCGAGGGGCTGCGGCCCGTGGAAACCGTCTCTTTCTTTGACGACACCGAACCCAACTGGAACGAACGGCTCTATTTTTCGGCGGTCGAAGCCCGGCGACACCATACCGGCTTCCATGTCAGCGTCGCCACGACCGGACGATTCGTTCCCGAGCGCGACGGCGACTTTCCGGTCACGCCCGCGCGCGGAGCCCGTCCCTCCGAGGCGCAAGCCGAGCTTTCGCGGTTCCTTGCGGCCGGCGGTTTCCACGTGCTGCTTTCCGGTGTGGGCGGAGACGAATTCACGGGCGGAGTCCCCACGGGCATCCCCGAATTGGCGAACCTCCTGAGCCGTGGTCATCCTAAGGAATTCCTGCGCCGCGCATTCCTGTGGGCCATGGCTTCCCGTAAACCCCTCATTCAGGTGGTCGGAAGTACGGTCCGTCCGTTTTTGCCCGTCTTCTGGGCTCGCGCTTCTGCGAATTCGTGGCCCATGCCGTGGCTCCGGACATCCTTTGCCATGCGCCACCAAAGAACCTTGCGAGCCCGAAGAACGCGCTTTCGCTGGCTCGGTCCGTTGCCCACATTTCAGGAAAACCTCCGGGCACTTGACGGGCTCCGTCGGCAAATCGCCTGCGCGGAACTCGCGCCTCTGCCTGGCTGTGAGAAACGCTACCCGTTTCTCGACCGGGACTTGCTCGAATTCCTCTTCAACGTGCCAAGAGAACAGTTGGTCCGGCCAAACCAGCGGCGCTCCTTGCTGCGGCGCGCTTTGCGAGGCGTTGTTCCCGACGTTGTCCTGAATCGTCCGCGAAAAGCATTCGTCGTGACCAGCTACCTCAAGGCAATTGCCGCCGATTGGGACCGTGTCTTGGAACTCACCGAACGGATGGTATTGCAATCTCGCGGCATCCTCGATCCTGCGATTCTTCGTAGAACCCTTGAGGAAGCTCGCGATGGCGGTGACGTGCCCCTTCTGCCGGCAATGCGGGCGCTGCGTCTTGAATGGTGGCTGCGCGACCCGCGCGTCGGACGTCTGTTCGACACCGGATTCCGCGGCAATCGAGAAGCGGTGTTTTTCGAAGTTCCGCCGCCGGGTCCCGCCTGAGGTCCAAAAACGAGTTCCCCAGCTGGGCAACACCAAAACAGAAAGGAGGTGAGAACCGTGAACTACGAAAAACCGCAAATCACTCAGGTGGAACACGCCGGCAAGGCGATCCAACTGATGAACAAGGAAGTCGCCATCCCCGACAGCACGACGCAGCAACACCTGCCGCCGTCTGCCGGCGTGTATGAAGCCAATGACTGAACCGTCTGGCCGGGGCGCTCACCAGCCACGGGCGCCCCGGTTTTTTCCTCGTGTCCGGCGCTCACCCTTGAGATTCGTCTCTCCAAGGTCCGCCCGGTTTCCACTGAGCGGTGAAGGATTTCTCCTTCCGCAGAGCATCGGTAACCGGAACCAGAAAAACGACCAGCGCCTTGATCAACTCCCTGAAATCGAGTTTGTCCATATAGGATGCGTTCCTCGATGCGAAAGCAGCCCATTGTCTTTTCTTACCGGCCTCGTCGTAAAACTCCGGGGTGAAGGCAAGCGGGAGAGTGCCTTCGGGCAGCGCTGTGCCCCGGTTCTCAAAGGTTTTTCGAACTGCTTCGCTGAGATTCCTGCCATCGAACGCAAGAGTTCGCGAGAGCACATACAGGTCGTAGAAGTCCTTCATGCGACTGTTGGCCACTCCGAGTTTGACCATGGCCTCGAACTTTTCGGCCACAACCGACTCTTTTGGATAAGCAAGAAGCCGAGGCCGGGGAGCCGGGAGCAGCCTCGGAAAATTGCTCTCAGCCGGAGCGGGCGTGACGGTGTCCCCAAAGGCGATGTCGATCTGAATCGGAATTCTCGCGCGCTCCAGACGCGCTGTGAACGTTACACGCACGCCTTCGTAGTCGGCGTCTTCTGTAATGCGGTGGGCTTTGACCGATCCGGGGTCGAACTCCAGGCCGTCCGGTTCGGCCGCTGCGCAGATTTCCCGGAAGATTCGGACGAATCGTTCCGGGGCATTGTTGCCCCGGGTCAGAAAATCCGCGTCCCGCGTCGGGCGGTAGTACTGATGGGTCCAAGCTCGAAGAGCAGAGCTCCTTTCAAGACAAAGACATCCCGGTGCCGGGAGCGGCTGAGGCGGTACAGGGTTCTCTCCAGACCGCATTTCACCAACATCAGCCCGAAGCCTTCTTGCCGTTCCCGCGCCAGATCGAAGAGCCGTTGACGGACGGAAGCCGGGCAGGTTCTTGGGAGGCTTGCTGGTCAACTAGAGGGACTCCAGGTACGGGCGTATCACGCGTGCTACACGGCAGACCTTCGCGGCCGCCCACAGTTCGTCCATGGAGGCCTTCCTGAGCCGACGGGCCTCTTTAAGGGCTTCGATGGCCACGTCGAGACCAATCTTGTTCCGGAATTTGAAGCAGTCCGCGACTGTTTTGGCGGGGTTGAAAACGCGCAGTGTCACCCCGGAGACTCGGTATTCCCTGATGCCAAAATGAAGCGCGGGCCCGGACATGCGCGCGAAGCGGATGAGGGGCAAGGAAATCCTGGGCGCCCATGCTTTGTGGCCGATCGCCACCCATACCTCGCGTGGCGCCTGCGTCGTCAGGTTGTGAAAGCGCAGGGCGGACAGCAGGCAGATGACCCCTTTCGGCACCTGATGCGCCGCTTCGATCAGGGAAGTGTTCTCGGTTGCGGAGAAGTTCTTCGAGGAATAGAGACCCCGCGCAATCCTTTCGAAATGTCCCTGCCGAGCAAGGCGCGGCAGATAGGTCCGCGGTATGCCCAGTTCAATCGCGTCCCTGGCCTTCAGCACCTGGCGTTTCGTGGCCAGGCGGCGAAGTTTTTCGGTCTTGGTGCGAGCCATCCTCTGCCTCACCGCCAGTGTATCAAAAACTCGGCAGATGTAAATAAATGCCTAGAATCGGTTGCAAAACTGGATACATAGAGATGGATAGCGCCCTAGTTGTGGTCTCTGGTTGGCGGTAACGAATCGTTTCAAAAGACCTCGTCCGAGGCAGGAAGCGGCGCATCAAGGATTCCAAAACTCAAAAAAAGCCCGGCCTATGTTCCGTTCCTAGCACCAAGCTGACGGAAATGAACGTATATCGTATATAAGGGAGCCTTGTCCTCATACGGAACGCCCCTACAGTCAAGGGCCAGGGCCTGGAGGGGTGACTGCGGATCGGCCTGCCCTGGCTTTCCTCGCATTGGATAATGCACTTTCCTCGCGGCGCACCAGTTTGTCCATCTCCACGAGCCGCTGGTAGACGGCGAGCTGTTCTTTGGCCTTCGTGGGCCGGCCGTTCCGGCTGTACAGCAGGTAAAGATGATAGTGAGCCTGGGTATCGTCGGGCCTCAATTGCAGGACATGCTCGAAGTACTCCATGGCTCTAGCCGATTGCTTCAACTGCTCGCAGGCGCGTCCCAGATCGAAGAGCGCATCGACGTTGTCCGGATCCAGAACAACGGCCTGTTCCAGAGGTTCCAGCGCGTCCGCCGGGCGCCCCTCCTCCAAAGAAAGAAACCCGAGTGCCGCGAGGGAACGCACGTGTTTCGAATCCATTTTCAGCTGGGCCTCGAAATGACTTCGCGCCTCGTCCAGCTTGCCTTGAACCCGATAGCAGTAACCGATCAGGTACTCGATATCCGGCATTTTCGGATCGAGCCTTGCCGCCCTCTCAAACGCGGAAGTGGCGGCGGCATAGTTTTCAGCGCGAAACTCCGCGTTTCCGAGGCTGAGCTCATAGAGCGCCACCGAGGGATCGAGTTCCGCGGCGCGCTGATAACTTTTCGCCGCGAGCTCCCAGTTTCCAATGGCAAACTCCTCGCGCCCCAGCACGAAGTGGTACTCGGCACGATCGGGCGCGCGCGCGGTGGCGTGCTGAAATTCAAGAATCGCATTTGCGTGGTCGAGGCGTTCCGAGGCGATGAGTCCCAGCCGGAAATGCGGTTCCGGGATCTCCGGTTTGAGATCCGCGGCTTCCGCCAGGGCCTGAGCCGCCTCATCCAGGCGCTTCAGGTTGTGATAGGCGACTCCGAGGTTGTAAAGAACTTCGGGGGTTTTGGGCCGGAGTTCGTTCACGCGGGAAAACAGCTCCGCGGCGCGCCCGTACTGCCCTTCCCGCGCGAGCGCGAGACCGAGGTTGAAGAGCAAGGCTGCGTTTTCAGGATTGTCCTTCCGCAAGGCGTCGGCGGCGGCAAGCGCCTCGGCGGTGCGGCCGGCCCTCAGCGCCGCGCGCACAAAGAGGAATTGAATGGCGGGGTCGCCGCCTTGCAACCTCGAAGCCGTTTCAAACTCGGCGGCAGCGGCGGAAAAGTCGGAAAGTTGCGCAAGGGCCGTTCCGAGATTGTAGTGGGCCCGCGCGTCTTTTGGGTCGAGCTTTGACGCCGACTCCAGTTCCGTCCTGCCTTGCCGGCACCACGACGTTCGGCACTCAGGCGGCGGTCGAATACGTTTCGAGCGAAGAATCCTTGCGTGTGCTGCTCTCGAGCCTTGCGGTCTCCTCGCCCGCACAATTGCGGCCTTTTGAAGCTCTGATCCACGTTAAGGTCGCTGGCGGAGTCCCCGTCGAAAGTCAGCTCGTCTCCGTGCGGAAGGCCCACTCCTGACGCAAAGCGCACCTCCTGCTGGCTGCTCCAACCCTAGCGGCGAACGGTAACCGTGAGTTCCTTGTCCTTGAACCAACCAAACATGTGCTACCGCGACGAGCGGATGCGTGGTTCCGCCCGAGCTCGTGAGCAATCCTGGCGCTCTCATCTCGACCGGTTTTCCGGTTACGGTGCCAACCCCGACGATTACGCCATCCGCCGCATTGTCCCCCGTTCCACAACCCAGCACGCAGGCGCTGGCCGTCGGGGCTTTCGACCCCGATCTCAAGAACCCCTCAATTCACGAGTGGGATCTCGAGCGCTTCAAGCTCCAATTCCGTGCGGAAGCTTTCAACGTGCTTAATCACACGAACTGGGAGAACCCCGCAATGCCACGTCCGGATCGCCTAACGTGCAAAGCAGTATTTTCGCCCGGACTTGTTGCGTCGCCGCGTCCCTGCCATCCTCCGCTACTCTCATCGCCATCGGCGAATCTAACCGAGTCCTTCAGTTAGCTCTTGTTCACCTCGCTCCATGCCCCGATGGATCCTGCTGCTGCAGTTTCCCCCGCATCGCCCGCCAACGCTCGTACTGTTCCCGCTTCTCCGGGTCCGGATCCTCCTCCCCTTTGAGCCAAAAACGGAACCAGTCCACGTTTCCCTGTTCCGAGGTCAGCCGCTCCCACGGTTTTACGAGGAGATGGGGAGCGTCCGGCAGATACAACAGCTCGACCGGCCGGCCCAAGTGCGTGAGAACCGAATACGCTTCCCAACCGCCCAGGACCCCGCCATAGGACTCCACCCGCACAGGCGCGCGGATATGGTCGAGCCGGAACGAAGGAGAGTGTTCCAGCCAGTTCGCAAATGTGGGACCAAACGGAGGGCCGCCGTTCACGAACACCGCGTCCTTTTCGGAATAGGGGTCCACCAGATACTGGAAGTAGCCGCCATCAAACCCGTCCGCCAGCGTCGCCGCCGCGAAAGGATAGGAAGAATGCGTGAGCGTGTATTCGACGTGATACTGCGTCCGGCTGAAGCCGATGATTCCCACCCGTTCGCGATCGATGATTCCCCGCGCGGCCAGATAGTCGATCGCTCCTTCATACGCAGCCATTTCCCGCGGCGCTTCTTCGAGGCTGCGGTGATGCTTCATGTAGCCACCGGGCTCCGTTCCGTGGCCCACCTGCAGGACCACGATCCCGTGTGCCGCGAGAGGCTGCGCTGCAAACGCGCTGTTCCAGGGGCCGTTGATCCAGAATTCCGTCCGAGTCGAGGCATGCGTCTGCAGGACAAGCGGGTATCGCACCCCTTCCCGGTAATCTGGAGGCAAATACAAGTCACCCTCGACTTCGTGCCCGTCGGTGGCTTTCCAGCGAATTACCTCCACTTTGCCAAATTCGAACTGCGCAAACTGCGGGTTGAGATCGACCAGAACCGCTTCCCGCGTGTGAGCCGGGGCCGTGGCGCATAACTTCGGCGGAGTGTTCAAGCCCTGCTGCAAAACGATCTCGGGCAAGTCGCGATTTCCTTCGTTTTGCGTGGACTCCGCTTCCGTCCAGCCCGACGCCTCCTTCGCAAACGTTTTGCGCTCGGACCCGCCGGTTCCCACCGGGCTGCGAAAATACAGCCGGTTCGCCTTTTCGTCCCAGCGAACCACCATCAGGCGTTTGTCGGTGATCTTCTCAAAGTTCCCTGTCCGCAGATCGAGCAGCAAGGTAAATGCATACTTCCTGCGAGCGTCGCGCTCGGCGGGGTCGGGCACGTCCAAGGGAAGGAATGCGCCGGACACGGCGATCCTCAATCCATCGTTCGACCAGGCCGTTCCACTGGAACCCGATTCGATTGGACCCGCAAGCAGCGGCCTGGCCTCCCCGCTCTTCATGTCGATCAGCATGTAGCGCATCACCCAGGCGATTGTGCCTTTGCGCCGATAGGCGTGGGCCTCCGCTTGAATCAGGGGATCCTCGTACGCGCCCCAGGCGGGCGGAACGTCCCGCACGAAGACGGCGGCCACTGCATGCCGGCCGTCGGGAGCAAGGGAGATCGGCCTCAACGGAAGGTACCGGTCGCGCAGGACAACACGGCGAGCTCGTTCGCCGCGGCGTTGCACGAACACCTCCTCGCCCTGCGCAGGGTCGGGCTCGCGGAAGGCGGCCCTGCCCTGCGGGATGTCCCCAAGCGTTTCCGTGGTGATTGCATACCCGCGACGGATCTTCTCCTCGATGGCCTTCTCACCCGGAGGACCGGGTTCGGCGGCGTACACCAAATCACCCTGAGGGTCCACGTCGAAATCCACCACGGCGGTTCGTTGCTGTGTCCATTGCTTCCGGCGCCCCGTGGCCGCATCGACCGAATAGACCTGAGCCGCGTCCCCGTCCTCCCCGAGGAAGTAGAGTGTCTCGTTGTCTCTCCATTTCACTTTCGCGATGCCGTCGCGGTTCGAACGCGAGGCCATGGAGACGAGGAGCTTCGGCTTCGCACCGGCAAACACCTTCGCGGTCTCAAAGAGAAGCAGCGAATACTCATTTTCACCTGTTTCCAGGTTGCCTTTTTCCAGGACCACCGCGAAGCGCTTTCCGTCCGGCGAGAAGTGGGCGCAGCAGCCGCCCAGCGCGTCTTCCGCCGCGCTGCTGGTTTCCACAACCGTTGTCATACGAATCGTGTCCGCAACGGTCACGCGGCGCTTTCCCGCGGCCTGCGATCCCCCAACTACGGTGTGAACGCCTGCCAGCAACATTGCGCTGGAAAGCACAACAGCGATTTTTCGTTGTCCAAACACAGTTCTATCCCTCGATGCGAAGGCCACAGATCCACCTTCGCAAGAAATCAGTTCAGAATGTCAGCTTGAACGAGAGTTGCAGGGAGCGGGGCCCGCCTTCCTGAAACAGCGGATTCAATCCCCCCAGCCCGCGGTTCAGCATGGATCGGGAGCTCAGCAGGATCGGACTCGAACCAATCACGGCCGTCGGATTTGCAAAATTCGGATGGTTCAACAGATTGAACGCGTCCGTGCGGAATTCCAGGTTGATTCGCTCGGTGAGAGCGAATTTCCGCGCCAGCGAAAGATCGACCTGGGTGAGGCCATAGCCCTTCAGGTCGTTGCGGCCCTCCGTACCTTGAACCCCCGCCGGAGGAACGGAGAAAGCCGCCGGGTTGAGGGACCTGCCGCCCGGAGCGCTGTTCGTGTAAATCCACGCCGGCTGGTTTGGGTCCCGGTTTGCGCGTGGCAACGAACCTTCGACGGCGGTCTGGACGCGACCATTGAACGGAAATCCGCTTCTCGCCACAACCACCGAATCAAGCGACCAGTTTCCCAGAAGAGCGGAAACGACTTTCTCCTTCGAAGGGGCCGGCAACGCGACAGTTACGGCCCCGGAAAAGCTGTGCCGTACATCGAAGTCCGAGGACCCTCGGTCGTTGCCCGCGGAGATTACGCTGTTTGAGACAAAGTCGACGATGTCGTTCGATGCATTGTCGAGCGAATGCGAATACGTGTAGTTCAAAAGCGCCTGAACGCGATTGGCGAGCGGCCTCCGGTATTGCACCTGAAGCGCGTGGTAATCCGAACTCGCGCTGTTGTTGGTCAGATAGAACGTACCCGTGAAATTCGCGTTCGGAGCCCCCAGCCCTTCCGTGCGAAGCAAATCCCTCCCGGCCTGGCCCACGTAGGTGACCGTCACTGCTTGCTGATCGAGAAAGGACTTTTCGACCGCCACATTCCACTGATACGAGCGCGGAAGCTTCAACTGAGGCGAGGTCGCATTCACAATGCCTTGAAACGGAGGGTTTTCCGACAGAACGGGAAGGTACGGATGGATATCTCCGATCGGAATCGGCACTCCCGTGAATATCGCGAGTTCTGTGTTCGGAAATCCCGAAAGGACGCTCGCGGTGGCGCCCACGCCCAAGTCGTAAAAGCTTCCGCCACCGACCCGCAGCACCAAATCGCGCTTCTCGCTCAGCACCCATGCGAGCCCGACCCGTGGGGCAAAGTTCGCGTAGGTCGAGTCCCAGAGGGGCGTTCCGGCTGGAGCGAGAGCGATGGACGCCGGATCGTTCACGTTCTTCCACGCCGCGAGCGTCGTGTTCCCTCGCGCGCTCGGAGCGGGACTGAACTCCCAGCGGAGTCCATACATGAGGGTCAGGCGCGACGTTGCCTTCCAGGTGTCCTGCCCGTAGAGCGAAAGGGAACGGCTTAGCAGCTTGCCCGGAGCGCTCGTGACAGCCGCGAAGATGTCCGCCTTCGACGAGGCAATGAGACTCGCCACACTAAAAGACAAGTATTCGAGGCTGTTTTGCGGCGTGACGGCGTCGAGGTAATACGCCCGATGGTCGACGCCGAATTTCATTTGATGCTTGCCCCTGGATAGGGAGAGATCGTCCGCCACTTCAAACTGGGTATTGCGATTGGTCGCCACCGGCCCTGCGAGGAGGAACGAAATGTCAAACGCGCCGTAGATCAGATTGCTTGCCGCGGGTGACAGCGTCCCTAGCACTACCGTCGGATCGAGCGGAGTGCTCCCCGCCGCCGAGGTTAACTGGTACGAGTTGGCCGATTTCTGCGTGGAGTAGTTTCCCCGCACGGAGTTCGCAAGCCGGGGACTCAGCGCCATGTCGAATCCAATCGTCAGCGTGCGAGTGCTGATCTCCGTGGCTTGCGGATCGTTCGGACTCTGCCCGAGATCCACAAAACTCGATGGCGCCTGGTTATAGCGCGCAAAGATCGTGTAACGGTCACTGAAGTGATGGTCGATCCGCACGCTTCCCGCGTCCAGTGTCGCGCGGTTCGACGCCACACCCGTGAACTGGGCCGTCTGCCCGTTCGAGGAAATGGCGCCATTCGGCAGAGGATAGGAGTTGAGTACAGAAGCGACTCCGGCCGAGGCCGACGACCGGGCGGAAAGCGAGGGCACGATCAGAAGGGACGTCAGGGGCAGCCGCAAACGTGCTCCCTCGTAGGACAGGAACACGAACGTCTTTTCTTTCTTGATTGGCCCGCCCAGAAAACCTCCAAAGTCATTGTGGCGTTCCGGTGCCCGGTCCTTCCCTGCGCGGTTCGCGAACCAATCGTTGGCGTCGAGCACATCATTGCGGAAGTATTCGTACGCCCCACCGTGCCAGTCGTTCGTGCCCGAGCGTGTCGTCAGAAGAACATGGCCGCCCGGCAGGTGGCCGAATTCCGGCGCGAACGACGAGGTTTCGACGCGAAACTCCTGCAGCGCTTCCACGGAAACGAGACTGCTCGTTCCCCCGAGTGCACTGAAAGCCTGCGAGCTCCCCGTCCCGGAGGCACCCAGAACGGCTGTGGGAGCTACGCCGAAGTTCGCCGACACTCCGTCCACTGTGAAATCGTTCGCGCTCGTTCTCTGACCACTGATGCTGAACTGGCCGGGCGAGGTCGCCGACGAGGGAGCAATCACGACGCCGGGCGTCAACTGCAGAAGCGTGTTGAAGCTACGCCCGTTTAACGGAAGATTCGCGACAAACTGCCGGTCAATGACGGTTCCGACCGAAGCCGATTCCGTGTTCACGAGCGGAGCCCCACCTTGGATGGTGACAACTTCCGAGATCGCGCCGAGCGGGAGCGCAAAGTTCAGGGCAAGCGCATCCTGGACGTTCAAAATAATGTCGGGTTTGATGATTGTCTTAAAACCGAATTTCGAGACCTGCACTCGATAGGGCCCGGGGGGCAGGTTGGAGACGAGGTAGATGCCTTCGTCGTTGGTCTTTCCAGGATACTGGACGCGGGTGAGATCGTTTACCACCAGAATTTCCGCGCCGGCAATCGGTGCGCCGGTTGGATCGACCACCATGCCGCTGATCGTTCCGGTCGGGGACTGCGCGCGGGATGAATGGATCAACAAAAGGATGAGAAACAGAAGATACGAAAATGCGCGCAGTCGCAAGCGACCCTCCCAGAGTGAGGATCTCTTTCCTCACTAGAAGGTCTATGCGAATGACCGGCTGTTTTGTGTCAATCGTTGGTTGTCTCGAATGCAGGACAGTCTTGTGGCGGAAGGAATCCGTCAGGGGTGATTCGGACTCACCTGAAGATAGGCAAACAGCAATGGCTTGCCGCTCGGATGGTGGCTGCCTCCATTGGGTTCCACCGTTACGAACACCGCGTCGATATCGTCAAGCGTCCTGGGATCATTGGCCTTCAACACCCAGCGCTTCTTCCCGACGTTGTCTTCGTAGAAGACTCCGAGGCTCAGGGCTTGCTGCTTATCCGGCCCGCGCCGTCCCCATGCCTGAAACGTGCTTGCATTCCGGATTCCGGGCACCGCATCTAAATCATAGGCATAGAAAATCAGCCTCTTGCCCTTCGTGTAGAAAACGCGGCCGTACGTCTTGCTGGTTTGCCCCGAGCCATTCACATCGTGGACTTCCGCGATGTAAAGATCGCGAGCTCCCATCAAGTCTCGAATATCACGATCGTGATCGAGCAGGTCCTGTTGCTTCGCGATCTCGGTTTCCTTCTGATCAAGTTCGCGGTCGCGCTCCCTCACGCGCTGCGTCAGTTCTCCGACCCTCGCCTCAAGCGTGGACGCGCGGGCTGTCAATTCCTCCCGCTGCCCCGTCAAGGAGTCGATGGTTTTCTGCAGGTCGAGTAACTTCATTTGAGCGGCTGCCAGTTCTTGCTCCCGATGCGCGTCAGAGTCACCCGAGGACTGCGTAGCTGCCTTCCCACCGGCAACGCTTTGCATTTTCAGCGCACTCACCATCTTCTGCTCTTCGGACAATTCGCGCTTGAGGCTGGCAATAGTCCGCTCTTCCTCTGCGAGCTTGGCCAGCAACTGGGTGCGCTCGTACCCTGCGTCGCTCACCTGTTCTTCGAGCGAAGTTTGAGAATCCTTTGCAGGCTCCGGTGCCGTTCGGGCGATATCCGTTCCGCGTTTGATACCCGTCCGATACGCCGCAATCCCCAGGGCCAGAGTGAGCAGAATGGCCGCCGCAAAGGGCATCCATACTTCCCGCCAGCGAATCTGAGAAGGTCGATAAGTGAAACGTTGGCCTTGTTTCACCTCCTCAGCTTCCGTGTCCTTTCCAGTTCGCATCTGATCCGACTTCAGCCGCTTAAAGAAGTTCCTTTCTGCTTCCTCAACGGACCAAGAACCATCCGCTTCGATATCCGCCGGAGCGAGTTCAGAGGCCATGGCCGCTGCCCCGTGCTGCGAAACCACTTCGTATTCGCTCATCGCTCTGCGGCAGTCCGCACACACAGCCAAATGTGCATCGAGCTTGGTCTGCTCAGCAGCTGTCAACTCGCCTGCCGTCGCAGCGGCGCACAGTTCGAGAAATTCCTCATGCGGAACCATTCAGCGAACGCCTCGACTTCCCTCGGATTCCAGCTTGTAACACACACGTCATCGCCTGTTCAAAACATCTTCCCTGAGGTGCCTGCGGAGCTTCTCAAGACCTCGGTAGTGGTGGTTTCTAACGTTGGCGTAGGACTGGCCAAGTTTCTCAGCGATCTCTGCGAACGTATAACCCTCAAAGAAATGCAACCTCAGCGTCTCGCGTTGCTCCTTGGTCAGCGAATCCAAGACCCGCTGCCAGCCATTCCTTCCAAAGAGACCTTCGATGGTTCGGTCGTAGTCTGCACCCGAATTCACCCCTGTTTCAACTTCGCGCAGATTGTCCACAATTCCGGACGCGTAGAAGCCCCGTGACTTCAGTTGCCGCCTGCGGAGAAATGCCTGAGTATAGGCAATCTGGAAGATCCACGACCGCCCTGAGCCTTTTGAACTGTCAAACAGGGAACTCCTGCGATGAATATATAGAAATACTTCCTGAACTAGATCATCTGCCTCGCTGTTGTCCCTAAGTATCCTCTGTCCGAGTCCCCGAATGCAGCGAGCGTATCGCCGGAACAAAGCAGACAAGGCCTCACTATCGCCGACGCATACTTTTCCGATAAGAATTGCGTCAGATTCGTCTCCCAATTCCCTAGGACACAAATCCGCAAACGTGCGTTTCCGTTCGTCCCCGTGGACAAGAGAGAGGATCGGTACCCGAGCTGTTGTCGACGAACTCACCGCCGCACGACTCCGGATGCACCTGACCCTAATGGGCCAGATGAAATGAGGAATGCATTCCGTGGGAATTGATTCCTCACTGTGTGACGCTTTTCTTGGCCATGCCCCTGAATAGCAAACATATTCACCCGCTAACTGGAGTAGAAAAAGCGTTTGGGCAGGCCTTTAGGCAATTCCGGCTAAAACAGAAGATCTCACAGGAACAGGTGAGCGACGTGGCACGATGCGACCGGACCACGGTAAGTCTCATTGAGCGCGGTTTAGTCAGTCCGAAGTTAGAAACCATTGTAAGGATCTGCAACGCGATAGCTGTCCACCCGTCAGAAGTCATGAAAGGAATGGAGCGATCGCGATTCTATCGGTGATTTACCCCTATAAGGTCACATTGTCAACACAATAGTGCTCTGTAGGAACGTTTCTATCTGCCACCTGTCCCGCTATCGTCCCAAGCTGAGAGGTCGTGATAACGGCGGCAGCACAATTCGGCGCGTTGGTTCGTGCAAGTCGCAAGGCGAACGGCCTCAAGGCTTGGCAGCTTGCCGAAAGGGTTGATATCGATGCCAAACATTTGGGGCGCATCGAACGCGGGGAAAAGCAGCCTTCATTTGAACTGATCATTGCCTTGGCCCAGGTACTTAACGTCTCGCCTTCGAAGTTTTTCGACTTTGAGCTTGCCAACTCAGACCCAAGGGTTCTTCGGAACCAAATCAACCGCCTTCTGAAAGGCAAGAACAAAGAACAGCTCCAGCGTGCTCGCGAAGTCTTGAAGAATTTATTCCAATATTGACCCCAGGACACAGATCAACCTGGCCGTCCTCGGCGATGCCGTCAATCTGTCCATAATTGCGGACAGGGGCTCTTTCAAGGCGGGCAAGCGGCTACCGCCTGATAGCCTCTCAACTTAGGATGAAATCACTTCCCCAAGCAGAATCAATCAACCCGTGCCGCCAGCACTCTCCAGCTTGGTTGCGTTCCGGGTCTCTCACGATACTCGTTGTTTCCATAGTGCTGGTAGCGTTCTCAATCGTACTTGAAGCCCTTCATTCGCAATTTTGGGGTGTGCTCGCATTAATTCTCATCTCATGCTTAGTAATAGCTCTATTTCTGGCGGCATATTCACTTTGGTGTCTGCGACGCGAACAACAGACGGCCGAACGGGCCTTCCTTGACACACACTGCGAGTTCTCGTCCATCTTTCAGAACGTACTGGATGGGATTCTCATTCTCGACAACGAAGCGAATTGCTTGGATGCAAATCCCGCAGCCGCCTCGATATTACGAATCCCAAGAAATGATCTGCTTGGAAGAAATATTCAACTGTTCTTTTCACACCCCAAACGCTTCACGTCCAAGTGGGAAATCCTTCTCCAGACCAAGAGCCACCGCGGGCGAGCCGAACTTGTAGCAGGTGACGGAACTACTGTTTTTGTGGACTTCACAGCAACCTCGAACTATTTGCCCGGGCGTCACATCTTCATCCTCTGCGATGTAACCGAGCAGCGGCTCACTGAAATGGCACTTCGGGAAAGCGAAGCGCGCTTCCAATATATGGCCGGTAATATCCAGGAAATTATCTGGACAATGGACGCCGAGACCAAAGAGGTCGTTTACGTCAACCGGGCATACGTTACCATCACCGGCCATAGCATGGAGTCGCTTCGCGAGAACCCCTCTTCATATCGCGAGCTGATACATCCTCAGGATCGAATTAGGGTCCTCTCCAAGCTCCAGGAAGTCGTCGCCACTGGATTTTTCGACGAGGAGTTTCGGTTCATTCATGCCAACGGATCTGTTCGGTGGATTTGGGTGAAGGCACATCCTGTCAGGGAGAACGGCCATACCCGCTGGTTGGTGGGGACTGCCCAGGACATTACCTCCCGCAAAGAGGCGGAGAAGCAGATAGCTGAGCATCTGGACGTTGTCGAGGCAGCTCGCGCTGAAGCCGAAGCTCTGCGCAAAGCAACCCTGGCGCTCAGTCAGAACCTGACAATGGACTCCGTGCTTGACACACTCCTGCAGTGCATTCGCGATCTTGTCCCGTTCGACAAAGCAACCATCTTGTTTGTGGATGACCCCGCCCATCTTATGGTCGCCCGCGAAGCCTCCCGCGACCAGTCCGATAGAGCCGGTTTCGTGTTGAGCGCCCTCGAGAATGTCTTTCTCCAAAGAATCCTGTTTGAGCACAGGGCCGTGGTCCTATCCGATGCGGAAAAGGAGTCTGAGTGGAAGGATGCTGCGCCATTTGACCGAACACGATCCTGGCTGGGGATTCCATTAACCTCGGCGGGCACGGTCATCGGCATTCTTTCCATAAGTGCCCGTGAACCTGCTGCCTTTACCACTGAACACCTGCGTCTCGCCAAGTCTCTAGCTGTATCCGCCGCCGTTGCTATTCAGAATGCCAGAGTCCACGCCCGCGCCGAGATTTACGCCGCGGAACTTGAAGTCCGGCTCAAGGAATTGCGTGCCACGCAATCTGCTCTCTGACAATCACCGCCTCAACCTGAACAACCACAATTGTCTTGTCTGAGTAACTCCCTGGGCAGAGCCTTTCAGATACAGCTCTGCGCGATCCGTGGTCCAAGTCGGAATCCCGCTCCCAAAGAAATCCTGATCCTCCGTCCAAACGGCTAGAAACCAGCAGCGTCTTCGTAGGTTTCCAGGAGTTGCCTTACTCGCGTGCCGAAAACCGCTCGTAGCAGAATGTTGGCATTGAGGACCAGCCCTTTGCTTGCATTCATTTACGCCTGTCGGCCCGCCACCGCTTGAAGTCCGCAACGATCTCTTCTTCCGTGATGCCTTCCGCATCCAGCATTTTCTGTAAACGAGAGGCCGCTTCTCTCAGCGCTGTGCGCTCGGCTTCGCTACGCTTGCGGCGTGCCGGAATATAGTATCCGACCGTGTCACCATGACGGGTAATCGCCACCGGGGTATCCGACTCCAGTAGATACGCGGCCAGCTTCTCTCGAAATTCCCGAATCCCCACTTTCACTGCTCCCATGTCCTGACCTCCGGACAATCCAGTTGTGTACACACGTGTACCATCTCGGACGACCGAATACAAGTCGTCAGGATGAAGTGAGAATGAAATGGTGTGAGGGATTCGACTACACGGTTTATGTCAGTGCGATTCGCGAGCCCCGATTTGCTCCTTGTCGTCGCAGTTCGTTTGGGTGGGCGATTTTGTGAACATTTCGAACGTGCCTACCGTCCCTCGAACAATGACGGTCCCATACCCGAGCATCCGGCCAAATAAGGGCTCATCAACGCCGATGCTCTCGACCTTCGGGAGCAGCACCTCGATGCTTCTTCGAGAGAAGAAGCCCCTCTTGATGAGCACCCGCCTGTTAGACACGGCAACTTCGGTCGCCGCTCGCCGGATGATTCCCCCGCCGATTGGGCAACAGCACCGGCCAGTGCGATTGCACCTTCGATAATCGCACCTTGGTAGGAAGATCCCTTTCTTGTGGCCAGCCATCCGCCAGTGAACAGAGCAAATCCGAAGGAGCCTAAAACCAACGATGTAATCCACGTTTGCCTCCCGCGAAACGAGTCTGAAACCGCAGCCACGACTTCTCATGACTCTAGCGCGGCCAGCGTTTTCGCCTCAGCGTAAAATCCTCGGGGTCAAGTTCTTCCAAGTTCGGCGGATCATCCTCCTCACCGCCAAAATCCCTCAACTGAAACCAAAGCAACGTCAAAACTGCATCATAATTCGGCAAGCGGAGGGAATGTTCAAGCGCACGCGCGACTCTGGCGGCGTCTCTCCTATCCAGCCAGGCTTCCGGCGGAATCTCCGCGAAGTCATCTGGTACCCTACCTCCCTCAAACAGTCTGTAAGCTAGTGAGCCGTCGCATGGAAGGATATCCTTCGACAGATAGAATGGAAACGCATCACTTCGTCTGTACCACCGAGCTCGATTAGCTTCGCTCCAAACAACGACGCACAGCAATTCAGTTAACGTGACAAAACGCAGCGTCGTCGCAGTGAGGCTGGTCTCAAATTGATTTGCGACTCTACCAATTGCCTCGAAGGAAGGATCATGCAATCGGAGAGGCTCACGAACATAGCCCGCCGGCAACAATAGCTCCACAGCGAATTCATTCGCCTCCACTTCGGGTCCAGTCAATCCATTCTGCCATGATTCAATCATCCCGACCGTGCATACGTTTTCCAGATTCCGGTGACTCGGAATCAAATAGTGGCCGATTTCGTGGGCTATCGTGAATCGCTTCCGACTAGCTTCTCGGATTGCTCGATTTACCGCGACGATCCCTTTTGGACCGTCCAGAGCCCGTACTAACGAACCATCAAACGCTTCTGCATCCACTTCGACTATGCGTAACCCCACACGGTGCGCAACTTGCGCTATGTCCGGCTTGCCCTGCATCCCCAAGCGAGCCAGCAAATGAGAAGCGAGTTCAGACGGTGATGTCACTTTCCTTTATCCTCAGACCAATCCTTCTTCACTTCACCAGATAGCCTCTCAAGTAAGTCCGCGTCTCTCTGGGTGCGGCCCTTCCGATTCCGAAATGCATAAGATACTTCTCGAACTGGACCAAGGATGGGATTGAGAGCGGCTTCTACAATGCCTTCAACATTCAACTCTTCTGAGCTACCACCCACGATTGCTCTTCTAGCGGAACTGACAGCTTCGGCAACATGGATTGGTACAGACTCTCCGCTCAGTCGATATTTCTGAGCTGCTCTTGATGCGAGGTCGAGGACAGTTTCCGCCGGAGCCTTCCCGTCGCCAAATTCAGTAAACAACTCCTCCACTTCGCGGGCGTCTGCCTCCAGCGGATTCCCCAACAATCGCTCAATGCTGTTAATGAGTACCTTAATCTCTCTCTCGTCCATCGCTGAACTCCTCAAAAAGGTCTCGGACACCCGCCACTCGCCAGAGCTTCTTGCGACGATTAACCACCTCTGTCTCGTCTATGCCGAGCAAATCGGCAAGTTGTTGATTCACCTTCCCGTCCGAAGAAATCATTATGCTTGCCTCAATAAAATCCCGAAGGTCCTTTTCATCCTTCCGGCCCTTAACCAACTCCAGTAGTCGATCTTTAAGCTCTCCAGCGACGACATCATCGTCGGGGCTTCTCACGATCTCAGTTCGGGGAAGACTTTGCGTCGAGTCCTCTTCAGTAGGCACAAGCCTCCTCTCGCGGCGCAGATAATCAATGAACCTGTTCCTCAGAATTGTTCCGAGGAAAGCAGGAAGACTTCCTTTGTTTTCTCTCCAACCTAACCCGTTGGGTGACAGGAGATACTTGTCGAGCGTTTCAGTCGCAAGATCCTCGGCCGAGAGTCCGCAGTGCATAACGACACTCGTTCCGCCCGTGAGGACGGCTGCATAAAGATATAGCCTCCGCCACAGGCCCTCTAAGTCCAATGATTGGTATCGGTTCCGCGGGATTGCCATCTCCTCTCGATGTAGCCAGTCTCCATACTCTGATACGCATGAACACCGATATTTTGGCCAGGCAGCTTTGTCGGAGGCGTACCCTGGCCAAAATTGGAACCCTGCTTCGTATTTTAAATGTACCCGGTACGTGACCGAGATGCGTTGCGCACTCAATCGCTACCGCACATTCCAGTGCAGAAAGGTTTGAAATGACACACGAAACCATCAAGATCATCGTCCACTATCCCGCGGCCAAGGAGCCATTTGTACAAGATCACGCCGCCCGATCAGAAACCATCCGCACTTTGAAGGCGCAGGTCCTAGCCGCATTCGGCCTGGTTGAAGGTCAAACCTCGGACGGAAACACCTACACCTATACTCTCTACCACCACAAGACGCCCCTCGAAAACCTGAACCAGACAGTGGGCGAAGTGGCCGGCGAAAGAGAGGCCCTGGAACTCAAGCTCAGCCAGCAGGTCACGCAGGGAGCATGAGCGACAACTTTTCAACACTTGCCCTGCGCGAGGATTTTCAGGAAGCGATTACCGCGCCGGATGCTTCTCGTTGGACATTGCAGATGCCTGGAGACTTAGAGGTCTTTGCGCTAATGGTATCGAAAAGTGCTCCAACCGACCAGTTTCAAGCGCGACTTTTGTGGGCTCGCTATCCCGACGATCCACCGTCCTTGAAGTTCCGTGACCCCTCCACTGGTCGGCTCGACTTGCCACAGGCGTGGCCAATTGCGCGCGGCTTCCGACCACAAAGTCTCGACGCCTGCGTCAACTGGTGTGCTGAAGGATTCAATCTTCACCCAGAATGGACAGGCGACCCTCGATATCGCTGGAATCCACACGGAAATCCGCTCTTGTGGGTTCTGCGCCAATTGCAAGAAGAACTCGATGATCACTTCCAAGGCAGATTCAAATGACGAACCCTTATTTCAGCACGATTGACTGCTGGCGCATTCCCGAAGGTGCGATTCCTCGTTCGCTTGAAGAGATGGCACAGGATGGAGAATCTGGGAACGAGGGGATTGTATTGTTTCTCGGGCACCACCAACAACTCACGGCGGAGATCACGCACCTTATTGGACTCCGCGGCCCAGGCATTCAGAAATTTCCCAATCTCATCAACATCTATCCGCCATTGTTGAACGACGTAACTGATTTAGCGCTGGAACTTAAGGTGCGACTCATCGGCCAGGTACACAGCCACGCCCCTGAGTGCGGGGTTGACCTTTCGCGGACGGATCGGACTTACGGAATACGAGCTCCCTATTTTCTATCTCTTGTCGCCCCCGATTATGCGCTTTCGCACGCGTCGATTGATTCCTGGGGAATTCACGTCTTTATGGAAGCTAAGGGCTACGTGCGCCTTTCACGGGAAGGCGTGAACAGACGAATTAAGGTAGTTCCGGGCGCAACAATCCCCTTTATCACGGTCGGAGACCACCATGGGTCATGAGCTCAATTACAGTAGGCCCCAAAGAACCGCCGATGTTCTCGGTGAACTTGCGGAAGACCGCCATCGCTTTCTCGAAAAGATGGTGCTCCTGACTGGAGAGGACGCTTGCCTTGCTACCCAGAATGGAGAACGTTGTCTGCTCGATTCCATGCGTCTCTTGGTTCGCATCTCCCGCAATTTGACTGTGCGTCTGCCCTCAGGTTTTATCGAACTCACCCAGAAAGCTAGGGCTTTGGCGACGCAGATTTCATTCGGCAGTGAAGTCGCTTTCGTAGAAGGCCAAGACAATCTCGCAAAATACGATGCAATACTGTCGGTGGGCTCCAGTGTTCGCCCGGACCTTCCCTGGACAGCTATCAACTCAAATGGCTGGCTTGCGCGCGCAAGCTCTGGCGACCGCCCTCTTTCGGAGGATTGTTTCACTGCCAATCCAATCTCCGCCCTCGCAGCCGCGTGTCTGGGTGCCGGGGAGGTATGGAAGCGTCTGATTCGACTTAAACCACAGCGCGCCGAGCTACTGAACGGGTTTGTATTTTCCCTTCGCTCATACTCCGCTTCGAATGACATCGGTCCCGCACTTCCTTCTGAACTGCCAGGGGAAGTACTCATCGTTGGCGGCGGTGCCATTGGAAACGGTGTAGTCCATTTGATCCGGCAGCTTCCTTTCTCCTCAGCACTGATAATCGTTGATCGGCAATCGTTTGAGGACGAAAACCTTGGTACGTGCCTCTTGATCGGACCACGTGATCTTGGGCGGCCCAAGGCTTCGGTCTTGGCCTCTGTGCTAACCGCCTCTGGCAAGAATGCCACTGCATTCAACGGTGACTTTGCAGCATTTGTAGACCGCACTTCCCATCTCCCACGGCTAGTTCTCTCTGCCCTCGACAACATCGATGTTCGGCATGAAGTGCAACGTATGTTGTGGCCAGATGTACTGATAGACGGCGCTATCGGCGACCTTACCTGCCAAGTCAGCCGCCACCCTTGGGGAGAAAATGTGGCATGCGCAATTTGCCTCTTCCGACAGCCGGACGGCCCCAGTGCAACGGAAGTTCAGGCTGAAGCGACTGGCCTGTCGCCGCAACGGCTCACGAGTATGGATTCGTCTATAACCGAAGAAGATGTACTTGCGGCACCTCCAACAAAGCGCGAGTTCCTCCGATTGCAGATCGGAAAACCAATCTGCTCAGTCGTGCAAACCGCTATCGCGCAAAAGCTTTCACAGGACAAACAGAAAGAAGATTTTCGGCCATCCGTCCCGTTTGTCGCGGGTTTCAGCGCATGCATGGTTGTTTCCGAAATGATCGCCCACATCGCGCATTGGCCCTCCGTTATCGAACCCCGATTCCAATTCGACTTTCTGCGCGGACCCGGCTATGGCCAGCTTTTGCCTCAGGAACGACGCGCAGCTTGCCTCTGCAAACGCACAAGTGTCATCGAGAAGGTCAGAGCGCGCCAAAAGGCTGCTCCGTAGCGACGTCCTAAATTCGCCCTAATCCCACACTCTTTCGCGAAGGTTGCTCCCGGTCCTTGGCTATCCGTTTGCTGTTCTCCTGGCTGCGAGATTGCCGCGTTCCGGCGAGGGATTCGCTCGCCTCCCGTCTCCACTAGCACGCTTCGCGCCACCAAAGGCTGTGTCACTCACGCGTGCGGCCCGTTGCGACCTGGACGCGCCAATCTCTCCGCTTCTGTCCCCTGTTTCGCGCCCTTGCTCCCCCGGCTGTGGGTGAAGGGAGCAAGGACTCCCCGAAACAGGAGGACAGGAAAAATGAAAGTCGAACAAGCAAAACAGATCGCAAGCAATGCAATCGAGCAACTCAGGCAGGCTCTAGAAGCGGGCCACAGTGAGCGGCTCAAGGAATATCTCGCGGCAATGGCGCGCTTCCGGCGTTATTCCTGGCACAACGTAATGCTCATCGCCTCGCAGAAGCCGAGCGCAACGCACGTCGCTGGCTTCCACGCCTGGCGCAAACTGGGCCGCTTCGTGAAGAAAGGCGAGAAAGGCATCCTGATTCTCGCCCCCGTCATTCGCAAGAAGGCCGAGACCACTGGCGAAGCCGAGCCGGACCAATCCTCAGTCGCGGTCGGATTTCGCGCCGCTTACGTGTTCGACGTCAGCCAGACGGACGGCCAGCCGTTGCCGGAAATCGGCAGCGTGAACGGCGATCCGCGCGAGTATCGCGACCAGCTTACGAAATTCGTTACCGATCACGGCATCGCACTCGAATACTCCGAGGACATCGCACCCGCACGTGGTACGTCGTCAGGCGGCAAGATCACGCTCCTGCCCGGTCTGTCTCCGGCTGAGGAGTTTGCGACTCTGGCGCATGAGATCGCGCACGAGATGATGCACCGGGACGAGCGCCGCAGTAGCACCTCGAAGTGCATCCGCGAAACGGAAGCCGAGGCGGTCGCGTTCGTCGTTTGCAGCGCAATCGGACTTGAAACGGGCAGCGCAGCTCAGGACTACATCGGCTTGTATGGTGGCGATGCCAAGCTCCTCAGCGAGAGCCTCGAATACGTCCAGCGAACTGCAACTCAAATTCTTAACGCCATTGGCGCGGATGATTCATTCGCACCGCCCGTCTAAGGGCGGATTATGCGTTGAAAAGTCGGCCTGCGACCAGCAAGGCTGTTTCTGAGTTGCGTATACAGCCTACTCATTTTCCCGGCGCCCGCAAGCTCATCAAGCATGCTCCGGTACAAAACTCCCATCAGTAGTAAGCCATCCTGAATGCTTCGCGGCATATCCGAGTGCAGGAATGTACCGCTAATGCTGAGCTCTGGGTTTGTAGTAAGAGACAACTGATGAAGATGATTCAGCAATTTCCAATCTGCTCCATCGCCGATCCATAGTCCAATCGTTAGGTATGCTTGACTCCAGACGGCGGCATACCCGCTGGCCAATTTGCGGAATGCTTCGCGCGTGAGCTCGCCTCGAATTCTAACCGACACTACGTAACGCGGCGGTCCACCGCACATGCTCGCCAACAATGAGAGCGAGAGCAATTCCTCTGTATTTGAGTTCGAGAACCGCAACGGTGAAATTCCAACACGTTTCGTGCTGTCGCTTTCTTCGGTGATGTAAAGAATTCTGTGGAAATTGAGAAGAGAGGGTGTTTCCTTTCAGCAGGTTGGGAAAACCTCAAAAAAGGAGAACACCCTCATGAACGCAAGGTCGCATTCACGGCCCCGGAGCCTAGAGCAAGAGCCCGGCTCGCTACAAGAGGAGATTTGGTCTCAGTTCCGAGCGGTATTGAAGCAAGAGTTGAAAGCC